>Ga0114129_10017646_pt1 | contig 10161 bp, 8 predicted proteins | sample RhiMetdeltSRZDD1_FD_80071 | JGI IMG/M metagenome (GOLD analysis project Ga0114129, IMG submission 80071) | Populus rhizosphere microbial communities from Tennessee, USA - Rhizosphere MetaG P. deltoides SRZDD1 (version 2) (version 2) | ecosystem: Host-associated > Plants > Roots > Rhizosphere >...
CGGGCAGACGCCTGGGCGCGCGATCGGTTTGGGTGAGTGTGCCGAGATCGCGACCGGCGCGGCGCTGCCGCCGGGCGCTGACGCGGTGGTCATGGTCGAAGAGACGGACAGGGCCGACAGTTCGCCGCCCCGCCCGACCGTGCAGATCATGAAGCCGGTCACGCCGGGACAGAACGTCGGGCCTCGGGGCGCCGACATCGCCCGCGGCGAGTCGATCCTGGCGCCGGGCGACCACCTCACGCCCAGCCGCGTCGGCGCGTGCGCCGCAGTGGGCCGCGCCGACGTCGACGTCTACGCCCGACCGATGGTCACGATCGTGTCGACCGGCGGCGAGGTCGTCGCACCTGGTCAGCCGCTCGGCCCGGCGCAGATCTACGACATCAACCGCTGGACCCTGGTGTCGATCGCGTCGCTGCACGGCGGCATGCCGAAGGTGTTGCCCTCGGTACGGGACGAATTGCCGGCGCTGCAGGCGATGATCGTCGACGCCGCCGGCTCGACGGACGTCCTCGTCTTCTCCGGCGGCAGCTCCGTCGGGGAGAAGGATCTCGTGCTCGACGCGGTGCGCGGCGCGGGCGAGATCCTCTTTCACGGCATCGCGATCAAGCCCGGGAAACCGACCGCGCTCGGCCGCCTCGGCAGCACGCCCGTGCTCGTGATGCCCGGCAACCCGGCGTCGTGCCTGTGCAATGCCTACCTGCTTCTCGTGCCCATGCTGAGGAAGATGGCGCGCCTGCCCGCGCACACGCCGCGCACGCTCGCCCTGCCGCTCGCGTCGCGGATCGTGTCGACGGCGGGCCGGCATCAGTTCTACACGGTGAGAGTCGAGGACGGCGCCGCGGTGCCGGCGTTCAAGTCGTCAGGCGACATCACCAGCATGTCGCGCGCCGACGGCTACATCGAGGTGCCGGCCCACACCGGCGCGATCGAAGCGGGCGAGACGGTCCACGTCAGCCTCTTCTGACGATGGGAGACGTTCCCACCGTCGCTCCCTTGTTCGAATTGCCCACCAGCACGGGCGAGGTCCGGACGCTGAGCGGCATGCTCGAACACGGACGCGTGCTGCTCGTCTTCCATCGCGGCACCTGGTGACCGAACTGCCGCCGCCAGTTCGGTGAACTGGCACGACACGCGGGCGAGTACGACCGGCGGGGAGTGAAAGTGGTTGCCGTCCTGCCTCAGCGCGCCGAAGCGGTGCGGCAGTACCTCGCGAAGCACGAGGTCCCGTTCGACGTGCTGATCGACGCGAGCCGGGAGGTGTCGAAGGCCTACGGGGTGTGGCACCGGATCGGGCTGGACGCGTGGAACATCGCGCGTCCAGCCGTCTTCCTGATCGACCGCGACCGATCGATCCGCTACTCGTTCGTCGGGCGCTCGCAGCGCGAGTTCCCGAGCCACGACGAGATCCTGCGGGCTATTTGAAGCGCTTGGCGACCGCGTCCCAGTTGACCACGTTCCACCACGCCGCCAGGTAGTCGGGACGCCGGTTCTGGTACTTCAGGTAGTAGGCGTGCTCCCACACGTCGATGCCCAGGATCGGCTTCTTGCCTTCCATGATCGGGCTGTCCTGGTTGGCGGTGCTCTCGATCACCAGCTTGCCGCCGGCGTCGATCAGCCACGCCCAGCCGCTGCCGAAGCGCTTCACCCCGGCGTCGTTCATCTGCTTCTTGAAGGTCTCCAAATCGCCGAACGTCGACTTGATGGCGTCGCCGAGCGCCCCCGACGGCGCGCCGCCCTTGCCCGGTCCCATGATCTCCCAGAACATCGTGTGGTTGGCGTGGCCGCCGCCGTTGTTGCGCACGGCGGGCCGGATGTCTTCGGGCACCGAGTTGATCGACTTGAGCAGGTCGCCGATCGACTTCTGCTGCAGATCCGGATGCTTCTCGAGCGCCGCGTTCAGGTTCGTGACGTACGCCGCGTGATGCTTGTCATGATGAATGCGCATCGTCTGCTCGTCGATGTGCGGCTCGAGCGCGTTGTAGTCGTACGGCAGCGGCGGAACTTCGTGGGCCATTCAACAGCTCCTTCAAATGACGGCAGGGACGCGCGCGCAACTCGACAGGCTGGGCGGGCGCCGCCCTCTGCAATCCCCTATTACAGCGCCAACATGCGATCGAGCGCCAGCTTGGCGTTTGACCGCGTCGGCTCGGGAACGGTGATGTGGTTGTAGACCTTTCCTTCGACCAGCCCCTCGAGGATCCACAGCAGGTGGTTGGGCGAGACCCGGAACATCGTCGAGCACAGACAGCCGAACGGATCGAGCGTGACGATGGTCTTGTCCGGCACCTGGGCGGTCAGGCGGTTCACGAGATGGACCTCGGTCGCGACCGCCCATACGCTTCCCGGAGGGCTGGCCTTGACGGTGTTGATGATGTACTCCGTCGAGCCGCTCTCGTCGGAGGCGCGCACGACATCGAGTGTGCACTCGGGATGCGCGACCACGCGTCCTTCAGGGTACTTCTTGCGGAACGCCTCGATCTGAGGAACCGTGAAGCGCGTGTGAACCGAGCAGTGGCCCTTCCAGAGGATCAGCTTCGCCGCCTTGACCCGATCGGCCTCGAGGCCGCCCCACATTTCGTTGGGATCCCACACGACCATCTCCTCGAGCGGCACCCCCATCTTGAAGGCGGTGTTCCGCCCGAGATGCTGGTCGGGCAGCATCAGGAGCTTCTCGCCGCGCTCCCACGCCCAGGTCATGATCGCGCGTGCGTTGGTTGACGTGCAGACGATCCCGCCGTGTGCGCCGACGAACGCTTTCACTGCCGCTGACGAGTTGATGTAAGTGACCGGGATCACCCCGGCCTTGCCGTCCACGACGCCATCGGTCCGGATACCGATCTGCTCGAGCTCGCGCCAGCAGATCTCGAGTTGATCCTCAGCTGCCATGTCGGCCATCGAGCATCCGGCCGCCAGGTCGGGCAATACGACCTTCTGGTGCGGCGCGCGCAGGATGTCGGCGCTCTCGGCCATGAAGTGCACGCCGCAGAACACGATGTAGTCGGCCTTGGTCCGGCTCGCAGCCGCGCGCGACAGCTTCAGCGAGTCGCCGATGTAGTCGGCGAACTTGATGACCTCGTCGCGCTGGTAGTGGTGGCCGAGGATGACGCAGCGCTCGCCGAGCGTGGTCTTCGCCGCCGCGATGCGCGCGTCGAGCTCGTCGTCTGAAAGGCGGAGATATCGTTCCGGGAGCGGCTGCCGCTCGCCAATACTTTGTTTTTCGTAATCCGTTAACAGCTTGATGTCCATCTTCTTACCGGGGCTCCGCCCCGGACCCCGGCTCGGTCGCTTGCGGGGGCCCCATGCCCCGCGCCGCTCCCTCGCGGGCGCGCTGTGCGCGCCGCCGCGGCTTCGCCGCAGCCCTTGGGTTCGTCCAAGCTCGATCTACAAGCTTTGGTCGCATTCCTCATGCCACACCCGCGGCGACCTCATCGGGGGCTTCGGGGCCGGTCACCACGTTGTAGAGCGTGTCGCGCTCGACCGGCTCGCGTCCGGCACGGCGGATGAGCCGGCGGATGTCGGCGGTGCCCAGCGCCTCGGGCGTGCGCGCGCCGGCCATGTGGTAGATCTTCTCCTCCTGAACGGTGCCGTCGAGATCGTCGACGCCGAACCACAACGCCACCTGCGCGACCTCGACGCCGGTCGCAATCCAGAACGCCTTGACGTGCGGCACGTTGTCGAGCACCAGCCGCGACACCGCGAGCACGCGCAGGGTGTCGGCCGCGCTCGGCGCCGGCAGCTTCCGCATCTGGTTGTTGTCCGGGTGGAACGCCAGCGGAATGAAGGCCTGGACCGAGCCGGTGTCGTCCTGCAGCGCTCGCACCCGCAGCATGTGATCGACGCGCTCGGCGGCGGTTTCGATGTGGCCGTAGAGCATCGTGATGTTCGACCGCATGCCGAGGCGGTGCGCCGTGCGGTGAATCTCGAGATAGCGATCGGCGCCGCACTTGTCGTGGCAGATCTTGCGGCGCACGCGCTCGGCAAAGATCTCCGCGCCACCGCCGGGCAGCGAGTCGAGCCCCGCGTCCATCAGCTCGCGCAGCACCTGCTCATCGGTCCGGCCGTAGAGATCGGCGAAGAACGCGATCTCGACGGCGGTGAAGCACTTCAGGTGGACGTCAGGCCGGATCCGCTTGAACCCGCGGAGCATGTCCAGGTAGTAGTCGAACGGCAGATCGGGGTGCAGCCCGTTGACGACGTGGACTTCGGTGAGCGGCTGATGGGCCCGGGCGCGCAGCTTGTCCCAGAGCTGCTCGAGCGACATCGTGTACGACCCGGGATCGCCAGGCCGCAGCCGCGCGAACGAGCAGAACAGGCAGCTCGCGACGCAGACGTTGGTGGCTTCGAGACGGATGTTGAAATTGTAGTAGGTGCGCTTGCCGTGCCGCTTCTCGCGCTCGCGGTTGGCGAGCCACCCGAGAGCGAGCAGATCGGGACATTCGAACAGCCGCACGCCGTCCTCGAGCGAGAGACGAACCCCGCCCTCGACCTTCGCGGCAATATCCGCAATCCCGGCGCTGGACAATCTACTCAGCATGGCCCGTCATCAATGCCCCGGAGCACGTAGCACGCACGAAGCACGCAGCACGTAGCACGTAGCACGTAGCACGTGTTACCCCACCCCCATGACCTGCACGCGGACGCTCCGCGCGCGCGGCCCGTCCAGCTCGGCGACGATGACGCGCTGCCACTGGCCGAGGACCGGCTCGCCACTGCTGATCTGCAGCGTGACGCTGTGGCCGAGGAGCATGGCGCGAAGGTGGGAGTCGGCGTTCATGCGGTCGCAGTCGGAGTGCTGCGGGTCGTTGTGCATCCACTCCGCGTCGCGGTCAACCACCTGCTCGAGGACGCGCATGATGTCGGCGTGAAGGGCCTTCTGCGCCTCGTTGATGAACAGCGCGCACGTGGTGTGCATCGACCAGAGGCTCGCCATGCCTTCCCGGACACCCGAGTGCCGGATGCGCTCCATCACCACGTCGGTGATATCGACCAGCTCGATCCGGTTGTCGGTCTGCACCAGCAGCGAATCGGCGTGAACGACCAGCGGGCCGCTCACCGACGCCGCCTGCACGGGGGTCTCACGCGAGGTCACACTCGAGCTCCGGGACATGTGGCTCCAAGAGAAAATCGCTGGTCTGAGGCCTGATTCCTCACGATTTTTCGATCACGGCATTGTACCGCACCAGGCCGGGCTGGCCCGATTGGGTCAAGGGATCGTGCCTGCTATACTCGCCAGTTGAACTGACTGAGCCCGGCGGCCAAGCGAAGTGGGTGCGAGTCCCACGCGGTGCCGCCACTGTAAGCGGGGAGCGCCATCTCCCGAGCCGGACGGCCGGCTGCCACTGTTACGCCGAAGCCCACCGAAGGTGGGCGAAGGCGAATGGGAAGGCTGGAGATGGACGCCACGATCCGCAAGCCAGGATACCTGGCGCCGGGCGGTCCCTTTCCATCGGCGCGAGACACGCCGAGAAGGAGCCTCATGCGCCCATCCTCCGTTCGTGCTCTTCCTGTCAGCTTCCTGATCCTCCTGCTCGTCATCGCCGCCGCACGCACGCGCGCGGCAGAACCGATTCGCGGCCGCGTCGTCGACGCCAGTGGAAGGCCTGTCGCGGGTGCCCGCGTGATCGTCACCGGTGAGGGCCCGCTCGCGACGACACTCACCAACCCGCAGGGCGAATTCACGGTCGAGGCGCCGCCGCGCGGACGGCTCACCGTGCGGGTGTCGCTGGCCGGCTTCCGCGCGGCATCGACGACTCTCGACGGCAGTCAGACAGCCCTCGACGTCGGCACGATGACGCTGGACGTCGGCGCCGTGTCCGAGTCGGTGGTCGTGTCGGCCAGCCAGGTGGAGATTCCTTTGACGCAGGTCACGTCCTCCGTCACGGTCATCGAGAAGGCCGAGCTCGACTCGCGTCAACTGCATTCGGTCGCCGATGCTCTGCGCACGGTGCCGGGCCTTGCCGTCGCGGCCACGGGCGGGCCGGGCGCCACGACCGGGGTCTTTCCGCGGGGCGGAGAGTCGAACTACACGCTCGTGCTGATCGACGGCGTGCCGGCGAACGGCTTCGGCGGCGACTTCGACTTCGGCCACCTGTCGACCGCCAACGTCGAACGCATCGAAGTGGTGCGCGGACCTCAGAGCGCGCTGTTCGGGTCGAACGCGATCGGTGCGGTGGTCCGAATCACCTCACGACGCGGCGGTCCGGCCTCGGCTGACATCGCAGTGGAGGGAGGCCATTACGGAACCTCGCGCGTTACGGCGTCGACCGCGGGCACCCATCAGGCGTTCGAATGGGGTGCGACCTTCGATCAGCTCGATACCGACGGCCGGAACGGCGACACGTTCGGCGGCGCCACGATCGCCAACGACGACTACACGAGGCGCAGCGGCGGCGTCTCAGCCGGCTGGCGCCGCGGTGCAAGCTGGGTGCGGGGCGATCTGCACCACGCCAAAGACGAGCGGGGCTTTCCGGGGCCGTTCGGCAGCAACCCGATCGGCGTGTACAGCGGCGTCGACCTCGTCTCGCGCGGCGACAACACCCGCAGCCTCGGCGGCGTCTCGTTCTTCACGCCGCTCTCGCCGCGCCTGAGGGCGCGCGGCCAGGCCGGCTTCAACCGGTACGACAGCGACTTCGTCAGCAGATTCGGCACATCCGAGTCGTCCTCGCGGCGTTGGAACACCGGCGCCCAGCTGGACGTGACCGCAGCGCCGGGACTCGATCTCACCGCCGGCTTCGAGGTGCAGGGAGAACGCGCCGGCAGCACCTACATCACCGGAGCGTCGGCGCAGCAGATTCCGGTCGAGCGCACCACTGCCGGTTACTTCGCAGAAGGCCGCTGGACGTCGAACGAGCGCCTGTTCGTCACCGCCGGCGTCCGGGTCGAAGACATCAGGCGGAAGCGACTGGAAGAATCGCCGGATCGGTTCTCGCCGCGGCCGGTGCTGCCCCAGGATACGGTGGTGTCGGCGAACCCGCGCGTGGCCGCTGCCTGGATCGTGAGGTCGGGCGGCGCCGATTCGACGAAAGTCCGCGGGGCGATCGGCACCGGTATCCGGCCGCCCGACGGGTTCGAGCTCGCGTTCACGGACAACCCGAACCTGCGTCCGGAGCGCAGCCGCAGCGCCGAGGCTGGACTCGATCACGGCTTCGCCGGCGGGCACGCGGTGGCCGAGGTCACGGCGTTCACGAATCATTACGACGATCTCATCGTGACAGTCGGCTCGTTCACCGGCGCCAGCCGCTTCAAGTCGGACAACATCTCGAACGCGCGGGCGAGCGGCGTCGAGCTCGCGCTCACGGTGCGCGGGCGCGTGAAGACATGGGCGGGGATCGATCTCGCGGGGCGGGTCGGCTATACGCGGCTCGACACCGAGATTCTCGCGGTCGATCGGAACGACGCGGCGCCGCCGCCGTTCACCGTGGGGCAACCCCTCCTGCGGCGGCCCCCGCACCAGTTCTTCGCGGATGCTTCGCTAGCGACCGGCAGGGTCACGGCCTTCCTCCGTGGCAACGGCCGCAGTCATGCGCTCGACGTCGAACCGTCCTACGGCACGTTCGGCGGCCTGTTCGACGCACCGGGCTATCAGGTCTGGACGGCCGGGGCGACGGTTCGCGCGATCCGGTTCGTCGACGCGTTCGCGCGCATCGAGAACCTGTTCGATCGCACCTACGAAGAGGCCTTTGGCTTCCCGGCGCTCGGGCGCCGGATCACGGTGGGCCTGCGGGTTGCTGCAGGCCGTTGACGCGTCGTTCGGCTACCGCGACACGCCGGTCCTGCACGGCGTGTCGCTGGACGTCCCGGCCGGCGGCCTGGTCGGCCTGATCGGGCCGAACGGTTCCGGCAAGACCACGCTGCTGCGCCTGCTCGCGGGCACGCGCCTGCCGTCGAGCGGCCGCCTGCTGCTCGACGGCGTGCCGCTCGCGGCGAAGCCGCGCGGCGAGCTGGCGCGTCGCATCGCCGTCGTGCCGCAGGAATCGCAGCTCGCGTTCGACTACTCGGTCCTCGAGGTCGTCCTGATGGGCCGCTATCCGCACTTGAGCGTGTTCGCGGTCGAGGGCCCCGGCGATCTCGCGGTTGCGCGCGCCGCCCTCGAAGCAACAGGCGTGGGCGCGCTCGAGGGACGGCCGTTCTCGACGCTCAGCGGCGGAGAAAAGCAGCGCGTGATCATCGCCGGCGCGCTGGCGCAGATCTGGGACCCCGCCGGCGCCACGCCCGCGGGACAGATCCTCCTCCTCGACGAACCCACGGCGGCGCTCGACCTCAAGTACCAGCTGGGGATCGCCGCCCTGCTCCAGTCGCTCCACGCCGAACGCGGCCTGACGATCGTCGTCTCGACCCATGACCTCGCCTTCGCCGCCCGCGTGTGCCGCACACTCGTGATGCTCAAGGACGGCCGGGTGCTCGCCTCCGGCGCGCTCGAGGACGTCCTGACAACCGCGCGGATCCGGGAGCTGTACGGCGTCGAGGCAGAAGTCGTGCGTCACGGCCGCTCGGGGCTGCTGGTCGTTCCGCTCGCGGCAACGGGGCCCGAAGACCGGTCATGAGCCCGATCCGCGGCCGCATTGTCAGGGCCGTGCTGATGTTCGGAGGCGCCGCACTGCTGACCGTCATCGGCGCCCCGCTGATCGGCTCGACGCCGATCAGCCTCCGCCGCGCGTTCGACTGGTCGGTGCCGTTTGCCGCGAATCCCGACGCCCAGATCTTCTTCATCGCCCGTCTGCCCCGCACCCTCGCCGGGGCGCTGGTGGGATCCACGCTGGCGGCCGCAGGCGTGGTCTTCCAGGGTCTGCTCCGCAACCCGCTCGCCACGCCGTTCACGCTGGGCGTGTCGGCGGGCGCCGCACTCGGAGCGATGGTGGCGGTCACCTTCTCGCCCTCGCTCGCGTGGGCCGGCCTCCCGGTCGCCCCGCTCGCGAGCTTCGCCGGCTCGATCCTCGCCGTGGCCGTCGTCTATCTGCTGGCGACCGCGCGGCACCGCGGCCTGTCGACCAACACGCTGTTGCTCGCCGGCGTCACGATGAACGCGTTCTTCTCGGCGCTGATCCTGTTCGTCCAGTACTTCGCGGACTTCGCCGACACCTTCCGGATCCTGCGCTGGCTGATGGGGGATCTCGACGTCAGCAGCTACACGCCGCTGCTCTCGACGCTGCCGCTCGTGGGTGTCGCGTTCGCGGCGTTCGCCTGGCTGGCGCGTCCGCTCAACCTGCTCAGTCTGGGAAGCGATGCCGCTGAATCGCGCGGGCTCGACGTCACGCGCGCGCAGCGGGTCGCGTTCGTCAGCGCCTCGCTCGCGACCGGCGCGGCGCTATCGGTCGGCGGCCCGGTCGGCTTCATCGGGATCATCGTGACCCCCCCCGTGCGGCTGATCGTCGGCGCGGATCATCGCATCGTGCTGCCGGCCTCGGCGCTGTTCGGCGCCGCATTCCTGGTGGCGTGCGACGCGGTGTCACGCACCATCATGGCGCCCCTCGAGCTGCCCGTTGGCATCATCACGGCGCTCATCGGGGGGCCGTTCTTTCTGTGGCTGCTGGTGCGACGGAAGTGACGGGGTCCGCAGTCCGCGGGTCGGCGGGTTCGCGGCTTGCCCGCTGTAGCGCGAAACGCGAAGGTGGGGGGTCGGGCAGTCGGGTTGTGCGCCCGACTCGATCAGCATTACTTGTTGCGGGCGGGGGCCCACCCCCGGCCCGCTCGCGTGGGGCCTCACCCCCACGCGAAGACCGGCCTCCGGCCGGTTGCTGCTTACAGCGCCCTGAGTCGGGTTGTTCTATGAAGAAAATTCTGACCCTCTTTGTTCTGATTGGTCTGATTGCGGGTGCGGGGGTTCCGCGGATCGACGGTCAGCAACCGCAGAAGATCGCCGAGGCCCCCAAGCGGATCATCTCGCTCGTGCCGGCGGTGACCGAGATGCTCTACGCGGTTGGCGTGGGCGATCGCGTCGTGGGCGTGAGCAGCTTCGATCACTTTCCGCCGGAGGTCGAGCGCGTCACGCGCGTCGGCGCGCTGCTCGATCCGGACGTCGAGCGGATCCTGGCGCTGCGGCCGGACCTGGTGGTCGTCTACCGCAGCCAGACCGATCTCCTCGCGCAGCTCGGCCGCGCTCAGGTGCCGGCCTTCGTCTACTCGCACGCGGGGCTTGCGGACGTCACGGCCACGCTGCGGCAG
>Ga0114129_10017647_pt1 | contig 10161 bp, 8 predicted proteins | sample RhiMetdeltSRZDD1_FD_80071 | JGI IMG/M metagenome (GOLD analysis project Ga0114129, IMG submission 80071) | Populus rhizosphere microbial communities from Tennessee, USA - Rhizosphere MetaG P. deltoides SRZDD1 (version 2) (version 2) | ecosystem: Host-associated > Plants > Roots > Rhizosphere >...
GCTCAATGCCGAGCTCACGCGCATGGCCCGCGATTACGCGGCAGAGCGTACCGCTGCCGGCAGAAGCGTGCCGGCCGACATTCACTTGGCGATGGACGACGCCGCATGAAGATCTTCGATCCACACATTCACATGACGTCGCGCTCGACCGATGACTACGAGGCGATGGCGCGCGCCGGCATCCTGGCCATCGTCGAACCGGCGTTCTGGCTCGGCCAGCCGCGCACCAACGCCGGCAGCTTCGTCGACTACTTCAACAGCCTGCTCGGCTGGGAGCGCTTCCGCGCGTCGCAGTTCGGCATCCGCCACTTCTGCACGATTGGCCTCAATCCCAAGGAAGCGAACAATCCCAAGCTGTCGGATGAAGTCCTCGCGATCCTGCCGCGCTTTCTGGCGAAGGACGGCGTGGTCGCGGTCGGCGAGATCGGCTTCGACGATCAGACTGACGCCGAAGAAGCCGTCCTGTTCAGGCAGATCCAGCTGGCCGCCGAATTCTCGTTGCCCATCCTGATCCACACGCCGCACCGCGACAAGAAACGCGGCACGGTCAGGACGATCGAAGTGGTGCGCCGCGCCGGTTTTCCGGAAGAGCGCGTGTTGATCGATCACAACAATGAAGAGACGCTGCCGATCGTGCTGGCGACGAAGTGCTGGGCCGGCCACACGATCTATCCGAATACCAAGATGGACGAGCACCGCATGGCCGCGCTCGTCAAGAAATACGGCGCCGATCGCATCATCGTCAACAGCGCGGCCGACTGGGGCATCAGCGATCCCTTGAAGGTGCCGAAAACGATCGCCGTGATGCGCGAGCAGGGTGTAGACGAGGACACCATCCAGAGGATCGTGTGGGACAACCCGGTCGCGTTCTTCGCGCAGAGCGGCCGCCTCGACGTCGCCGATCTCGAGCAGCGCCCGGCGATCGATCGCACGCAGAAGTTCGAGACTAACTCCGTACTGCGCGGCGATCAGCGGTAGGGGATGTTCCCCACCGCCGTTTTGAACGTCGTCGGACTCACAAAGGCACTGCTCGGCGCCGACACACCGCACTTGAACGCGCTGGCGAAAGACGGCGCCACGGCTCCGATCCGCGCCATCACGCCTGCCGTCACGTGTTCGGCGCAAGCCACGTTCCTCACCGGGCTGCTGCCGCGCGAGCACGGCGTGGTGGGCAACGGCTGGTACTTCCGGGACGTCGCGCAGGTGATGTTCTGGAAGCAGGCCAATCAGCTCGTGACGGGTGAGAAAGTCTGGGAGACCGCCCGGCGCCGCGATTCGTCGTGCACCACCGCGCAGATGTTCTGGTGGTTCAACATGTACAGCAGCGCTGAATGGTCGGTCACGCCGCGGCCGATCTACCGTGCCGACGGATTGAAGGTGGTGGACATCTACAGCCAGCCGGCCGAGATTCGCGATCGCGTCGTGGCCGAGCATGGCGCGTTTCCGTTCTTCCATTTCTGGGGGCCGCAGGCCGACATCCGATCGAGCGAGTGGATCGCCGATGCGTCGATGTCGGTCGACCGCTGGTACTCGCCGACGCTCCTGCTGGTCTATCTGCCGCACCTCGATTACAACCTGCAGCGGCTCGGCCCGAACGATCCGCGCATTCGCGAGGACGTCCGGGCGATCGATGCGGTGTGCGGCCGCCTGATCGCACACTGCCGCGAGCGCGGGCGCCGCGTGATCGTGTTGTCCGAGTACGGACTCGTTCCGGTCACGGCGCCGATTCACATCAATCGCGTCCTCCGCCGGGAAGGATGGCTGGCCACTCGCGACGAGCTCGGCACCGACACGCTCGACGCGGGCGCCAGCGAGGCCTTTGCCGTCGCCGATCACCAGGCGGCGCACGTCTATGTGAGAGACCCGGCGAAGATTCCGGCTGTGGCCGCGCGGCTGCGAGCGGAACCCGGCATCGATCTCGTGCTCGATCGCAAGGACCAGCGCGCGCTCGGCCTCGATCACGACCGATCGGGCGAGCTTGTCGCGATCTCCGCGCGCGATCGCTGGTTCACCTATTACTTCTGGCTGGATGATGCGAAGGCGCCCGACTACGCGCGCACGGTCGACATTCATCGCAAACCGGGCTACGACCCGGTGGAGTTATTCGTCGACCCGGCGATTGCCGTGCCGAAATTGAAGGTCGCGGCGACGCTGGCGAAGAAAGCGCTCGGGTTCCGCTATCTCATGGAGGTGATTCCGCTCGATGCCACTCTCGTGAAGGGATCGCACGGACGTGTCACCGACAAACTCGAAGACGGGCCAGTGATGATTTCGTCGGAACGCGAGTTGATCCGTGAGGACGCGATCGCATCAACCGCGGTGCGCGACATGATCCTTGATCATTTGTTTTCGCCGGCTAAGGGCGGAACAACTTCTCGAGTGACAGACTGAAGCCGGGCAGCAACGGTGTGGTCAGCGCCGGCGCATCGTCCGGCAGCGAGTGAACCTTCACCAGGCCGCCGTCGATACCGCGTCGATAGATGGTCACGGTATTCGCCTTCGGATCCACGATCCAGTATTGACGAACGCCACTACGGTCGAAGAGATCCTTCTTGACGCCGAGGTCCCGCTTCCTGGTTCCCGGTGAGAGGACCTCGACGACCAGCGCGGGGGCGCCCTGAATATTCGGCTCGGTGAGGATAGCTTGCTGGTCGGCGGCAACGAACACCAGGTCGGGAACCACCACGTCCCATCGCGTAAATACGGTGTCAACCTTGGATCCGAACACTTCGCCGATTCCTGGGTTTGCCTCGAGGTAAATGCCTATGGCCAACGACAGTCGCATCACCATCCGTTCGTGCCGCAAAACGGGTGACGGAGTCACGTAGTGGACCCCGTCGATGAGCTCGTGACGCATGCTGTCGTCGGGCATACGTGCGAGATCGTCGTAGGTGAGGCGCCGGTCGAAATGCATGGTCGTCGCCATCGCGTTTCCCTGTCGTTGTCGTGAATTGTACATCGTCGCACGCGGTACTTCCTGCGAGCTGTGTGCCGTCAGAAAACCAGCCGGATTCGCGTGCGGGTCGGGATCACGTCGCAGAAACTGCAACGCCAATCGGCCTGAGGTATTGCAGGAAGTTACGTGCCGGGAACCACGCGCTGGAGCGCAAGCGTCAGAGGGAATCCGGCAAGGGCGATGGTAGCCGCGATCGGACCGCCCCCCGACATGGTGATGAAGATCGCATCGACAATGCTGATTCCCGCGATCAACCACGGCACCCAGTCGCCACGGCCAGCGAGCTTCGCAATCTGTGTCAACGACATTACGTAGGCAAGCATCCACAGTGCCGGCACCAGGACAAGCCCGTCACCGCCGGTCGCGCTCGATGCCACGACTAGATAAATTAGAGCCCGGCACAGGCCCATTACGGCGGGCGCAAACCATATGCCTTTGTGGGCGAAGTCGTAGAACACGATCGCCACAAACAGCAAGAGACCCCAGCGCAGCGCGAGCGCCGGAAACGGCAGAAAGACGAGCAGAGCCTCCCCGAAAAGCAGCAACCCGAACCCAACGACGAACGCTTCGCGACGCGAGACATCGCCATTCGGGATTGGCCGATCGGGACGCGCCTCGCTGTCGAACCGGGCGTCGAACGCGTCATTCAGAAACATGCCGCCGGTATATAACAGCGACATTGAAAGCAACGCGATCGGCAGCGAATCGAACTCGGCGTGGGCGATGACGTTGGCCGCGAGAACATTGGTCCACACGGTAGGGAGATTCGACACTCGCGCCAGCAACACGTAGGCGCGCAGTTTCGATCGGCGAGGAACTATGCCGTCAGTCGGCTGCGCACCCATGCCAGCTCTCTTGCGATTGCCGCGTGCATGTCCAGCGTCTTATATTCCGCCGGCAGCACGTCCCAGGTATAGGTTTCTACTTCGAGGCAAGCCGCTTGATCGCGCTGCTTGAGCAGGTCGAGCACTCCGACGAGGTCAGCTTGGGTGGTTTCGAGTGCACCCATCGACGGCAGAAACACCGGCACGTGAAAGTGCACGCGCCACTCGCAGTCGCTGCATCCCGGTGTGGCCAGCGCGTCGGGCAGATCGACGAACCGCGATAACGCCCCTTCTCGCCGCTCGACCACCTGGTGAAGATAGGTCGTATCGGCGAACCTGGCGAGCGCGTTCCGGCCGGCCGAACCCGTTAACGGCCGCGGGATGCGTAGTGCAGAGCTAATCTGAAACTTCGGGACGCAAATTCCGGCATCCTCCAGACGGCGCAGCGCCGACGCCGCATCCTCGAACTCGACCGCCATGTGGCAGGTGTCGAAGCACACTCCGACATGACGTCTCAGGTCGTCCACCGCGAGCTCGGGTGACTCAAACAAATGGCGCGAGAAGAAAGCGACCGCTTCGTCGATGGTCTCGATGAAGCACGCCGGTTCCGGTTCGATCGCCAGAGTCACGGTGACGCCAGTCCTGTCGTGCAACCGCACCAGGTGGCGCACGTGGTCGAGAATGTTGCGCGCCATCAGGCGGACATCTTCTTCTGACTTGATCTCGCGTTTGAACGCGCCAGGAACGGTGCTCACGCTGCCGGCTGGTGCGTTCGCGTCCGCGAGAAACGTGGCAAGAAGCGTCGCCAGAGTATTCGAGTACTCGACGCGTGCCGGCTGCCGCCAATCGGGCAGGTAGACGTTCTCCTTCACGCGCTCGCCGTGAAACGCGCCATACGGAAAACCATTGATGGTCGGAACGTAATAATCACCGTCACGCAGAAAGGCACGAAATTCCTGGAGCGTGCGATCCTCATGGTTCAGCTCCTCGGCGGCGCGCGACGACAGGCGCAGTCCCACTGCGAACGGGCCGGTGTGTCCAAGCGACCGGCGGATGACGGGCAAGGCGGAGCCGAGTGAACCTCGGACTTCGGCCCACGTTTCTCCCGCGTGAATGTTCGAGCAGTACGTCAGATCGAAGCGGCCGCCAATCCTCATCGGCCGACGTTGGCCGGGCGGAGCGTGGCGAGATCCTGGATCGCGGCCAGGATGGCGGGCTCGTGCATCGACGTCACTTCGAAGCCCTGGCCGATGTCGCGCAACAGCGTGATGTGGAGGTCGCCACCGAGATGCTCGCGGAACTCGCGCAACCCGCGAATCAGCGCCGGCGTCCCATCAGCGTCGCGCTGCTCCAGCGCGTCATCCCACAACTGGAACCCCATCGTCTCGAGGACCGAGATAATCCGGTCGGCAACGTGGCGAGCGAGGAAGCCCTGTCGAACGGCATAGGCGATGTCGAGCGCCATGCCGATGGCCACGGCTTCGCCATGGCGCAGGCGATGTTCGGTCATCGACTCGAGCTTATGCGCCGCCCAGTGCCCGAAATCGAGCGGCCGCGCGCTGCCCAGCTCGAACGGATCGCCGTTGCCGCAAATGTGCTGCAGGTGCAGCTCCGCCGATCGCCGGATGGCGCGATGCAGCGCCGCATTGTCGCTGACGATGTTCGGCGCGTGCGCCGCCAGGTCCTCGAAGAAGGCCGCGTCCTTGAGCAACGCGACCTTCACCACCTCGATCACACCGGCCAGGCGGTCGCGCGGCTCGAGCGTTTCGAGAAAGTCGAAATCGTTGACGACCGCAAACGGCGGCACGAACGTGCCGATAAAGTTTTTCTTGCCGAACAGGTTGATGCTGTTCTTGACGCCGACGCCCGAGTCGGCCTGGGCGAGCACGGTGGTGGGACACCGCACCACGCGGATGCCGCGGTGCGCGATCGCCGCCGCAAACGACACCATGTCGAGCACCGCGCCGCCGCCAATCGCCGCCACGAACGACTGGCGATCGAGCCCGACGTCGTTGATGGTGCGGAGCAGCTGCAGTGGGTGCGCGATGTCGTTCTTGACGGCCTCGCCGCCGGTGACGATCACCGGCGGCCCGGCCAGCTCGATGCGATCCGCGAACGCCGAGGCGTAGCCAAGCAACGCGTCGTGCAGATGAGGATTGGCTTCCGCCAGGCACTCGTCAATGACGAACAGGACGCGGTGCCGGCGAGCGGGTTCAAGCCGCGAGACGACCTCGGCAAACAGCGGGTTCGCGACATCGAACACGCCGCGGGTGAATTCCAGCGGAAACGAAAAGGGTACCGAAAACCCGTGGTTCGACATCGGGGGTGAGGGAAAAACTTTAGCGGCCGCTGGGCTGGATTTCAACCCCGGAAACCGAGAAAAACCGCGTAAATTCGACGGCACGCAGTCGTGATATCGTCAGAGAAATCCTCTGGAGGCATTGCAATGTCAAAAGTGTTATCGGCGATCGCCGCGATCGTCTTGGCAGCGGCGTCGCTCTCGGCGCAGTCCAGCATCGCGGGTGACTGGGACTTGAGCATCAACGGGCCTGAAGGCGTGATCACCGCTACGGCTTCGCTCAAGCAGAGCGGGGAGGCCGTGACCGGGTCCATCACCAGTCCGCAGGGAACCGTCGAACTGAAAGGTACCTACAAAGCCAAGAAAGTCGAGTTGGCCTTTCAGGTTCAGAGTCCGAACGGCCCGCTCGACATCAAGGTGAATGGCGACGTCGATGGCGCCGAGATGAAAGGCATCATCGACTTCGGCATGGGTATGGCGGAGTTTACCGCCAAGAAGAAATAACCCGCCTTCGCGCTTCGCGCTACGGCGAGGCAGGCTACTCAAAAGCGAATCTTCAGGCGCGCCTGAAGGTTCGCTCCGGGTTCGTCGACGCCGGATCCGTGCAAGCGGTAGTTGCGATCCGTCAGATTCTCCCCGATCACGATCCATTCGAGATGTGAGCCAAGCGGCATGCCGGCGCGGATGCCGAACACCGCATAACCCGGCGTGTTGGTGAACATCGGCGATAACGCCGCCGTTCCCATCACTCGTGCCTGGACCTGCGCCAGCGTTTCGTTGGTCGACAGCAGTCTGCCGTCCCTCACCCACCCGCGATCGGCGGCCGTGCCGTTGAAGAACGTGGCAATCGCCGCCGGCGTGCGCGAGGCGCCGATGCGCGCGTCGCCGATGTCGCCGTCGCTCAACCGATCCTGCCTGGTCGCGGCCAACACCGTGCCTTCGATCCACCATCGCGCGGACACGGGTTGCCACGTCAGAGCGGCGCCGCCCATCAGCGGCGGCATACGCCGGCGCGGCAGGTTGGTTTCAAGCTCGGTGCCGCGCGCCGCCGACGCAAACGCGCGCGCCCGCCAGCCGCGGCCGACCTGCGCCGACGCGTCGGCTTCGAATCCGGCGATCCGTGAGCGGCTGACGTTGACGCGGGTCACCAGCGGCCGTGCATCGGCCTGGATGAAGGCGCGTCCGGCCGCGTCCTGACGCACGATCGAGTAGCCGGAAATCTCCTGGCCGACAATCGAGGTTGGGAAGATCACCGTGCGGCGCTCGATGGCGTCGCGGAACTCGAGATCGAATACCGTGATCATCGCGCTGGCGCGCGACGAGTGCCACCGCACACCTGCCTCATACGCCAGCACTTTTTCCGGGCTCAAGCCCTCGATCGCCCGACCGGTGCTCTCCGCCGTGGCGCCGTCAGTGGTACCGCGCAGCCCGCCAAGGCTGGCGACATGGCCCTGCGCCACTTCGAAACCCGCGCCGCCGCTCAGTCCGATGCCGCCGAAGTCGAACGCGTTTGCGGCGCGGAAGCCGCGACTGACCGAGAATGTGGCGTTCAGTGACGAGCTGACCGTTACGACCGCGGCAGCATTGAACGTGGCCGCCGACTGGGTGATGCGCTCGTTCACGACACCGAGGCTCGGGTCCGCCGTGGTCTCAAAACCAAAACGTCCGTAACGGATGCCGCCGCGGACGTGAAGGCGCGCGCCCAGCTCGATGCCCTGCTGCCAGAAGGCGCCGACCGAGTCGTAGGTGGTGCCGTTCGGGATATCGGGACGGCTCGGGACAGTCGTGCCGTTTGGCTCGAACAGCGTCCGCGTGCCGTCGATGCGTTCGTCGTAATACTCCACGCCGAACGTCGCCGACGACCTGGAGATGCGACGCGATGCCTGCGCCTGGTAGCCGATCGCCGTCGTCGTATTCGACTGCTGGTCGATGCGCACGCCCGGACGCTGCTGCTCGAGCCGGCCGTCATCCTGGCGATTGACCGACAGCGTCGCCGATGCGGCGTCGAGCCAGCCAAGCGTGGCTGATTCCATTCGCACATACCCGAGGTCGAGCGTCTGTGGGCCGAACTCGCTGCGATAGCGGCCGTTGCCGCCCAGCTCCTGGTCGTAGCGATGCGAGTCGTCTTGTTGCGCGTGACGGTATGAAACCGTGAGACCGCGTCCCTCGCCGATACCGAATCGCGCGCGGGCGTGGCCCGACGTCTGGTCATAACCCGTGTTCTCGAGGCGATCGCCGGCCAGTGTCGACGGCACGCCGAGATAGCGCGTCAGCGCCGAATGCGAATCCAGGCCCTGGCCGGTCCGCAAATCGGACACGGCGGTGATCGCCGCACCGGCATGGAACCAGTGTCCAGATTGCTGCAGGCCACCGGCGATGTCGGACGTGCGAAGCCGGTTCGCCGATCCGTATGAGAGAGCGCCGATCGCCGACATACGCGGCGCGCCCGCTTTCGGCGCCAGGCTGAACATCGCCACGGTGCCGCCGATGGCGTCGCTGCCGTATTGCGCCGACGCCGGTCCACGCACGACTTCGATGTGATCGAGATCGGCCGCCGGCACCCACGCCATGTACTGGCTGGGCCCATCACGCCACGCCGCGGTGTTGTAGCGAACGCCATCAACCAGGTAGACGTTGCGCTGTCCGGTGAACCCGCGCAGGACGGGCGACCCCTGCGACGCCGTGGTCTGCTGCGCCAGCACGCCGGCCTCTTCCTTCAGCGCCTGCGTGACGATGGTGTAAGGCCGCGCGTCGAGGTCGGCGCGATCGATCACGCTGGCGCCCTGCGGCACGCGGAACGTCTCCTCTTCGAAACGGCCGGGCGTGACCACGACCTCGGCGGAGAAAGGCCGCACGCCGAGCCTGAACTCGAGACCCGGCGGCGTGGCGCGGCTGAAGTCCGCCGTCTGGCGCGCCGGGACGAATCCGTCGAGCGAGGCTACCACCAGGCAGCGTTCCGGCGGCACGCTGCTCAATCGAAAGACTCCCGAGCCGTCGGTGACGGCGGTCTGCCGCCGATCGCCGCACACCACGAGCACCTGCGCGCCCGGCAGCGCGCCCCCGCTTGCGTCCATGATGCGGCCGGACACATCACCGGCCGGCGATTGCGAGAACATCAGCGCTGTTGAAAAGAGCAGTTCAATCATGACGTCCTGAAAAGAACGGCCGGGTGGACTGCGCCAAGCAGCCCACCCGGCACCTACCGGGTATTGATCGCGAACCGTCTTACTGGTTGTGCGGAACCGCCACGGTCGTCGTGGCCGGCGCCGAGTTATTGCCATTCGCGTCCGTGCATACCACTGTGATTGTGTAAACGCGGCCATCGCCGTTGCCGGCACGTTCAGCGCGAACGGTTCCGGTCAGGCCTGGACCAAAAGTCCAATCCGGATCGGTGTTGCCGTCGCCCAGCGCATTGATGGCTTCATCACTCGTGATGTTGGTGATGCGGCACGCCGCGGCGGGAATCGGACCGCCAACGCATCCATCGGTGACCGAGACCGACAGGTCAAGACTGACCATGCGGTTATGGTTCGGCGGCCAGATCGTCGCGAACGAATTGGTCAACGACGAAATCACGGGCCCCGACGTATCGGCCACCGTCACGGACGAGGCGCACGAGGCGGAATTGCCCGAGCCATCCGTTGCCGAGTACGACAGCGTCGTGGTGCCAAGCGGGAACGCTGCTGCACCCGGGTTATTGACGGTCACCGAGCAGTTGTCGCTGGCGGTCGCCGCCGCCGGAGAGAACATCGTCCCCGGTCCGGTGCACTCGATGGTGGTCGGCGCCGGGCACAGTATCGTCGGATTGACGTTGTCGACGACCGTCACGTTGGCGTTGCAGCTGGCCGACGCCCCAGCGGGATCCGTCGCGGTGAAGCTCACCACGGTCGGACCACCGAGGCCATAGGGCCCTTCAGGCGTCTGCGTGATCGTCAACGGATCGCCATCTGGATCGCTCGCCGATCCAACCGTCGCCGACGGCGCGGAACAGGATGTCGGCGACGTGAAGAGCGTGAGATCGGTGCACGTGACGGTAGGCGGCTGATTCGGCGGATGGCCGGTGACCTGGACGTCCGACAGAA
>Ga0114129_10017648_pt1 | contig 10160 bp, 14 predicted proteins | sample RhiMetdeltSRZDD1_FD_80071 | JGI IMG/M metagenome (GOLD analysis project Ga0114129, IMG submission 80071) | Populus rhizosphere microbial communities from Tennessee, USA - Rhizosphere MetaG P. deltoides SRZDD1 (version 2) (version 2) | ecosystem: Host-associated > Plants > Roots > Rhizosphere >...
GAAATGCACCGCAAAGCACCGACGTGAAACAAGAATCTAAGAACGAGATCAAAGTGTTCATCTCACACCGTGATTCGAAGTGCGACGAGTGTGGAGAGGAGTTAGGGAGGCAGGCATGGATCATACTCGAAGAGAATAAGGGCGCGTTGTGTTTGGCGTGCGCCGATCTCGAGGAGCTCGTCTTTCTACCCACTGGCGATGCGGCGCTCACCAGACGCTCAAAGAAGTACTCCACGCTGTCAGCCGTTGTATTAAAGTTCAGCAAAGCTCGCGGTCGATATGAACGACAAGGCTTGTTGGTAGAGGAAGACGCACTCGCACAAGCTGAGGCGGAGTGTCTAGCCGATAGCGATGTCAGGCAACGACGCAATGAACGGGCCCGCGAACGCAGAGCTGAACTCGACGAAGAGTTCGTGAGAGAGTTTGCTAAACGTATCAGAGCGATATTCCCGCAATGTCCTGAGGGACGGGAACAAATCATCGCTGAACACGCGTGTTTGAAGTACAGTGGCCGAGTAGGTCGATCAGCCGCCGCGAAGACTTATGAAGAAGAAACGGTTAGGCTGGCTGTGTTAGCCCACGTGCGTCATCGCGAGACAAATTATGATTCATTGTTGGCAAAAGGATGGTCCAGAGGTGAGGCGCGTTCTCACGTCAGGGATCGAGTTGAAACAGTACTGAAAGACTGGCGCGACTAGAGAGTAATCCACAGATTGCGCGATTCAAAATCAAAAATCGCCGTAAATCGGCGTGATCTGTGGATTACCAACGCGGACGCAAGTCAATCTTGCTCAACAGGTCGTTCACTTCGTCAAGATCGAAGTGTTCAGGATCAAAACTACCGCCAACCCACTCTAGAAGTTCTTTGTGCTCCTTGTGTTTCTTGTTGCCAATCGCTTTAAGGAAATTCTCGTAACCCCACGGCCCGCCGCAATCCTCCGGAGGGCAGTTGCGCGCGCCGCCCAGGCAAACGGGTCTTCCCGGATATCGCGTGTCGTCTTCAATAATTCCTTCAACTCGAATCTGATGCTCCCAGCCATCTCCGAAGTCATAAAGATAGGTAATCGTATTACGCACTCGAGGAGCCAGCGTTGCCAGACGATAGCGATATTCACTCCTGGCCTCATCAATCTCAAATTCGGGATCCGAGTAACTATGCTCCCCGACGATAAACTCATGCAGATGACTGTTAGTCCAACCCATCGCTGTCTGAATTACCTCGTGGAGTTGCGCGAGTGTGATGCTGCCTGGAACCAACAGACGACGCCAGATCAATGGCTCGACCTCGAGCATCTCAAGCTTGAGTTCGTATATCTGAATTCCCCGAAGTTCGTCGGCAACCATCACTACTTACCGTTGCTCGTTTTGCTATAGCTGTCGGATTGTTATTGCATCAGAAGCATTTTTACACTCATAGCTGGCCCGCCTCAAACACATTTCGCGTCGTTACGCCTGATATTTCCTGCGGAGCCAGTGGCATTGTCGTTGCCATAGTAATCCACGCTCGTCCAGAAAAGGCACTCGCGGCGGTTGCTGCGCCAACTGTCGATGTCGAGAGCAGAAACGGAAACGTCCATATATGAAGACCTGTTTGACCTCTTTGCTTGCTGGTGTGCTCTTTGTCGCCAGTATCTCCATGCCGGCCGCTGCCCAGCAGACCAACGCGGAACCAATACTGATGGATAAGGTCAAGGCCAAGATTGCTAAAATCGGAGTCGGCGAGAAGGCCAAGGCCACGGTATTCCTAAAGGATGGTACGAAGATAAAAGGTTACATTGGACAGGCCGGCAACGATGATTTTGTACTGCGTGATCGGAAGACTGACGCACCAACGACTATACGTTATAGCGAAGTTGCTAAGGTTGACAACAACAGAGGCCATTCAACCGCGAGGAACCTCGGCCTTGGTATCGGCATTGGAGCCGGAGCTTTTCTCGCAATACTCTTAATCGCGATTGCACATCTCGACTAACTATTCTTCGAGCACCAGTCCAAAGCTAATTCACCGTGTGTCGTAGTTTACTTGCGCGGCTGCTCTGGAACCTCACCGAAGAATTTCTCCCAAAACCCGCCTAACTTTTTCCTCGTAACATGTCTCTATACAAATGAACGTCGAACTATGCCCGTGGAGAGTCGATGGAACGGTTTGAGTCGCCGGATGAGGTGCTGGTATTAGCGGCGATTCTGGGAAATCTGGAGGCGTTTGAGGAGCTTGTGGTGCGCTATCGTCCTGCCGTCGTCAGGCTCGCGCGCACCATCGTCGGCAGCGATGATGCGGAGGATGTGGCGCAGGAGTCGTTGCTCCTCGCGTTCAAGGCGCTGCCGAGTATCGAGGAGCCGCGGAAGTTTGCGGCGTGGTTGTCTGCGATTACAAGGCATAGAGCTTTGAGGTTTAGTAAGAGCGAAGACAAGCACCTAAGTAAACGAGTGGCACTGGACGAGGCCCTGCTCGACAAGATTGAAGCGCTTGCAAGGCCGCTGGCCGATAAGGAGCGGGATGAGGAGATGATGAAAGCATTGGACGACCTCCCGTCAGATTACGCGATGCCGTTGCGTTTGCGCTTCCTGGACGACATGCCACTCAACCGCATCGCGGCGTTCATGGGAATACCGCTGTCGACAGTGAAGTGGAGAATTCACCACGGCAAAAAACTACTCCGAGCAAAAATGAATTAACGAGGAGAACCAGATGGAAAAGGAAACAGTAAAACTTCTTAACGTCCTGCGACGCATCGCGCGCGCCGCCGGCTATGCCGCCTGGACCAAGGCTGGACCAGACGCGACGCAATTCTGCGTCGCTCAATACAATCGCGTACTCGCGCGACTCACCGAACTCGAGCCTGCCATCAAGCCATTGTTTACGCCGTTAAATGATTCGGCTTCCGCAGAAGTCATTAAGATCGCTGCTCGCGAGTTGCTCGCTTACTTCGAAGCGGACGAGCCGGAGTTTGTCCCGGGCTTTGGCCGCGGATTTTATTTCGGCGGTTGTGGTCCACGCCGGCGACGGCGAATCAAATTCATGTCCATTCCGGTGGGTTGCAAGTAAGGAGCATTCATGGAACGAGAGAAAGAATTAGTTAAGTTGATCAACGTGCTGCGGCGCACCGGGCGCATGGCGCTGCAATCAGAGTGGACCGGCGGTAAAGAAGACGCGGCTGCGTTTTGCACCGACCAGTACAATCGCGTGCTCGCGCGTCTAAAGGAACTCGACCCCGGCGTTAGCGTCGTGTTCGAACCCCTCGCTGCCGGAAGTTCTTTAACCGTTGTCGCCATGGCTTGCCGTCAACTCGCGGCCTACTACGAAGACGAACTTGGACCAGCAAAGGGCTTCGGACGCGGATACGGCTTCGCCTTCGATCCGAAGATGTTCAAAGAGTTCTGGGAAAAGTCTGCGCGCGAATTTGAAGACATGGGCGAGTTCATTCGCGAGAGCATAGACGAATGGCTGCGACAGAAAAAGGCGGCGAGTCACAGTGAGAAAGGTCCAACAGAAAGTCCCAAGCCATAACGGAGGCGCTCAATTCAAACTGCGCTCAAAAATTGCAGGGCGACGTCAATGCAGGCACTTTCGCCGGCACTGTATCGCGGAATTTGACTGACTCTCGACGCATCGCAGTCACCGCTGCTTCAACCTGGAAGGGTGTCAGCGCGACGCCGGCCTGGTGAAAGACCCAATCGATGTCTTCCTGAAACTCGCGCCGCTCGTTTGATTTCAACATGCCGTCGCGGATAAACCACAGATTGAAATTTATCGACATTGTATCTTCAGGATAATACGCGTCACCATGCTCCGCGAATAATTTGCCGTCGACGAAGTATCGAACTGTCTGAGCGAAGACTTGCGTGACGAGAGTGTGCCAGCCAGCCTGGCTACCGTTCTCTGTTTTGAACACGTTATCTTTCTTCCAGTTCGGCTCAGGGCTAAACGTTTCCCACGTCGTCGCATAAAGCGTTGGTCCATCGATGCCCCAACCGCCGTTTGGCAGGTATTCCCAGTCCAACTCGCTGTAGTCGAGGTCCATCGGCGCCTTCAACGGGCTGATCGTGTAAAAGCTTTGGACAAGCTGATCGCCACCCGGCCCCGAAACCGGTTTGTCGGTGAAACGAACACGAGCCGCGTAAGTGCCTTCCAGATATTTGCGCTGATGACAGATCTGCGTCTGCCTGGTATTCGCGCCAGTGCCGTCAGTCGACGAAGTCATACGCACGATCCAGTTGTCGCGCCGGTCAGCATCCTTGACGAGCGACACTCCGTCTTCCGACCACGTCGCACCCGGCACGCCGGGCCAGCCTGGCTCAGTGCGAAGGATCCAGCCATTCTTTTTGAGTTGTTGCTTGTTCGTGTAATTGAAGTCGTCGAACAGCACTGCGTCCGCCACTCCTGCACTCGAGCTCTGAAGGGGGGCAAGGTTCACAATCACAAGCAGCGTCAGCGCAATCGCACAAGGAATTTGCGTATTCTTCATTAGTGCGCAAAACCTCTTTTCTTTCGAGTAGTTCGGCTTACCTTTTTTGAGACTGCCGCAGCATCAGTATAAGTCTTCGTTCCAGGAATGTGAGTCCTGCCCCAACGCACCAACGCAAGTAGAACATCGCCCAGGGCCTCACCTTTTGCACTCAGTTTGTACGCGTAACGTACCGGCCTTTCCTGATAAGCGGAACTCACGACCAGACCCGCAGCTTCCAATCGTTTTAATCGATCGGCCAGGATGTTTGTCGGAATTCTTTCCGGTGAACTCGCCAACTCACCATACGTCGACTTGCCGTGCAGCAGATCGCGCACTACCAATAGCGACCACTTGTCGCCGACCAGGTCCAGAGTGCTGGCGATCGGGCAAATAGAGCGAAATTTGGATTTGTCTCTCTTAGTCACTTGCATATCGCAAGTCATCTTGCTACATTTCGAGTAAACTTGCAAAGTGCAAGTGACGTATTGAACTTCAAAGTTGAAGGGAGAAGTCATGTCGGAAATAGCTTTATCGCGGAATGTGGCGCGGAAGAGTTCCGGCTCTGCGCGCGCATTCTTATGGATCGGCCTGACAGCGTGGTTCGCCGGGATAATATTCCTGGGCAGTAACAATTTCTTTGTGGGACGTCAGGGCACACCGCCGCTCGCATTGTTAACCGCGGCTACTGCTCCAGTCATGGCGTTTCTTTCGTCGGTTTCGTTATCTTCGTCATTCCGTGAACTCGCTTTATCCGCAGATCTCAAATTTGGGTCTACCGTGCAGGCCTGGAGGCTCGGCGGTTACAGTTTCCTGATTTTGTATGCTTACGGGTACCTGCCAGGATATTTCGCCTGGCCGGCTGCAGTCGGCGACATGCTCATTGGCGTCACAGCACCGTGGATCGTCGCGAAAATGAGCAATCCCGGTTTCGTACAAAGCAGGACCTTTGTTGCGTGGAATGTATTGGGAATACTCGATCTACTCGTGGCCGTTGCTATGGGGGCGCTTGGATCGGTCTTGCTCGGCAATCCCAGTGGAGTCTTCCCGACTACAGTTATGTCTCAAATGCCCTTAGTCTTGATCCCGACGTTCTTCGTTCCCATGTTTGTCGTGCTGCATTTAGTTGCTTTACTGCAAGTAAGACAGAGGTTGCACTAGTTGAAGGAGTGAATTATGTCTTCCGAAATCATCGACAATCATCGCAAAGAGTTTCTTCCCGCGGCGGGACACGATCTGTTTCTGCCGCTGTACGATCCGCTCGTGAGTTTGATGGGCGGAGACCGCGCGCGAAGGGGTCTCATCGCGCAGGCCAACATCCAGTCAGGCCAACACATTCTCGATATTGGCTGTGGTACCGGCACACTTGTGATGTTGTTGAAGCGAGAGTATCCGTCCGTGCAAGTGGTTGGCCTCGATCCGGACCCGAAAGCGCTGCGTCGTGCAAAGAATAAATTAAGGCGTGCAGGAGTTTCAGCGCAACTCGATCAGGGCTTCGCCGATCAACTTTCTTATAAAGAGAATTCATTCGACCGAGTGTTCTCTTCATTCATGTTTCATCACCTTGAAGAACGCGATCGAGAAATGATGTTGAGCGAAGTGGTGCGCGTCTTGAAGCCTGAAGGTTCGTTTCACTTGCTTGATTTTGCCGCGGACCATGCATCTCACGGGCCTTTAGACCACCTCATTCATGCTCACGCTCGATTGAAGGACAATACACAGGAGCGCATGCTTCAATTGATGAGTAGCGTTGGATTCAGAAATGCCGAAAAGGTGAAAGAGGGGAAGATGCTCCTGGGTTTGCTGCGAACTGCTTATTACCGAGCGAGTAATGGCTAACGACGACAGATCCTCAGGCCAGACGGCCTTTCTTTTCGATTTGGACGGAACGCTGGTCGATAGCGTCTATCAACACGTACTCGCGTGGCGCGAAGCGCTCGAGGCCGGCGGAATTCAACTCGCCGTGTGGCGCATTCATCGTCAGATCGGAATGAGCGGCGGCCTCTTCGTCAACGCTCTGGCTCGCGAGACGGGGCGCACTCTCTCGACCGAAGAGGCCGAGCGAATACATGAGGTACACACCGAAGCCTTCAAACGTTACTCGTCACAAGTGCGACCACTTCCGGGAGCCGAGGAACTCTTAAACTATCTGACAGAGGTGGGAGTGCCGTGGGCCATTGCAACCAGCGGTCGAATTGAAAGCGCGCGTCTTTCGTTGCGTCTGCTGGGAATCGGCGAGGATGTTCCAATCATTACGCGCGATCTGGTCCGTCACGCGAAACCGGATCCGGATCTCTTCCTCGCAGCGGCTGAAAAACTCGGTATCGCGACCAGTGATTCAGTCGTGGTCGGCGATAGCATTTGGGATCTGCTCGCAGCGCGCCGCACACGGGCGCTGGGTGTCGGATTGTTGTCAGGCGGATATGGTCGAGAAGAGCTGGAGCGAGCCGGTGCGTACAGGGTCTATAACGATCCGGCGGATCTCTTGAAACACCTCGACGAAGTTGGTGTGCGCCGCGCGGAATAGGGTTTGTGTTTTCTCTGCGGCCCTCTGCGTATCTCTGCGATCTCTGCGTTGAAGATCACTTTTAACGCAGAGGTCGCAGAGATACGCAGAGGGCCGCAGAGAATACCGTTCCTATTCCTGAAACGTCAAAACAGGAAAACCACTGGGAACAGATTTAGGAATCAGCCGGTCTAGCCTTTGCGCTCTTTTATCAAGCAGGCCATAGCGCACGAAATCGACGAGCTGTAGGAATTCATCGTCCGTAAGCCGAATCGGCGTCGCCAGAATCGGATCGACGCGCGCGAGCACTGGTTCGATTGGTCCCATCGGTGCTCTGAGGTCTTGAGCGACACCCGAAGGATTGTAGTTCCGCGCTGATGCAAAGACGTCGAGATGATGCCGGATGGCGTCTTCCAACCTGGTAAAAGCTCCATTGTGAAAGAAGGCTGGTTGCAGAGCCACGTTGCGAATTGGCGACGTGCGGAACTTGTAACGATCCGCGGGATTTCCAGTTATCTGCTCCAGGCCGAAGTCTTCATTTTGCGCTGGGCCATCAAAAGTCACGTTACCGACGGCTGGCGCGATCTGAGGAACACCGATGACGTGCTGGTCAAAGTCGCTGAACATCTCGTTCGAAGCGCCGGAGACCTGGTGACACTCCACACAACGGGCCTTACCGAAGAAAAGTAGCCCGCCTCTCTTTTGATCCTCCGTCAAAGCGTTCTTCTGTCCTCGTGCGAACTGATCGATCGGAGCATCAGCAAAGACCAATGAAAACTCGAATTCCGCGATGGCCAAGCCAAACATATCGAATGTGATTGGACCACCGTAGCGTACCGATGGAAAGATCTTACTGAACAGCTTTCTGTATTCGGGCGCGTTATTGATTCGTCGCAGCACCTCGATGCGAATGTCGGAGTTATCGCCCGGAAAGGTGAAGCCTGCGACTTCTACTCGTTCCGTCGGTGGAATGAAAGCCTGCGCCGCGAGCAGGTGCGGCTGATACGAAAGACTCAGTCCTTCCGGCAAGGGAAACTGGAATCCGGCGCTGTTATCAAACGGATCGTGTGAGAGTGCGGCAAAGCGTGAGTTCCACATCAGGGTGGGAAAGAACGCTGTGTTGATAACCATTGGCGTTCGTCGTTGATTTCGTGGTCCAGCGCGATTCGGCCCGACGATCCCGTTGTTATCAATGCCGATGGCGATCGATTGTGTGTCGCCGAAGCCGTGCGTAGGCGAGTGACAGCCGGCGCAGTTGTTGTCGTTGTTCAGTCCGCCGACGGTGTCGAAGAAGAGTAGCCGGCCAAGGTCGGCGAGCTGGTTGTCCAACTTGCGGCCAAGTCGTCGTTCGAGGGTTGATTCGATGCGTCCCGTAAAACCGTGCTCCGCGAGTGCAATGTCGAGTTGTCGATCTAATGTCTCGCTACTGGAGGTAATCCAGCCCAACAGGACAAAGATAACGATGGCTACTCCGATTCTCATTGTTCACCTCCAGTTTCAGCCGCGGATGCACACGGATTACGCAAATCGATCCGTGTTCATCCGCGTTCACATCTGTGGCTCACTCAGCACGAGGGTTGTGTTGCTCGAACATTCCATTCGGATTGTGCAGCCAGATCCAGGCTGTGCACTCCCAGAGTCCGACTCCTTCGCTGTTTTCTCGCCAGAGATCTGCGTTGCCACTGAAACCTTCGGGCGCGACACCTGGAGAGAGTGATAGCGGCACTACATATTCCACTGCCACCAGCCGCCAACCATCTCCATCGGGAAGATAGAGAAGAATCTCCGGTTGCGTTGGATCAAACTCACCATCCAACAGCGACGGCTTCAACCAGTGGCAGCCCTCGCCTTCTTCACAGAAGTTGAGATTGATATACCCTTCGGCTTCGGCTTGCTCGACTCGGTGAAACCGCGCCGTAGCATTTCGCGCTCTCGCGAGGTCCGAAAGGTTTTCGGCAGAAAGGTCATTGGACGGTGTTGCGAGTGTGGTGCTGATCAGAGACAGCACGAGTAATGAGAGGAATAAGGTCTTCATTTGATTCTCCTTTTTTTAGTTGTTACCAGTGCCAGACTTGATCGTAATCGTCGAGCAACAGAGCGATATCGTTGCGTCGAATGAGGTTCACTCCAGTCAGGCAGCTCGCGAGGTCCACTCCGCGCTCTTCGAGATCGTCGCGGATTGCAAATACCGAGACGCCTTTGTCCTGTAGTCGCTTGATGTCTTCGTTGGGACGAGCTGGATGGTTGATCCCGATCGTGCCGATCTTCACCCGCGGACATTCCTGCGGCACGAGGTAGTTGACGGCGTTTGACCTCAGTATCACGCTCAACTCGGCGCCTGAGTTCTTCAACGCACTGCTCAGCCAAAGGATCGTATCGTCCTGTTCTTCTAACGTGGCGCGATAAGCTGTTTCGACGATGTTTAGAATTTTCATGTGAACCTCACTTCGTTGGGATTACCAGTGTGTTGGTCGACTCGCTCGCCATCTTGAAGAAGTCAGCGGGACTGCCGCGTTTGACTCCGTCGACGACATTCGTCGCGCCGCGTTCATCAACGCAGAGTCCGCAGTTGACCCACGTGAGATTGCCCATCGCGAGAAGGGAACTGACGAACGATTTCGTCGTTGGGTGTTCTTCCTGCTCGACCGTCGTTCCTTTTACAGGGTTCGCGTGTGGCGACTGGTCCTTCAGTGGCAAGCAGACCGCGCCCTCGTAGGCGAAGACGTTGACGTCAATGCCTTTCTCGAGCGCCGCCGAGATAATTCGCAGCGCGGTGGTGGAGTTTGCCGACTCGTACGGCGGATCCATCAGTGCAAGTGTTAATCGTCGCATTATTCCTCCTTCTCTCTGCGAACTCGGCGGCCCTCTGCGTTCTCTGCGTTTGATCTGCGTAGAAAGGATTAACGCAGAGGACGCAGAGGGCCGCAGAGTTCGCAGAGATCTCAATGCCACATCGCCTTCGTGTTCTCCTGGACCAGCGCTTCAATAAGCGCATCCATTCCGGATTCACGGATACTCGGCGCGAGTTCGCCGGCCTTGATGCCTCGTTCGCGCAGTGACAGATCATCGGCGAGCAGCGTCACGCTGGCTTCCGCCAATCGCCCCAGACGATGAGCGCTCTCGCGCGCCGCGAGCACGCCGTTTTGCACCAGAAACACCGTGACGTCGTGCCCGCGCTCTTTCACCGCGATCGCCGTGTCTTCGAGAAA
>Ga0114129_10017649_pt1 | contig 10160 bp, 9 predicted proteins | sample RhiMetdeltSRZDD1_FD_80071 | JGI IMG/M metagenome (GOLD analysis project Ga0114129, IMG submission 80071) | Populus rhizosphere microbial communities from Tennessee, USA - Rhizosphere MetaG P. deltoides SRZDD1 (version 2) (version 2) | ecosystem: Host-associated > Plants > Roots > Rhizosphere >...
GGCGAAGATCATCTGCTCATAGGTTCGGACTACGGTCATCAGGATCCCTCCGAAGAGCGGCAACTGGTCGCGGCCATGCGCGCGCGCGAAGACATTCCAACGGCGCTCACGGACAAAATCTTCTTCGACAATCCGAAGCTCCTCTATCCGTTGAACTAAAGCACATGCAAGTTCTTGCCCTAACCCTCTGCCGCATTGGAGACTGTGTCGCAATTGTCATTTCGAGCCAAAGGCGAGAAATCTTTTCTTCGCATGTAGCTGAAAATGCAAGATCTCTCGCTTCGCTCGAGATGACAAGTATGGGCCTTCGTGCATTGCGACACAGTCTCTTGCGGGAGAGGGAGGGGTGAGGGTGCTCGCTACGGAGGAGAATCACAAATGAACAACACTCAAAGGGCGTCGACTCGACGATGGATCGGCTGGCGATTAACCCTCCTGGCAATTCCGTGCCTCGCGCTCGCCGTTCCGAACCTTACCGACGCTCAACCACTCCAGACGGTCAACATGGCGATTCCGGCGAAGAGCTTTCAAATGGTGATTTATCCTCTCGCGCAACAGAAAGGGTACATGAAAGAAGAAGGGCTCGATCAGAGAGTCATCTTTGTCGCTCCGACAACCAGCATCCAGGCAATGCTGGGCGGCGATGTTCAGTTCACTGGCGCGGGCACCAGCGCTCTCGTGAGCATCGCTCGGGGCAATACTCCGCTAAAGGTCGTTGTTGCGACCAACGACCGGGTTCTTCAGTGGTTTGTCACCCGACCTGGAATTACTCATCCAAAGGAACTTAAAGGCAAGAAGATTGCCACGACGGGAGTGGCTGCGGTCGCTACATTCATGATCAAGCAGGTCCTCACTAAGCACGGTCTCGATGGCAACAAGGACGTGACTTACCTCGACGTGGGGCAGGGCAACCAGCTCGCGGCGCTTCTGGGGGGCGGATTCGATGGTGCGGTTCTCAGCGTCGAGCAGCGCTACCTGGCCTTGGATAAGGGAATGCGCGAGATGTTTTTCATGGGCAACGAGGTGAAAAACTCATGGGGAACGCTGGCGACCACGGACAAACTAATTAAAGAAAATCCAAAGATGGTCAGCGGATTCGTGCGCGCAACCATCAAGGCGCTCCGTTACCTTCGCCAGGACAAGGAGGGCACGATCTCAGCGTTGCTAAAATTCTCCGGGGTTTCGCGCCAGCAAGCCACTCGTCTCTACGATGACATCATCGGAACTTTCACACGGAGCGGCGTGGTCGATGAAGAAACGCAAAGAAACGATCTCGCGATCATCCGCCAAGTCACCAACTCCAGCGAAACAATGCCGAACGCCAAAGGTTACGACTTTAGCTTCGCGCTAGAGGCCGATCAGCAGTTGAATAAGATGGGCTGGAAGCCCTGACCTCCGCGTCGGTTTCGGGTTTCGTGTTCCGGGTTTCGAGTCGTGCTTCAAGCCCTTAGTGCTCAGCGCTAGTGCGCAAGCGTATCGGATGTTTGGGTGACGACCGTGGTCGGCAGATTATCGCAAGTCGTGCTTAACCCAGCTCGGTGTTGGACAGTTGCTCGACCAATCTTACCAGACCCGAGTGATCGAGATCGGCATTACCCATGCCCTTCATGGCGGTCATCATCTGGCCGACGACGCCGGTGACCAGGAGCGCCACGCCGTATTCCGATCCGGTTGCGAGGGCAATCTTCAAGTCTTTTTCGTGCAGGCGAATTCGGAAGCCGGGTTTGAAATTGCGGTCGAGCATTTTTTGACCATGCGCTTCCAGGATTTTCGATTGCGCGAACCCGCCGAGTAATGCTTGCCTGACTTTTGCCGGATCGACGCCGGCTTTCTTTGCCAGCACCAAAGCTTCGCCGACAATCGCGATGGTGGTGCCGACGACCATTTGATTTGCCGCCTTGGTGACTTGGCCGGCGCCAGCTTCGCCGACGTGGACGATGTTTTTGCCCAACGCTTGAAAAATCGGCGTCGCTCGTTCGACGGCCGATGCCTTGCCGCCGATCATGATCGATAACGTCGCGCCGATCGCGCCGGCTTCGCCGCCGCTTACTGGGGCGTCGAGCATGTCACAGCCACGTTTCTCGGCTTCGGCCGCCAGGTTGCGTGCGACCACCGGCGAGATGCTGGACATGTCAATCAGCAAGCTGCCGGATTTCACGCCAGAGAAAATTCCCTGCTCACCGGCATAGGCAAGCTCTACGTCTGGTGAGTCCGGAAGCATGGTAATGATAATTGCGCTTCGCTCGGCGACCTCTTTCGAACTCGCCGCAGCCTGCGCGCCTTCTTTGCTCAATTCGTCGACCGCGCCACGACTCCGGTTGTGAACAATGACTGAATAGGCCGCTTTGAGAAGATTTCGCGCCATGGGTTTCCCCATGATGCCGAGACCGATAAAACCGATGATTGGATCGCTCATACCAGTATCTCCTATCTGCCGTTATGTTGTTCAGCGCGCCATGTGAGCAGCGTCCAAAGAAAGCTGCCGAAATCTTGTATCGAAAAAATCAACGCCAGCGGCCCGGGAATGATGTCGAGATACCAAAGAATCGCCATCGCGATCGGGACGAGCGGCCGGTCGAGCATCGAGGCGAAAACAAATCCTTCCGCATTCAGGCGGCCGCTGGCGATATAAAGCATACCAACTCCGCACACGAGCAAACCGACAAGCCGGAAATAGTTTGCAGTCTCCTCGGCGAGTGACAGTATGCCGAGCACGGAAGCTGAAAAATGAGGAGCGAGCAGTACGGTGATTCCTTCGATCAGAATCAGCCAGCCGAAGACCTCGACAGTCTTGGCTGAGCGGCTTTGACCTTCAGCCGTGAGTAAGCGGCGAAACATGGGCCCAGCTATTAATCCTTTGTCATGTGTGAGATCGCTGCCGCTATTGAAGTCACTTATGCCAAATGATCGCGGAAAGGCAAGTTGCCGATGAAGGCCGATCGTAAAGATACACTTTGTCAGAATAGTCTTTTTTGATTAGAGTGGCGGCATTATGAAGTCCAGATTATTTAATTGGCTTGGCAGAGATTTCGTTAAGATTATCAGCGAGGCGAAAGCCGGCGTACCCCCAGACGTCGCGACCCAAGATTTGTTCGCCGCATGTGAGAGCGAACTGAGATCTCACGGGTTCTCACTTGAGAACACAGCCCGCATCCGCGTTTGGGGACGGGACAAAGACGCGCGCAGTCTAGCGACCGCCGCGCGCTCAAAAATTCTCACGGGTAAACGTAAAGCGGCAAGCTCCAGTTTCATTTCGCCGCAGTGGTTCGATTCCGATGCAACTGCGGGTCTTGAACTACTCGCGATGAAACCCCGCGACAGCGCCACCGAGCGGCGGCCAGTGGATTTCGAACCGGCGAGAAATTATCTTTGTTATCTCCGATACGATTCCGTGGTGTTCTACTCGGGTTACACGTCGGCTGCCGATACTTTGGAGGACCAAGTCTCAGAAGTTCTCAAGGCGATCACCGGTGCGCGCGCCATCTCAGGGAATTTGACTCAAGACTTCAGAAAGACAGGTAGGCTCTCGGTCTTTCTGCACCGGAGTCAGAAGCTCAGTGTCATCAAAGATCTATTAGCTAAAGAGACATGGATAGATCTTGCTAACGTCGAGTTTCGGCTTGTCGACGGGTTCGCCGGCGATAAATATTTCCTGGAGATCGAAGCGACGGCGTTGAGCGGTTAGCTCCTTCGCAGCACTGACCGTGCAACACAGCCTTGAGATCATTTTTTCTTAAAAAGGTCCGTGAACCTCATTCGTAGCCAGCGCTTTTGCCGAACGTGTTTGCCGGCACGTTGAAAATTTTCAACCTTGACTGGTTCGAGCGTTATTATCAGCGGAGACCAATTGTTTGCTGGCGATTTAGCGATTAAACTAGCGGCTGTGGAATTCGAGCGTTCCCTGCCGGACAGGATTAGCGGGCTTTGGCAACTGGCATTTAACCTCAGGTGGGCCTGGCATCACGAGGCCCGCGAGGTATTTCGACGTCTCGATTACCCCCTTTGGCGACTAACTTCACACAACCCGGTGCGGATGCTTCACTTAGTAACGCACCAACAGCTGAAGCAGGCAGCGCGGGATCCTGCTTTTGTCGCTCTCTACGATGCTGCCATCGAGGGCCTCGGCCACGCCCTTACCGTCAAAAAAACGTATTGGGCCCAAACGTATCCTGGTCTAGCCAACCGTCCGATAGCTTACTTTTCTGCTGAATTTGCTCTGCATCAATCCTTACCCATTTATGCTGGTGGACTTGGGGTCCTAGCCGGGGATCACTGCAAGGAAGCGAGCGATCTGGGAATTCCGCTCGTCGGGGTCGGTTTCATGTACCCGCAAGGGTACTTTCACCAGAACATCAACTCAGAGGGGCAGCAAGAAGAGCTGTACGAGCACTTAGAGTGGGATTACACGCCGGTGGAGCAAGTGGTCACCAAAGACGGCAAGCCTTGTATCCTGGCTGTCGCGCTCGGTCACCGCGTTGTGAACGTTTCGGTATGGTGCGTCCGCTTGGGCCGGGTAAAAATTTACTTGCTGGACACGTCCGTCAAGGAGAATGACCCTACGGATCGCGAGCTTTCAGCGCGACTTTATGGCGGCGACGGCGAAACAAGACTCCAGCAGGAGATCATATTGGGCGTTGGCGGTGTTCGGGCACTGCGCGCTCTGGGTTACCGACCCATGGTCTGGCATCTGAATGAGGGGCATACGGCGTTTGTATCCCTCGAGAGAATGCGTGAACTGGTGGACCGTGGCGAGAGCTTCGAGGCGGCTCTCGAGGAAGTACGCCGCTCCACCATTTTTACAACGCATACTCCGGTCGCTGCCGGACATGACGCATTCCCCGTTGATCTTGTGGACTCCTACCTTGCGGGGTACTGGCCTGATATCAGTTCATATCGAGAGGAGTTTTTGAAGCTCGGGTCTTATGACGATGGCCTCGGGCCGATGTTCAATATGACCGCTTTGGCCATTCGCAGCACAAGCGCGACCAACGCGGTAAGTGAAATTCATGGACGTGTCACCTTGGATATGTGGGCACGACTATGGCCAACTATGCCGGCACGCGAGAGTTTTCTGAAAACTGTTACGAACGGCGTTCACGTCTCCACTTGGATCGCGCCAGATATGGTCAGATTACTAGAACGTTATCTCGGGGCGAAGTGGAAGGACCAGCACGATGTGGCAGCCTTTTGGGATGAAATCTCGAAGATCCCGGACGAGGAACTCTGGGCGGTTCGCGAGAAGCTGCGAAGCTACCTCATCACATTTATCCGAGAGCGCGCCCGACAGTTGTGGACACAAAAGCAGGTGACGGCTGCTCGGGTCGTCGCGGCGGGTACGCTACTGGATCCAGCAGCGCTCACCATTGGATTCGCCCGGCGGTTTACCGACTACAAGCGTCCGGAACTGATCTTTTATGACCCTGAGAGGTTGGTTCGTATCCTGACAGCGTTTAGACGCCCGGTTCAGATCGTGTTTGCAGGCAAAGCCCACCCAGCGGATTATCGTGGTAAACAACACCTGCAGAATATTTTTAGTTATGCCATCGATCCCGCATTTGGCGGGCATATTGCCTTTGTGGAGGACTACGATCTTCATATTGCGCACTTCCTAGTGCAAGGATGCGATGTTTGGTTGAATACTCCACGCAGGCCTTTTGAAGCGAGCGGAACCAGTGGAATGAAAGCGGCGATCAATGGCGCACTGCATCTGAGCACCGGGGATGGTTGGTGGGCAGAAGGCCACACGGGGTCAAACGGATGGTTGATCGAGGGGGACGTAGCGGCAGACGACCCGGCGGCCATAGATGCAGCCGACGCGGAATCGCTCTATCGCCTCATTGAAGAAGAAATAGTCCCAGTCTTTTATGATCGCGACGCGAACAAAGTACCGCGGCGCTGGCTCCAGATGGTGAAGGAGGCGATTCGCACTACCATGCCCCGCTTTAGCACGCGTCGCATGGTCAAGCAGTATGCTGAATGGATGTACTCGCCGCGCTCTTCAATGGAGCCGAAACCGTAGCAACGATTAGAAGATTTATCAGGCGGCTGAAGAAGGCCGTCAAAGAGCCGCTAACTTAGGATCATGCCTCAACTGTATTCGCGGTAAATGCCGTCGAACTTGCCGAGCTTGATGCGGACCATGTACTGGGCGCTCTCGCGCACCAGACGCTCTTCACGCGGCGTCTTCACCATGCGGGCGATCAGATCCGCTGATTGCGCAGTATGCTCAACGTCAGCCACCATATGGGTGGGAAAAAACACGAGATCGCGGTCGTCAAGACCGTAATGCTTGCGGCCGGCGTTTAAAAATTCTTCAGAGTAGCGGCACACCATACTTTCGCTGGTCATGGCGGAGGCGCGATTTTGCGGCGCGATGCCCGTCAGGGTATTGTAAACCGTGCGGGCCGAATGAATCTGACATTCGAAAATCTGCGTTGCTTCGGTAAAAGCTTCCTCTTTAAGTCCTAAGGCAAGACCGAAACGTTTCGCCATCTCGGGGTGAGACTGTTCTTCATTCAACTGATAAGTATAATAATCGAACATCGTCTGGTCCTGCGCGTTTTTCACCATGCCCAAAGCGAACGATTTTAGAATCGCCTTGTTGTGCAAGTAGTGCTGGATCGACCAGCCCTGAAGCCGCTTGATGGATAACTTCCCCTGGCGCAACTCGGTGAAATACGGAGTTTCCAAAAGGCGTTGAATGCCCGGTTCGATGATTTCTTTCTTCACTGATTCGACGAGTGCTTTACCGTCCATAGTTCGCTCCTTTGTCCCTCTAACCGTACGAGTCTTGGGTCCCGCGTCGCGGGTCAACTCTCGACCCGAGACTCCAGACGTGAGACGTTGTATTTTACTTCCCTGCCAAGACCTGATCGAGCAGCGTGTAATCGGTCACCGCGGCGACGTTGATCGGGGCCGCAATTTGTTTTTGACTATAAGCGAGATCAAAATATTCCTGCATGTCCTTGATGCTGATCTTCCCGTCGGGTGTGAGAATCGAAAGCCACTGGTCGTAGACGGTCTCGGCGATTTTTGACTCCAACTTCCATTTTTCCTTTATATAGTTCACCACCCACGGTTTTTCCTTGCGGCAGAAAGCTGTAGCGTCGAGCATCACTCGAATGACGCTTTTGATTCTCGCATTGTCGATTTTTAATTTCCCTCCGTTCACCACGAGACCACTGGTGGGAAATTGCATCGGTAATTCATCGGCGGAACCGATCTGGCGAAAACCTTTCTGCTCCATGATTACGTTATGGGGACTGGAAAGCACCGCTGACGACACCGCGCCCTGGCCTAAGCTCGTCACAGTATTGGAAACTGAACCTGTCTGAGTGAAGACGGCTCTTTCTGGATCTGTGCCTTTTGCTTTCAGCAGCAGACGGGCTACCAGATGCTGCAGGCTGCCGATCCGGTCGACACCGATTCTCTTGCCCGCAAGTTCACTCGGGCGCCCAATGCTCGGCTCGGCGACAAGAAAGAACGGCGGCTTGCGTAAACTAATCATAATCCCTTTAAGGGGCGCACCTTGCCCTGTGGCGACTATGCCCGTTGTATATCCGGTTAGGTAATCGATTTCGCCTGCGGCAAGAGCGGCTACCGGTAGCGGCCCAGCCATTTGGATTAGCTCGGCTTCCAGCCCATGCTTTTTGAATAGGCCGGCATCGCGTGCGATAAAGACATTCAGAAATGAGATGCTGAACGCGGAGTAAGCCATGCGGACCTTTTTTGTTTCCTGGGCGAGCACGGAAGCACTTAGTTGGAGAATGAATAGCAGTAGTCCGATTCTGACGATGGGTTGCAGCGCGTGCCTTAAGGCACGTTCATCTTTCAAGAAATTTGCGATCACGCCGGTGACTATAATCAGCGGGTAGAAAACTTGTCAACGCGTGTAGTCCCTTGAAAATGTATGGACAGGCCTTTACGAATGCAGTGAAGCCAGAGCAAGTCCTTCAATGCACAAAGCCGAGCCATCGTAGATGGTCTCGGCTTTGCTGGTATCAATCGTAGGAAGATAGGATCTTATATCTTCGGTATTACCAGTGTGGTTCCGACTTTGACAAGATGAGCCTTACGAATACCATTAATTTGCAGGATTCGTTCCACGGAAGCGCCGTAACGCCTGGCAATTTCAATAACCGTCTCGCCGCGCTTGACCCGATGGTGCACAACTTGGGCCTTGGGCTGTGGCTGGCGCGCGCTCTGCTGGACTTGCGCGACCGTGACAAGGGGTGCCACGGTTCGGTCGATGGGCAACTTTACGCGATAGCCGGCTGGTACTACACGGGTTGCCGAGCCAAGCGCCGGATTCCAGCCAAGAAACTCGTCGCGGCTCAGTCCGGACGAGTTGACCACTGACGCTAATGGAGTTGAGCGGTTAAGTTCGACCTCTTTAATATCGACCGGAGCATCAAGCCGGAGATCGGGATAGTATTTATTGAGGTTCGTGCCGATTTCCACCGCGGCGAGAAACTCGGCGTAGAACTGTTTCGGCGCGAAGCCCCAATTGGGATGATCGTAGCTCTGGATTAGATCAACCAAATTATCCGAACCTACTGCCGCAACTGCGCGAGCCATTCCCGCTTGGCCATAGTTATAAGAGGTGATCGCTAACGGCCAACTACCCAAGGATTCGTATGCTTGCTTAAGATACGATGCAGCGGCGCGGGACGATTCGAATGGATCTCTTCTTTCGTCCACGGCAGCGGTTACCCGCATATATTCGCGCCCCGTTCGCGGCATGAACTGCCAGATCCCCATAGCGCCGACGGACGACCGAGCGTAAATGTCGTAGGATGATTCCACGACCGGCAAGTAAGTGAGCTCTGGCGGCAAGTCGCGATCGCGGAAGATCTGCTGAATTTGCGCGATATAGCGACCCGAGCGTTTCAAACCCGCCGCCGTCCGTTCCCTGATTCCCCGCTGCGCCTTGACGCGCTCGATATCTACGCCATTGGCTGCGGCGATACGCCCGCGTTCCGCATTGATGTACTCATTCGAGCGACTGCCGTCGCCAACGTCATTGACCTCATAAATCTTGCTCATATCGAGCGGGTCGAAATAGATCAGCTGTGAGAGACTGTATTCCGTGAAGATTTTTTTCCAAAATTCGACGGCTGATTCGAGACCAGCGGGAACAGGAAACGGCGATTCTTTCGGTGGTTGGCTCTCGGCGGTTACACGGAGAGGCAGCAATACCAGAAAGCCAAAGCAAAATGAGAATAGCCAGCGTTGTTTCATTACTACCTCCGATTCACGACGCAAGACGAGCAACCTCTATGCCAGCGTCTCGACATCGCCGAGGGCCGTATTCTAGAGAAATTCCTTGGCAGATACAATCAGAAACGCGTATTTTGTCAGACAAACATGACGGGCCGAGTTTCGAGCGGCGCCCGGAGACGTGTCCCGAAATCGGACCTTAAAGTTCCTTATTGTCAAATGGGGCCACCAATTTGACGGGTTTGACAGTGCTGACTATATTGCGTGCAAAATTGCCATCGTTTAAGAGGACGTTCACTTGGACTATTCAACGGCCGTATTGATCACCGAAGCGATACTTCGAGTCATATTGGGTTGGCGAATGCTGATAAGCGGGCTCAGTAACGTGCGGCGCTGGCCCAATCCGGTCAATACCGCGAGCATCCTATTTGCCAAAGGCGCGACTTTCTTCGGCTTCGTTGCAACGTTCTTAATGGTCGTTGGCGGCTTTGGCCTCGCTGCCGGAATTCAAACGCCCGTCTGCGCTCTGATGATCGTTATCTTTTTGATCCCGACGTTCGGCCTTCATCGGCACTGGCTGAAAGTACTGCCGACAATGGCACCGGTGGTGAAAGCGGCGATTAAAGAAGACAAGGCGCGAAACTATTTTAATTCCTTCGACCGACAATCGTATCATGCGCATGAAGTCGGTATTCGCGACAATCTCGTGTTCGTTGCTGCCGCGGCCTATTTTGCCGTGCGGGGAAGCACGGGCTTTGGCGTGGACAGTTGGTTCAATGATTGGGTGATTCGGCTATTCTAGCGGGTTTCGAGGATCGATGATGGAGGATTGAGAATTTAGTGCGAGCGCTCCGACGCAGCCTAGAGGCCTGCTAAAAAGCGACCGGGGTTCAGCAAACCTTTGGGGTCGAACTGCCGCTTGATCTCGCGCTGAAGCGAGA
>Ga0114129_10017650_pt1 | contig 10160 bp, 5 predicted proteins | sample RhiMetdeltSRZDD1_FD_80071 | JGI IMG/M metagenome (GOLD analysis project Ga0114129, IMG submission 80071) | Populus rhizosphere microbial communities from Tennessee, USA - Rhizosphere MetaG P. deltoides SRZDD1 (version 2) (version 2) | ecosystem: Host-associated > Plants > Roots > Rhizosphere >...
CCCGAGCGAAGTCGAGGAGCCCTGCTGACCGCTCTGCCCGGACGCGCTTTGCTGCCCGGATTGACTCTGCTGACCTTGTGCGCCTGCCTGATCCTTCTGCGTCTGGCGCGCAATCTCCTCGGCGCGCTGTCGCAGCTCTGATTGCTCGCGGGTCAGTTTCTCGAGCTCGCGCTTCAGCTGCTCCTCGCTCATCTTGTCGCGATTCCGCGCGAGCTCTTGCTGCTTCTTCAGAAGCTCGTCCTGCCGGCGCGCGAGATCCTTGATCTTGTCGAGCTGGCTCTGGTTGGGATCCGTGCGCTCGGTGGCGGTGGACTTTGTTTCGTAGTTGGTCTGCTGCGCCTTCTGCAGGTCGCGATCGAACAAGGTCGAGAGGTCCAGGTTGCTGCGGTTGCTCGCGTTCCCGCTGCCCCCCTGCTGCTGCATCACCTCGCGCTTCTTCACCGCCGCCTGCGCCTTCAGCAGACGATTGAGCGCCTCCATCTCCGGCGGCAGGGCGTCGCCCGTCTTCAGCGCGTCCAGCGATCCGACCGCCTTGCCCATGGCAGCAGCCGCCGCCGTCATGTCGTCTTCTTCCGGCAGCGTCTCGCCGGCCTTGAGCGGGTCGGGTTGGGGCGGCCCACCGCGTCCGCCCGGCCCGCCGGCCCGCTGCGGCCGCCGCCTCGGATCCCTCATCGTCGATTCGCGAAACGTGCTGGAGGTCTCCTCGACGCGCGTCTTGAGCTCCGCTTCCGCGCGCGACACGGACCTGATGTCCTGCTCCGACTTCGCGCCCTTCGCCGTCTGCGAGCGGCGATCGAGCTTCCACGTGGCGACGACCACTTCTTTCTGTGCCGTGACCAGCTCGTCGAGCGACGTCCGGCTGGCGCCCGCCATCCCGCCCTGGCTCTGCGCGAGCGCGAACTCCTGCTCGTACGGCCTGACCTCGAGAAAGAAGATGTCGCTGCGCGCCTCGTTCGGCCGGGTGCCGTGCGTCGTCAGATCGCGCGCACGCGCGTAGTAGGACACGAAATCGCCGGGCTGGACGTCCAACTCTTCGAGGAAGATCGTGTGGCGGCCGTTGACCGACGCGCTCCGGCGCGCGATGGCCAGCGGCACCGCTCTTTCCGCGCCGCCGCGCACCGAGTACATGAGATCAAGACGATCGACGCCATAGTCGTCCTCGGCCCGAACCTCGATGTCGACTTCCTCGAGTCGTGTGACCGACCGGTCGGTCGCCGGCTTGAGGATGTGCACTTCGGGCGGACGATCTTCCAGCATGCGAATGAAGTACTCGGTGTCGCTGGCGGCCGAGATGCCTTCCACGTCCGCCAGCGCCACGCGATACGAGCTGTCCGCGACAATGTCCATCGTCGCGGTGAATTCCGTGGGCTGCGCGGCCGTCAGCGCGACGCTGCGGCCGTCGGCGAGCGCCATGTGACCCGTCGCCGCGGGTCGATCGGTGAAGACGTGCACGCGGACGGATGTTCCGGCCGGCGCGTAGATGTCGCCGCCGTCGCTCTCGGTCCGCGGCGCGAGCTTGAGCCCGGCGGGGTACGTATAGTCAACGTCAATGCGCGCGACACGCGGCGGATGCGCGACGGAGATCTCATAGGTCGGCGACGTGACCGCTCCCGCGACGACGCGATACTTGAACGGGGCGCTCACCGAGTCGAACGCCAGGCGGAAGCCATCCGTCCGCGGGTCGGCCTTCATTTCTGAAGCACGCCACGCCGCCGCCTGCCCTGAGCCCGTCGAAGGGTCCGCAATCTGGACCTGCGCGATGACGGGCGCGCGATTCCCGACAAGCCTCGCCTGGATCGCGAGCGGCAGGCCGGCCTTCACCTTGGCGTGTCCCGGTGTGACCTCGAGCACGACGCGGCTTGGCCAGAGCGTGAGCGAGGCGGCGTCGAACGCCTGGCGCGCCGAATGACGTGCGACGAACAGCACCGCGAGAAAGACGAGCACCGCCGCGGCCGCCTGAAAGCCTGCTCGGCGAAGACGCTCGCTCGGAAGCAGCGTCTCGATGTCGACGTCGCGGACGCGCCGCGCGGCGTCGGAGACTAGAGGGCCTGCCACCAGTGGCGTCGCCGACGATCGGCCTTCGGCGACGTCGACGGCGGTGACGAGGCGGTCGTCGAGCGCGGGCGCGCGCTCCTCGATGAACCGCGCCACCTGCCCATCGGCCGGCGCCTGCCGGAGCGGCGCAAGCGTCCATCCCAGCGTGCCGAACGCCAGCAAGACCGTGACGATTCCCAGCGCCGCCAACACGAGCGGCGATCCGGTCGTCCAGCGCGACAGAATCAGGGCGATGCCGACAACTGCCGACGTCATCAGCGCCGCGCGCACGACGGCACGAAATGCGCGCAGCGTTTGCCAACGCCGTCGCACGCGCGTGATTACCTCGCGGATGTCGTTGTAGTGGTCCATACAGGCTCGTTGGGTTCTAGGCGGTTCTGCTCGCCACCACGCCTTCACTCATCAGGATCAACACCATCGCCGCCATCAGGAACTGCCACAGGTGCTGGCGATCTTCCTGCTCGCGTGCCTCGACGCGCGCCTCCGAGGCGCCGGCGTCCTTGAGCCGCGTCACCGCTGACTGAAAATCGTCGACCGACATGCGAGCGGCATCCGACTCGCGCGGATCGACGTTGACGGCAACGCGCCGCGGTCCACCCAGCTTGTCGTCGTTGATCGTGGCGATACCCGGCACCTTGCGCACACCGCGCGGGGCGTCGGCGACGAGGTACTCGAACGCGTGCGCGCGGGCGCTCGACAGGTAGTTCACCGCTTCGTGCAGGAACGGCACGAAGGTCGCGTGGAGCGGAAAGTCGTTCCAGCGGTTGTCGAGATCGGACGCCAAGACCAGTGCTCGGCCGTCCCCGGCCGGGCATTCGAGAAGAGCCGCATCGCCGGTCGTAAAGCGCGCCAGGGTCTGGCACGCCGTTCCGTCAATGCGGGCGGCGCGTTGAAATGCGACCAGTCCCAACGATCCGGTGTTCGGAACGAACGCCTGAAAAACGGGATGCCGCACGTCGGCGGGCGCCAGGGCGCGCGTCCCGGAAAAGGGGTCGGGGGTCTTTTCTGACCTGAACACTGATGAAAAGACCCCCGACCCCTTTTCCGGCACCTCCATCCGCAGCGTCGACGATCCACCAAGCACGTCGGCGACTACCTCGCCGTCGATGTCGGGTCCGGCGGCGATCAGGATGCCGCCGCCTCCGCGGACATAGCCGGCCAGCGCCTCGCGTCCCCGGCGTTCGAGCCCGCGCGTCGAGAGCAGCAGCACCGCGGCATGCGTCGCCAGCCGATCGCCGCCCTGGGTTGACAGTTGAGCGCCGCTCGTTCCCACCGGTTGATAGCCGCCGCTCGGTCCGGGGCCAACGGCCAATCCCTGTTGCACGTAAAACGCCTCGCGAGACAAGTCGCCGCTGCCCGACACCACGAGGACGGTGGGCTTCACCGGCCCACCCAGCACGGCGTAGCGCACGTTGTCGGCCTGGATGCCGGTCGGGTCGTCAACCGACACCGCCGCCATTTCTCCTCGCGGCGCGGCCGCGAGAAGAACATCGCTCGATTGATTCGGACCGAGAGAGACGGTCGTCTCCCCGACAGGACGATTGTCAATCGCAAGGTGAACACGCGCATCACGAGCGTTCGGACTGCCGTTGTGAACCGTCGCGATCACGCGGTCCGGCTGCGGCCGCACGGCGACGACGGCAAGGTTCGGCGGCGGCGCACCCACGTCGACCACTGTGATGTGAATGCCGTCAGGCACCGACACGCGATCGCCGGCGTCCCACCCGTTCTCCTGCAGGTCGGTGACGACGACGATCGTGCCGGAGCGGCTGCCGATCGCTTGTGTCGCCGCTGACAGCGCAGCCCGGTATCGGGTGGCGCCGAAGCCGACGCCTGCTTCGTCGACGGCGGATGCGGCCAGGACGCGGTCGGCGACAGGCTTGGCGGCAATCTCGGCCTCGTCGGCAAACGTCACGACGCCCACCGCCTCGCCGGCCGGCGCGCCCGCAATCGCGTCCTTGGCGAGCTGCTTCGCGCGCGCGAATTGTCCCGGCGCGGAGAGGCTATAGGAGGTATCGAGCGCGACGATCGTGACGCCGCCCGTTGCCGCAGCGGCGCGGCCTGGAAAAAACGGACGCGCGAACGCAAGCGCGAGCAGCACCAGCGCGGCAATCCGCAGCGCCAGCAGCAACAGCTCGCGAAGATGCCGCTTTTCCGTGTGCTCCACGGGCGCGTGCTTCAGCAGCTTCACGGCGGCGAACTTGACCCGCGCTTCCGGCTCGCGCTTCAGAAGATGGAGAACGATCGGCAGCGCCGCCGCGGCCGCACCAACGAGAAACAGCGGCGCAAGAAAACTCACAATGCCCTCGCACGGGTCGACAAATAGGACAGCAGCGCGAGCTCGAGCGGATGCTTCGTGTTGAGCAGCTGGTAATCGATTCCGCTCGCGCCCAGCTCACGGCGGTAACGCTCGACCAGATCGCCGATCTGCTTCAGGTAGTGATCGCGGACGGCTCCAGGCACCGCCATCACTTCTTCGCTGGTCTCGAGGTCCTCGAACCGCGTGGCGCGGTCGAAGGGGAACTCGAGCTCGTCGGGATCGAGCACGTGGAACACGATCACATCGATGCCGCGAAACTGGAAGTGCTTCAGGCCGCGAATGATCTCCGCGGGATCGTCGAGCAGATCGGAAATGAGCACGACGAGTCCGCGTTTGGTCAGCGTATCGGCCAGCTGATGCAGCGGTTTCGCGACGTTGGTCTGGTGCGCGGTTCGCAGCCGATCGAGCGTGACGAGCAGGCTGCGCAGGTGGCCGGGACGGGAGCTCGCCGGCAGCATCGCCACCACGTCTTCGTCGAACGCTGTCAGCCCCACCGCGTCGCGCTGACGATTCATGAGGTAGCCCAGCGACGCGGCCAGGCACGCCCCATACTCGAACTTCGAGAGCCCGTGGTGCGATCCGTACGCCATCGACCCGCTCACATCGAGCAGGATGTGGCAATCGAGATTGGTCTCTTCCTCGAACTTCTTGACGTAGTACCGATCGCTGCGCGCGTACACCTTCCAGTCGATCGTCGAGAGATCGTCGCCGGGGATGTACTGGCGGTATTCCGCAAACTCGACGCTGAAGCCTTTGAACGGGCTGCGGTGCAGCCCGGTGAGGAAGCCTTCGACGATCGTGCGCGCCTTCAGTTCGAGCGTGCCCAGCCGCGCGACGACCGCCGGATCCAGGAATGAGCGCTCGGTCGCGGCCCAGGGCATGCGCTACATTCCACTCTTGGGGACGGGCACGGCCTCGAGCAGCCGATCGATGATGGCGTCGGAGTTGATGCGCTCGGATTCGGCGTAGAAGTTCGTCATGATCCGGTGGCGGAGGATCGGCTTGGCCAGCGCCTGAACGTCCTTGATCGAGACGTGATACCGGCCGTGCATCAGAGCCCGCGCTTTCGCGCCGCGGACGATCGCCTGCGACCCTCGCAGTCCGGAGCCCCACTTGACCCACTTGTCGACGAACTCGAGGCCACCCTCGCGCCCCGGCCGCGACGCGCTGACCAGGCGAACGGTATAGCGCGCGATCTCTTCCGCCACGGCAACCTGGCGCGCGATCTCCTGGAATCGCAGGATGTCCGAGCCGTTCAGAATGCGCGCGGGCGTCGGCGCCTCGGCCCCCGTCGTTTGCGTCACGACGGTCACCTCATCGTCCTCGCTGAGGTAGTTGATGACGATATTGAACATGAAGCGATCGAGCTGTGCCTCCGGGAGCGGATACGTGCCTTCGAGCTCGATGGGATTCTGCGTGGCGAGGACGAAAAACGGGCGGTCCAGCGGATAGGTGCGCCCTGCCGCGGTGACGTGGTACTCCTGCATCGCCTCGAGCAGCGCGGCCTGCGTCTTCGGGGGCGTGCGGTTGATCTCGTCCGCGAGAATGATCTGCGCGAAGATCGGTCCCTTGACGAACCGCAGCCGCCGCGTCCCCTGTTCCTCGTCCAGAATCTCGGTGCCGGTGATGTCCGACGGCATCAGGTCGGGCGTGAACTGAATCCGCTTGAAGTCGAGGTCCAGGATGTCGGCGAGCGACTTGATCAGCAGCGTCTTGGCCAGTCCCGGCACGCCGGTGATCAGGCAATGCCCGCCGGTGAACAGCGCGATCAGGACCTGTTCGACAACCTCGTCCTGCCCGACGATGACCTTGCGGAGCTCGGTGAGAATGCGCTCACGACCCTCGGCGACTTTGTCGGGGCTGAAGGTGGCTACGGACGTATCCATTCGGTTCCCAATGTGAACGGTGTCTAGTGGGTGAGGGCGTAGATGATCTCGTTGATCGCCATGCGGTAGGCCATGGCCGTGAACTTGATGTAGCCCGGATACTGCTCGGCGTTCGACCACTCCCAGCCATCGCCCATGTCGGTGTTCCAGTTGATGAAAATCATCGGACGGCCGTTGTCGTCCAGGATCGTCCGCAGATGCGGCACGACGCCGCCCTTCTCCCAGGTGCGGCCCAGCAGGAACGAGCCCAGGCCGGCCACCTGCGGGTAGCTGTCGATCTTGTAGAAGGCGTCGAACACCGGATGATCTCTCGGCACCTCGACGATCTCGCGATCGGGGAAGAGACGCTTCATCTCGTGCGCGAACGCGTCCCATTCGGCCGGGCCGTGGAAGTCGTCCATCATCGCGGAGCCGCCGCGCAGCAGGAACTCGCGCAGCAGCGGGATCTCCTTCTCCTGCAGCCGGACGCTGCTCGGCTCCACGACGTAGATCCACGGATACTGAAATAGCCGGGGATCGTCGAGCGTGAGCAGGATCGGATCCTGCACGTCGATGGCCGTCGCCGTCTTGATGCGGCGCGTCAGGTTCTGCTCGGCCGCCGGCGCGTCGATGCCCCACGGATCGCCGTAAAAGTCCTGCGGGATCCGCGTGCCCTCCAAGGGGAAGTGGTATTTGATGCGGACGAAGCGCCACTGCAGCCCGGCGTGACGGTCGTCGGCGCTGGCTGGCAGCTGCGCGCCGGCGCGAGGCTGGAATACAGGCAAGAGCGCGATCAGCGCCGCACAAGCGGCAATACCACCGAGGACACGGATATGAACTCTGGATACAGAGGCTACGGAAGGATCATGTGCACGACAAATCTGTGACCTCTGTTTTGGGGTCGTTCCGGTCCCGTGACCTCCGTGGTAGCCCCTTGAATCGGCTGCTCGCCGCGTCAATGCCGCCCCCCATCGACGAGCTTCAATAGCAGTTCCTGCGCACGCTCGTAGGTCGGCGCGATCTCCAGGGCCGCCAGCGTCTGTTTCTTCGCGTCCGCGCGCTTGCCCGCCTTGAAGTAGCTCTCCGCGAGATCGGTGTACGCGGCCGCGCGATCCACGGGCGCCAGGGCCAGCACTGTGCGGAATTCGCGCGCGGCTGCCTCCGGTTCGTCGCGCTGCATCGCCAGCCGGCCGAGCGTGGCGTGCACTTCGGCGTCGAACGGATCGATGGCGGCGATGCGCTCGTATACCGGACGCAACCGTTGGGCGCCGGCGGGCGTGGAGATATTCACGTTCGTCTGGCGCAGCAGTGTCGCGAGCTGCCGCGCGGCCTCGATGTTGTCGAAGTCGTTCGCGACGAGCGCCGTCAGCTCCGTGATGGCGCGCGCCGAATCCTTCTTCTCCATCGCAATGGCCGCCATCTGACCATGCGGGCTGTCGGCGCCACGCGCCGTCGGGATCAGCTTCGCCGCGCGCTCGAAGGCCTGCAGCGCCTCGCCGAGCTGGCCGGCCTTGCGCAGCGCCGTGCCCGCAGTCATCTGGACCGCGTAGCTGCCGGGATGCTCGACCGCGTAGGGTTTCAGCAATTCGAGCGGCATGCGCAGCACGTCGGCGTTCTCCGGCGGCGCGAGCGCCTTGCGCATGTCCCCGAACAGCTTGTCGAGCGTCTGGTCGAAGCCGGCTTGCAATTCGTCGAAGCTCGTGTCGAGCGCCGACTTGAACGCCGCGTCGGTATCGAGCCCCTGGCCGTACGCGCGCAGCAGTTTACGGATGCCCGCGTCGCCGTACACCGACTCCAGGTGCTCGACGAGCAGCCCGCCCTGGTAGTACGCAATCGAAATCAGCTTGGGGTTCTGGAACGCGGCGTTGAGATCGCGCAGCTTGATGGCCCCGTCGCGATTCAGCATCGCGGCAAAATCGGTGTCCATCTGGCGCGCCCACTCGGGACGCGCGCGCTTCTCTTCGTACGTCGACAGCCCTTCCGACAGCCAGCGCGGCAACCGCTGGTTCGACATCTGCAGCGTGATCACGTGCGTGAGCTCGTGCCAGAGCGTCGCTTCCCACTGGAATTCGCCCGGTGGCCGCGCGCGCGGCGAATCCATCGTCACGACCCGGCCGAAACAGGCGCCGAGCGCGCCAATCATGCCGGGGAGTCCCAGGTTTCTGACCGCGAAGTCGTCGTGCTTCGGAAAGATCTCGACGAGGATCGGTCCTCGCGGCGTGAACTCGTAGCGGCCCGACAGCGTAGTGAGGGCCTGACGCGCGAGCGGCAGCGCGTACTCCTGCAAGACCGGCGCCTCGTCCTTGTGCAGGCGCATGACGATGTCGCCATCGCGGACCGTCACGAACTTGTCGAGGTTGTCCATCATCGTCAGCAGATTCTTCCTGACGATGTCGTCGAACGGATCGATTTCAATCGACGCCTCGATGGCAGCACGCGCACCGGGCTCGTCGCCGGTGCGCAGCAAGTGGATTCCGAGGTCGCTCAGCGCGCGCGAGTCGCGGCTGTCGAGCGCCAGCGCCCGGCGCGTCAGCGCGACGGCTTCGTCGAACCGGTAGTTGTGCGCCGCAAGGTCGCCGGCCGTTCGAAACACGTCGGCGTATGTCGGCGCGATAGCGAGCGTCTTGGCGACCTCGGCCTCGAAGTCCTCTTGTCTGTCCTCGACGTAGGCCATCGCCGCGAGGAGCGCGTGCGCCTCGAGGCTCGAAGGATTGACGGCGAGCGCCTTCGCGAGCGCCTGACGTGCCTCGTCTTTGTGCTCGGCGTCGAGGGCTTGTTCCGCGAGGAACACGTGTGCGTCGACCGACGAAGGATTCACCTCGAGGGCGCGCCTGGCGAACGCCACGGCCTGCGGAGGATTCTCGTCCGCCAGCGTCTGGGCTGCGCCGATGAGGGCCGGCGTCCACCGCTGATCAACCTGCATGGCCATCTGGAAGGAGCGGAGCGCCTCTCGCGCGGCGTGGCCCTCGAGAAACAGCTCGCCCCATGCCGTTTGAACGGCCGGATCCGTGGACAGCGCCGCGGCTGCTTCACGATACGCGGCATTCGCTTCGTGCAATCGGCGCAACGCACGCAGCGCGCGTGCCGCGCGCGCCACCTCGTAGGGATCGTTGCTCGCGTCGGCCATCACCGCGACACGTTCGAGCACGCCCTTGGCCTCGGGCCGCCCGAGCATCTGATACAGCAGGCCCAGCTCCAGGGCCGCCTCGCTCGTCGGCGTACGCGAGGCCGCCGGCTTCAGCGCGGCTTCCGCCTCCGCGTACTTGCCGCGCGCAATCAGGGCACGGGCCTTCACGGCCACGACGTTCGGGTCGCGTGCGTCCAGCTTGTCGGTGAGCGCCTCGATCTCGTCGTACCGGCCTTCGATGAGGGCGCGCGTGGCGGCTGCGAGCGGCGTCGATGCCGGCCGAATCCGCGGCGCCTGGGCCGTGCCGAACGTTGGCAGAGCCAAAAATGCGAGCGCGCCAATCAGAAGCGCGACCGACACGCGACGCGAGGAGGGCACGTCCGGTCCGCCCCACGCCATTCGGTCAGGAGAAGTCATCGCGATTTGTATTATAGGCTGCAAGCCGGATGCCCAACGGCCGAGAACCCGTGTGTTTCTGGCGATTTCGCGTCTGCGTCTTTAGACGCTGCGGTCAATTCCAGGGCCGCGTCCGAGCGCGCGATCCTCGACGGCGACGCGCTTGAGGATCAGCGCGCCGAACAGGACAGTCGCCACCGGCCCCGCGACGAACGCTCCGGTCAAAAGGGCGACGCCGACCAGCTCCCCGAGGACGCCCACGTAGTTCGGATGTCGAAAGAGGCGATACGGTCCACGTTCCACGAGCGCCGCACCTGGCAGCACGATCACTCGAAAGGTCCAGAAGCGGCCGAGCGTGAGGATCGCCCACCACTTCAAGGCTTTCCCAGATATGAAC
>Ga0114129_10017651_pt1 | contig 10158 bp, 7 predicted proteins | sample RhiMetdeltSRZDD1_FD_80071 | JGI IMG/M metagenome (GOLD analysis project Ga0114129, IMG submission 80071) | Populus rhizosphere microbial communities from Tennessee, USA - Rhizosphere MetaG P. deltoides SRZDD1 (version 2) (version 2) | ecosystem: Host-associated > Plants > Roots > Rhizosphere >...
AATAAGCCATGCAAAACGACTAACGCGCCTTTCTTGACTTCAAGTGGCCGCAATTTGTACTCCGGCCAATCAGGCGTTTGCAGCGTCTGGAACTCCATTCTGCCCTGCGGAGTTCGCACCCAGCGCGACTTTAGTCCAAGCATGTGCCCACCCGGAAGGGCCCAGAGACAACCGTTTTCGATCGTTGCATCCTCGATAGCAAACCACAAACCCACAAGCTCAAAAGGCTCTGTATAGAGAAATGTGCTGTCTTGATGACACGAAACTTCGCCGCCGATATTCGGCTGCTTGAAAATATACATGGATTGTATGAGGAGCGGGGACGAGATTTGGAGATCCGAAACGAGATTTCTGATATCTGCAGTCCGTGAAAAATCGCGGAAGACAGAATCGAGCTCATGTAAGGCATGGCCGATTTTATTAATCGACTTTTCTTTCGCGTGCTTAAGCGAGCCGTCGGGGAGGAACGCCGCTTCTTCGAAGAAGAAACGAATCTTATCGCCGGATGTGAGGAAATAGTCGTCCGCGACGCGGCTTTGCTCCCTGGTTGAAAAGATGGAAATGAGGCCCTGAGGATCGAATTGACTTACAAGTTCCTCAGCTCGAACTTTGAGCAGGTCGCAGGCGTCACCGGAGACGAAATTCTCCAGTATCAGGAAACCATCACGCCGATACTGCCCCGCCTGCTTTGGTGTGATTCTCAAAAGCTGCCGCGGTTATTGTCTTCGACGCCCGCCGAGGATTCCTTCACTTACTCCAGGCGGAGCAATATTGTTTGTTGCGAAAGCTCGTGAAACTTTGTCAGCTAATTCTGAGTTCATCGGCGCAAGGATTTGTCTTTGCTTCTCGGCTGCCCTTCTGTCGCCCTTACCGAGATAACACAGGGCGAGACCGTAATACGCTTGTGCTAACCGAGGATTCGCGGCGACTACCTGGTTCAGTTCCTTAATACCGTCGTCAAATCGGCCGAGGTTGTGATAGGCCAAACCAAGACTGTAATGTAGCTCCTCCGGCGTTGGCACTATTCCTGATTTCGGCGCGTTGGAATCTATTGACTCAGCTCGTGTGACGTAGAGCGCCTGTTTGAAAGCGTTCAGCGCCTCTGAGTGTTTGGCCAGGCTCGTGTATGCAAGCCCGAGTTGGTAATAAGCTTCCGCATCCATGACGTCTTTCTGAATCTTCGACGCCATCTTAAAGACTGCCACAGCCTCTTTGTGTTTCCGCATCGCGCAATATGCCAAACCAAGCTTCACATAGGCCGCTGCAAATTCCGGATCTTTATACACCGCCTGATTGAGCGCCTGTGCGGCTTCCGCGTTCTGGCCTGCTTCAAGGTACGCAACCCCAGTTTTGTAATAGTTTGTTGCAGCCTGGTCAGCAGATGCCACAGGCTGAACGGGAACAGGGGTGATGGTGCTGTTCAGGGCAACATTCGTGGCGTTGGCCGAGTCCGAGTCTTTCTCGGGCGTCGTTTTTGCCGTAGATTCAGTCGTGGGGCTGGACGTTGGGAGGACGAAATCGTAGTTGATGGTCCCAATTAATTGCGAACGCTCGCCCGACAATGTTGCCGGTGCGAAACGGGCGGATCGCGCCGCTGTTTCCGCAGCCTCATTCAGCAAGGGATTCGTGGATGTAGCTCGTGCCCTGGTAACCGTACCTTGTTCATCAATCAGGAGCTCGACCGGCACGCGACCTTGCATTCTGGAAACTCGAGCCAATTCGGGGTACGCGGGCTGAGGCAGAGATAATGCTGCCTTGCGAAGCAGGTCTTCACTTACGCGTCTGACCACAGGCGCGGACGGCGCAGCCGGCGCTACAGACCGTTCAGCAGTTGCAGTATCTGCTGTCGGTACTGATTTACTTGTTTCATTCGCGGGCTGAATCTTCACTTCAGTGTTTGTTGCCGAGATAGGCGGAGCCTCGCTCGTACTCTGTTTGTTCTTGACGGGAGCGGGTTTGGTAGCTGCGTTTGTACGGGCCTTATTCGAGTTCTTGCTGGAATCGGTGATTTTCGCGATTTCCTGAGTATAGAAGTACGAAATGTTTCGATAAGTAACCTCGACCGGTTCCTCACTCAGCTTTCCATCCTCAAATACTGCCAGTGACGTTGTCATTTGCTTCCAGTTACCGAGTTCATCAAAAACGTATTTGTAGTGTTCTCTGCTGAGAATAGAGCCGTCTGCGCCGACCAGCTCCATCTCGATGATGTTACCTTTATCGTCGTACTTGTAACGTTCTTTCCCGGGAACCGCACCGCCTTCAGCCGGGTAGGCCATGCTGTCAATCTTTTTGCCTCGAACGTCATAGGTAGTCACTTCGCGCAGGACACGCGGACCCTCTGACGGAGTGGCCTCCTTAAAAGTAATCTTCGCGCTCTCTACGGTTACTCGACGTACCGGGCCAGTAAGTCCATCTCGTTCACGATCGCTGACGTCGATGCGAGAGGCAAAGTTATTTGTCTGGGCAAGTGCGCTTCCCTCGCTGCTGAGGATGAGGGCGCAGGATGCAATTATTAGAATAAACCGGACGATCATAGTTCCTCTTAATGATTAACTGTAACACTGATGGCAAGTGTTTCGGTTCGCGTGACGTTTGGTGGGTAATGCCTTTGCCGCGCCATGCGGACTGCGGCTGCTTCCACCGCTTCCGATCCGGTGTGTGGATCCTTGACCCATGCCTCAGTGACGCGACCATCCGTGATTTGGACCATCACTAGAATGGTCTTGGCTTCCGGTGGGGGACGTTTAACATGCGCGTCTGCGGCTTCGTCAGGTCGACCAGATTTGCGCGCATCATCTGTTGCTTCAGAGATAATCTTTGGCGTGTCCGCATCAGCGGATTCTTTAGCGATTGGGTCGTCTTTTGTCGGGTCGGGGCTGGGAGAAGGCTCGGGAGTTGTCGGCTCAGCTGCCTGCGCGGCAGCAGACTTATCATCTTCGCTTTTGGGTGACGCGCTATTGCTTTGTGAATCCGAATCTTCTGCAATTGTCGCCGCAGGTTCAGATCTTGTGCGGAGGTGAACCGTTACGCCAACCGCCGCTGGTACTCCGATAAGCAGTATCGCCACCGCCGCGGTGATTATCCTCTGACGTTTTATATAACTGAACGCCTGCTGCGGATAGATGAACTGGATATCTCCTGGACCAGGAACTTGCTCAGCCCCGACGGGTACACCGTTGCCTTCGTCCAAACTGGAGTCAAGTTGCGCCGTCGTGAGGACGTCTGGAGCAATATCTAATGACGGAACGGTTGTGTGCGTGCGGGCCACAGGTTCGGCAGTTTCGATACTCAACCGCAACCCTTCAGGGTGCGGTTCAGCCGACGGTTGCGCAGGTATGACTGTTTCGGATTTGGGTATTTCAACGTCATCGTCGAACTGAAAAGTTGCTTTGGGCAACGAAAGCGCGAGCTTGATTGCATCCTGCCCTTTTTTGTCGGACAGGCGGCCCTCGACTAACTGTCCGCGGCTGAAATAAAAGACACCGGGTTCAGGCTGAAAATCGATTGTGAGGCAGCCGGATTCTTTGAGATTCGTCAGAATCCTCAGCAAGTCCTGTAAGGAAAAATCCTGCAAGTGGCCGTTGATTTTCATTTATACGTGTAAACGTCCAATAGCCTGAGATTGGGTTTCCTGAACCATCGGAATCCGCTGCAACACGCTGTGGGCTTTCGCAATTGCGGTGGCAAAAGGACTTAACGGCGCGAGAACTTCCAAGAGCGAAGTTGACTCGGATGTTTATCAACCGAGCCAAGGTGAACAATTTTCCCGGATTTCGATCGCAGCGTGGATCCGCACGCAAGGGCACGCAGGTTCGGGACACGCGGCACGATCTAATGTGCGTACCTTATATACATCTGAACCTGATGTGTCAAAGGAAAAGTGTCAGGTGAGATTGGCCATGCACGTGGATCACCGTCTAGATAAATCGCAAGTTCGGTGTATGATTCGTCCTGCACCAGGACGAGTCAGTTTTGAGCTGGAGCCGGCTGCCGGAATTGAACCGGCGACCTTCTAATTACGAATCAGACGCTCTACCAACTGAGCTAAGCCGGCTTCGATTACTCTTCAACTCGTCGGGCTTGCACTATACGAATGCGCACTTTGTAGTGTCAAGCCAGGTCAGAACTCGATTAGCATTACGGCCCAGCGGTATCGTTGACGTTTTGGATTCTTAACTCGAACAGGCTGTAAAAACGCACAGTGCTCTAGTTTTGCAATACAAGTCGAAGAGACTCACGACTCAGACCAACAGGAGGAGATCAATGTCAGTTAGAGGAAGAACTCGGAATATTGAAGGCCTAAGACTCGGAGAACGCGAAGTCAACGACTACGAGTATGACGAGAACCAAAGGGACATGACGGAACAAGCTCGTCCCGAGTCTTCCACCGACGAGCAAACGGTGGACTTTATTCCAGAGAACGAAGCGATTACTGAGACCCCAGCTGAGGCGCCAGCTGCGCGCAGACCCGCAACGCGAAAGAGGAGAACTGCCGGCAAGGCCCGTTCTGCGAAGAAGGGGACCAAAAAGGCTTCCGCAAAAAGAGGAACTAAGAAAGCCGGCAAGAAGCGATCAGCTAAGACCACAAAGAAAGCCTCAACGAAAAAAGCCGGTAAGAGAGGATCTGCTAAACAAGCACGAGCAAGAGGTCGCGGTACACGGAAAGCTGCGAAAAAAACCAGCAAGAAATCGCGTAAGGCAGGTGCGCGAAAGAAATAGCACCAGCAACAAAGTGAAAAACGGATCGAAAGGTCTCGTGCACAACCGGCTGCGCCATTCACCATCGCGGTGGTGGGTGATGGCGCAGTTGTTTGCATACACGATCTTCGCACTCGGAGTTTTGAGTGCGTCGGGCCAGAGTCCGCAACGAAAGCTGCCTCCGGCTGAGAAAGTGGTTGAGAAGTATCTCAAGACAATCGGAGGGAAAAAGCGAGTTGCGGCGGTAACAGACGCGACCTACGACTGGATTATTGAACTCAAGGGGCAAACGATGGGCACCGCCCGGACGCAAATCAAACCCCCGGCATCGTTTCGCTCTGAAATGACTTTTGCCAACGGTCAAATTATCTCGGCTTCAAGTTCAAGTTCTGCCTGGAAGGTAGGTCTTAACGGTGAATCCGCGACACTTACCGGACCTGAAGCACTTGTAGCTAAACTCCAGGGCGCACTCGACGCCTCACATCTTGTCGACTACAAAAAAGCAGCGGTGCTCGCTCGCGTTGAATCAGTCGACAACGACAACTCCGACGCCGCATACGTGGTCGAGTTTTCGACGCGTAACGGTGCGCGGCTGAAGTACTGGTTTAGTACCCGGACCAATCTGATCGTCAGAATCGCTGACAAAACGAGAAACATGATCACGCAGCTCGAGGACTACAGAGCTGAGCAAGGGCTGCTCGAACCACACCTGCTTCATGTGAATATCGGCACCGGCGATCTGACTTTCCGGTTGCAACGGGTCATCTACAATTCTGGACTTTCCGCAACACTATTTGACGCACCCCGAGCGGCGGAAAACGTAGACGTGCCCGCTCTGTTACGTGACGTAGCGAAGAATCAGGACGAGATCGAAAAGCGTGTATCTGAATACGCCTTCGCACAAACAGAGACCGATCGCGAGATCAACAGCAAGGGTGAAATAAAGAAGGAAACAGTTAGGGTCTTTGAAATCTTTCCGGTGGCCAATCGAGAACCGATTCAAAAGTTAATTAGCGAAAATGGTGTTCCGCTTTCTCCCGAACGCGCGGCGAAAGAGGAAAAACGCGTGCAGGATGAATTTCTTCGCGCAGAGCGAGACCGCGACAAAGACGCGGAGAAGGAACTACGTCGAAAGGCCGAGCGTGCGAAGAAACGAAATAAATCGAATGGCGATGAGGGCGATGACGATCCTGAAATCTCGCAGTTTCTTAAAGTCTGCGAATTTGTGTCGCCGCGTCGCGAGAAGTTCGGCAACCGTGATGCAATAGTTTTCGATTTTCGTCCGCGGCCCGGGTTTCGTCCGAGTAATCGTGAGGAAACGTTGATCGCAAAACTGGTCGGAGCTGTTTGGATAGACCCGCTCGACAAACAGGTAATGCGACTCGAAGCGCGCTTGGCCGAAGGTTACAAGATGGGCGGAGGCTTGTTGTTGTCGCTAAGGCCTGGAGCTGCGTTTGTGATCGAGCAAACGCGAATGGCGGAAGGAGTATGGTTGCCGCGCTTTGCTCATATAAACCTTTCCGTAAAGGTTCTGTTGTTCGGTGGTGGTGACTACAACAAGACGATTGAATGGAGCGACTACCGCCATTTTCAAGGCGAAGTTAGTGACTACAAGCTCGATGCACCGAAGGCAGTGGAGACAAAGAAACCTTAATGGCTGAAGTTGTTGTAATCGGTGGAGGACTCGCTGGGGTTGAGGCTGCGTGGCAAGCGGCAAATCTCGGTGCCGCGGTGCGCCTTTATGAAATGCGTCCCGTAAAGCAAACGCCTGCTCATCAGACGGACAAGCTTGCCGAAATCGTATGTTCAAATTCTCTTAAATCAGACGAACCTGGCACTGCCTCGTTTCTACTGAAGGAAGAGTTGCGTCGCGGAGATTCGTTAGTTATGGCAGCCGCCGCGGCTACGCGTGTTCCCGCGGGGGCGGCGTTAGCAGTAGATCGGCACAAGTTTGCTGACTTCATCACGACGAGAATCGCGAGCCATCCAAACATCAGTTTGGTACGCGAAGAAGTGACGCGAATTCCAGAAAACGCGATTTCAGTTGTTGCCACCGGTCCGCTTTCATCGGATGCGCTTACGGCAGAAATCATGAAATTGACGGGCAGTGATCAGTTGTACTTCTACGATGCCATTGCGCCCATTATCGCTGCTGAATCAATTGACCGTTCGGTCGCGTTCTCGGCTGCTCGATACGACAAGGGTGGCGCCGATTATCTGAATTGCCCGTTTAACGAAGAAGAGTATTCACGGTTCTTGCACGCACTCATCGAAGCGAAGAGCGTTCCCTTGCAACGTTTTGAGGAAACACGGTGGTTCGAGGCATGCCTTCCAATTGAAGAGCTCGCGCGGCGAGGTATTGATACGCTTCGCTTTGGGCCTATGAAGCCGGTAGGGCTGACTGATCCGCGAACAACGCGCCAGCCGTATGCCGCCGTTCAGCTAAGGCAAGAAAATTTAATGGCTGATGCGTACAGCCTTGTGGGCTTTCAAAATCATCTACGCTATGGTGAACAGGCGCGGGTGCTTCGTTTAATACCGGGGTTACAAAATGCAGAGTTTCTGCAGTTTGGCCAGATTCACCGCAACACTTATATTTGCTCTCCCCGCGTGCTTGCGCCGACTTTGCAAATGCGTGACCGGCCGAACGTATTGTTTGCAGGTCAGATCACCGGAGTCGAAGGGTACGTCGAATCGGTCGCGATGGGATGGTTGGCGGGCATCAATGCAGCTCGATTGTTTTTCGATGAGAAGCCAGTAGCAGCAACGGAAAAAAGCGCGATTGGTGCACTTTCCCGCTACGTTTCCAGCTCAAGTGCAAAGAATTTTCAACCGGTGAACATCACATTTGCGCTGCTTCAACCTCTTGATGAACAAGATCGACGTCGTTTCCGTAGAAAACATGATCGCCGGCGCCGGCAAGTGGAACAGGCGTTAAATGCATGGGACACCTGGATCCAAAGTATTCAAATGAAACGACCAGCGCTGATGAGCGCCGGATCGTGACGGTGACGATTTCACCTCGCATATTCTTACCGAATCTAATTGTCTTTGTTTGCCTCATACTCCTGTTTACATTTGCTCAAGGACAATCCGGGCGTCGCAAAGAGCCAAAGAACGACCCACCAAAACCCCGGCAAAGCCAAGGACCGATAGCTGAGCCAACGAGGCCTGCCACCTCTTCAACAAAAGATGTTTCTACCAAAAATTCGGCGGACCAAGTCGATTCGGGCGATGTGGTTCGAATAAGCTCGAATCTGGTTCCCATTCCCGCCTCGGTGTTTGATCCACGTGGCGTCGCTCTCGTTGGTTTGAAACTGGAAGATTTCGAACTCCTCGTCGACGGACAAGTACGGCCAATCACGGATCTCACTCGAAGCGAAACCACCGTACGTCTGGCAATGTTATTCGACAACAGTGGAAGTTTGGATTTCGCGCGGGAATTTGAAAAACGTGCCGCTACACACTTCTTTCGGCGGGTTATGAGGCCAGTGGATGAAGCAGCTATCTATTCGGTCGAAACTGAAAGTTATCTCGCGCAGCCGCTTACGCACGATGTGACGAAGCTCGAGCAAACCATTCAGAATTTCGGAAAACCTGAAGGGTCCACGTCGCTCTTCGATGCGATTATCGATGCGGCCGGTTATCTGCGGCCTTACGTAGGGCGGAGAGTACTGGTAATCGTGTCGGATGGAATCGAAACTACAAGCCGGGCCGACTTTGACACCACGATGCAAACCGTCATTGCTGACGACTGTCAAATCTTTGTAGTTCAGACTGGTCTATACGAAGGAGCGAACGTTCGCGCACTGGCCGCAGAGCGAAGAATGGAGCAGCTGACGAGTCAAACAGGTGGTGCCGTCTACTTACCGAAAACAGTGGCGGAACTGGATGTGGCGTTTGACCAAATCGCAGCTGACCTGGCTCAGCAGTACGTTCTGAGTTACTACCCTTCAGGTGAAAATCGAGATGGAAAGTTTCATTCGCTCGAATTACGCCTCAAGAATCGAAAAGACGTTCGCATCAGATCGCGCCGGGGTTATTATTCGCCGAGGCCGGGAAGAACGTCTGCCACTGGTTTCTAGAATCCAGATCGAAACATCCGCCAGAGATTCATGCTGAAGCTGCTGGACCAATTTTTGGAACATCTGCGTTACGAAAGAAATGTCAGCGAACACACCCTGAGAAACTACACAAGTGACCTGCAACAATTCTTTGAACATCTTGCTCCGACAGAACAAAAGGTCGGCGCGCAGCGTAAGCTCCCCGATATAAAACAGATCGATCACATCACCATTCGTGAGTGGCTCTCGACCTTACATACGTCGCAGAAAAGAAAATCATCCATCGCTAGGAAACTCGCAGCGCTGCGCACATTCTTTCAGTTCCTTGTACGCGAAGGCATCGTCGAGACTAATCCGGCGAAAGTTGTAGCCACTCCTCGACTCGAAAAAAAACTGCCTCAACACTTGTCGGTTGAAGAAGCGGTACGATTTATCGAGACGCCGGACATAGAAACAGACCTGGGCAAGCGCGACCGAGCGATGCTGGAATTACTGTATGCGACGGGAGTTCGCGTATCCGAGTTAACGAAACTGAATGTAAGTGATCTTGATTTGCGTCACAAACTGATTCGAGTTTTCGGAAAACGACGCAAGGAACGGATCGTTCCGTTCGGCGAACCAGCGCTGGAATCTCTGCAAAACTACCTCAGTGTGCGCGAGCGTTTTTTGTCGCAGGCTCCTATTTCGCTACGAGACAATAGTGCGCTGTTTCTGAATTATCAGGGAACTCGGATTACCACGCGTTCGGTGGGGCGGATGGTGGAAAAGTATATTCGCATTTGCGCGGGCCTACACAACATCAGTCCGCACGCGTTACGTCACTCTTTTGCAACTCATTTACTCGATAGCGGCGCTGACTTGCGCGACATCCAGGAGTTGTTAGGACACGCGCGGCTTTCAACCACGCAAATCTATACTCACGTTTCGATGGAGAAACTGATCGACGTTTACGACAAGGCGCATCCAAAGGCGTGAATTAGTTTCCGAAGTACTTTCGTAACCTGTCAACGCCAACAAACATTTCATTTCTTGCATTTTGGATAACAGTCACAGCAGAACTGTTCCTTGGTCAGACTCGCTTTCTCTGAATTGAAAAACGCATCACAGGCGCCGGGTGCATTCTTCACTAGTTTGGTTTTAATGAATCCCTTTCCGCAAATCGACCAACGAAAGTTACAGCTAACTATATTGTAGTTAGGACTTGCTGGATCGAAACTACCGAGCGCTGGTGAGCCATCGAGCATACCAACTCGCGCATACCCTTTGCTCTTACAGTTTGACGGCATGACATTCTTACACTCGGTGCCAGTCGGGAAATCGACGGACTTACTGTTCTCGTGAGTAGGGTTGGCAGCGTCGTCGACAATGGCTTCCAGATGCACGACCGAAGGTGCTG
>Ga0114129_10017652_pt1 | contig 10158 bp, 9 predicted proteins | sample RhiMetdeltSRZDD1_FD_80071 | JGI IMG/M metagenome (GOLD analysis project Ga0114129, IMG submission 80071) | Populus rhizosphere microbial communities from Tennessee, USA - Rhizosphere MetaG P. deltoides SRZDD1 (version 2) (version 2) | ecosystem: Host-associated > Plants > Roots > Rhizosphere >...
CGTTATAGGTGCCGCCCACGAAGGCGGTGCGGCCCGGGCCCGAGTGGGCGAAGTAGCCGATGCTGTAGACGGCGACGGCGATGCCGAGGATCGCCAGGACGGCGAGGAAGAAGCCGGAGAGCGCATCCAGCGAGTAGCCGAGGGACAGCCCCGAGGGCGCGTGGCCGATCGAGCCGCCCTGATTCGAAGCCCCGCTGACGAAGCCGAAGAGGCCGACTCCGCCCGTCACCAGCGAGGCCGCCACGGACCCGCCGAACGCCGCGAAGCGGCTCACGCGCGGCCGGCCGCGCCATGCGAGCGCGGCCGCGACGCCGGCCACACGCAGGGCGGCGGCGAGCAGCAGCCAGGCAGCGAGCTCAGCGACGTCCAAGGACCCCTTCCACCATCGCGTTCCAGATCGCAGTCAACGTGACCGCTGCCTCGGCACGCACCCATGGGGACGGGTCACGGAGTGCGGCCGTCAGGTGGGGTATGGCTGATGTCGCCACCGCACCCAGTCGGGCCAGCGAGTGAACGCACTCGCGGCGCACGTCGGGATCGGGGTCGTCGAGAGCGGAAGCCGCCAAGTCGTACACCGTGTGACGCGCCAGCGGGCCGAGGTGTCCCAGCGCGCGCGCCGCGTTGCGCCGTCGCCGCCCCTCTCCGGCCTGAGCCAGCGCCCGCTGCAGGAGATTGGCTGTCGTCGGGTCGTGCGCACGGGGCTTCATCGGCATCGCGTCGCAGGCGCCATCACCTTGAATCAGTCGTGTGGAGCCACGCAGGGTCGTAGACGAGCCGCAGGCAGTGAGGGCAGGGGCCGACGCCGCGGCGCCTTGGATCTTGTGCTCGAGCGTCGAGTGCAGCCGCACGTGGCAGCCGGAGCAGACGCTCGCCACCAGTCGCACGACCGCCGGCCGCCGGCCCGCGCGCAGCGCGCGGTCGTAGGCCACGCGGATTTCCGGGGAGAGCCTGGCCCCGAGCCGTTGCCGCTCACGCAGCGCTTCTTCGTCGACCGAAGGCCGCCGCCCGTGCTCGCGTTCGAGCAGAAAGGCGTCGAGCTCGGCGAGCTGGACCAGAGCGGCAAGCTCTCCCGCTGCCTTCTCCCGTGCCGCGGCGAGCTCGCACGACACGGGTGGTGCGCTCGCCAGGATCGGCGGCTTGCGGGTTCCGCTTCGAGGAGTGCGGGTTGGTGGGTTCGCGTCGCTCACGGCTGCTCGCTCCTCTGGTCTCGGTTCATCGGGGGATATCCCGCTCGAGCCGGGGTGGCCGAGCGGGCAGCTCGGCACTGTCACGGCCGCTGTGCAGAGCCCGGCGCAAGACCTCGGGGGCGGCCGGCCAGCAGACGAAAGCGGTCGCCCCGCCCTCCAGCGCGTCCTTGAGGCCGTGGGCCGCAGTTGTCGCGACGACCACGACTGCAGTCGACGGAGAGATCTTCCGGCACTCTCGCAGCGCGACCTTTCCCGTGAGCCCCAGCCGATTGGCGTTGACGATGATCGCGTTCACCGCGCTCGCCCCCAGAAAGGCCGGCGCTTCTCCGAGCTCGGCGATGCGCGCCACGAAGGCACCGTCCCGGCCCACGAGCTCCCGTGCAACGAAAGCTTCGAAGTCTGCAGGCCACTCGTGCTCGTACCCGGCCAGCACCAGGTGCAGGGCGCTGGCCTCGGCTGTAGGCTCGTCCATTGGCTGGCGGAGAGTCACTGCACGCGTCGTGCCGTTTGTCCGAGCAACTGGCTAACTCTCCTGTTCACTATTAGATGCGCTTGATTCCTTGCGCGTCTCTGCTGCAGGAAAGTCGTCCATTTGTGCCGATTCAGCCGTGTCGGCCTTCGCTGACCCATCCCGGAGTGCCGTTTCGGCACCGTCGAATCTCAGGATTCGGCGTGCGCTGCCGGATCGGCAGACCGGCGTTTAACGGCCGGCCGGATGCCCAGGACCCGCAGTTTCGTGTGAAGCGTGCGCAGCCCGATTCCCAGCACGCGAGCGGCTTCCTTCAGCGTCGGATAGGCCTCGATGGTCCGGCGGATGATCTCACGCTCGGCATCCTCCATCCGCGTGCCGACCGGAAGGCGAATCTCACCGCCCGCGGTCAGCTCGCGCACGTTCGCCGGCAGCTCGGCCACGTCGATCTCGGAGCGGGTGCTGGTGAGGGTCAGGCTCTCCATGCAGTTGCGGAGCTCGCGGATGTTGCCCGGCCAGCGGTAGCGCGCGAGCTGTGCGAGCGCGTCCGGCGTCAGGCGCTTGGGCGCGAGCCCGGACTGCCGTGCCACGTCCTCGAGGAATCGCTGGGCGAGCACCGGGATCGCATCCTTGCGATCCCGCAGCGGCGGGACGGTGAGCGTCACCACCTTGAGGCGGTAATAGAGATCGGAACGGAAGCGGCCGCTCTCGACGAGCGCCTCGAGGTCGGCATTGCAGGCGGCCAGCAGGTGGAAGTTCACGACGATCTTCCGGGTCCCGCCCACGCGGCGGAACTCGCGTCGCTCGAGGGCTCTGAGCAGCTTCGCCTGGCAGCCGAGACCCATCTCGTTGACCTCGTCGAGGAACAGCGTGCCACCCTCGGCGGTCTGCATCACGCCTTGCTTGGGCCGGTCCGCGCCGGTGAAGGCGCCGCGCTCGTAGCCGAAGAGCTCGCTTTCCAGCAGCGGCTCGGACAAGGTTGCGCAGTTCACCGCGACGAAGGGACCCTCGCGCCGCGGCCCCAAGGTGTGGAGCGCTCGCGCGATCAGTTCCTTGCCGGTCCCGCTTTCTCCGAGGATCAAGATCGTCGACTGGTGGCGGGCCAGGCGCTTGACGGTGTCGAACAGCTCCAGCATGGCCCGCGAGCGGCCGATCATCCCCAGCCGATCCATCTCCTCGGCCGCTCGCGACGGAGGCGTAGCGAGCGCCCCGCTCGCGCTCGCCTGCTCGATGCCGCGGGCGAGGGTGGCGAGGAGCCCCTCGATGTCGAGCGGCTTGCTCAGGAAATCCATCGCCCCGCGCTTCATCGCCTCGACCGCCCCGTCGACCGTCCCGAAGCCCGTCACCACGATCGCCGGAAGCCCGGGATGCTGCTCGAGCACACCATCGAGCACGGCCACCCCGTCCATGTCGGGCAGCTTCATGTCGAGGATGAGGGCGTGCAGCGTCTCGCGGCGGGCGGCGGCCAGCGCGGCGCGGCCGTTCGAGGCCTGGCGCACGGCGTAGCCGTTCTTCTCGAGCACCCAAGCCAGGCTCGAGCGGCTCTCGGCATGGTCCTCGACGAGCAGGATGGTCCGCATCAGCCGGCCCGCGGGCCGACCGGCAGCGAGATGATGGCCACGCTGCCTTCGCCCTCGTGGCTATGCATGGCGAGGGTCCCGCCATGAGCCTCCACGATGCGGCGTGTGATGGGGAGTCCCAGCCCGGTCCCGCCCTCGCGCGTGGTGAAGAACGCTTCGAACGCGCGGGGGAGGACGGCTTCAGCCATGCCTTCGCCGGTGTCGCGCACTTCGATCGCGAGGCCTGCGGCGTCGCCCCTGACCGCGATCACGATCGTGCCCCGGGCCGGGGTTGCCTGGAGCGCGTTCAGCACGAGATTCAGCACCGCGTGCTTCAGCTGAAAGCCGTCCGCGACGACGGTCTCGGGCCCGCCTTCGATGACCAGTGAGAGCGAGACACCCTTGCGGCCACACTCGGGGCCGAGGAAGGTCGTGAGGTCCGCGAGCAGCGACCGTATCGGAACGGCTTCCAGGCTCAGCTGCGGCGGCCGGGCGAAGCGCAGGAACTCGGTCACGAAGTCGTCGAGGCTACGCAGCTCGCGGGCGATCTTTGCGATCACCTCGAAGACGTGTCCGGTCCGGTCGGGCAGGATCTCCCGCAGTTCCTGCTCGAGGATGCCGAGGTTGATCTGCAGGGCGTTCAGCGGGTTGCGCACCTCGTGCGCAATGCCGGCAGCGATCGACTCGGCGAGGGGCGGGTGCGGCTCTGCCACAGGGACGGCGCCGGCGACTCTCTCAGGCACCCTGATAGATGCTAGCTCGTTTCCCGGCCGAAGCAGATGCCGCCGACTTCCGCTCCGCAGAGCAAGAGGCCAGATTTGGCAGCCATAAAGCGAATCACATGCATGCGGACGTCCTGGACGGAGCGACTGGTGGACGGGCTTACGGGGGGCTGAGCGCCCCCCGAGTCCCCGCTAGCTTCAAGAAGCGCTCGATCGCCGGCCAGCCGAGCGGCTTGCCGTCCTCGTGCTTGAAGAAGACGAAGGCTCGCTGCCAGGGCTGCGCGCCGATGCGCTCGAGCCAGAGCCCGAGCGCCTGGTCGTCGTAGTCCATGCGGCGCAGGCGCAGGTAGCCCCAGTCGGCCGTCGGGACGATCGGGGCTCCCGATTCGCCCGACTCCTCGGTGTCGGCGCACACGAGCGCCGCGTTGCGCGTGCGCAAGGTCTCGTAGACCTCGTCGTCGCGCCAGCTCTCGTGTCGGAACTCGAAGGCTACGGGCCGTTCGCTCGGCAGAAGCTCGAGGAAGGCGCGCAGCCGCGGGGTGTCCTTCTTCAGGAATGGGGGTGCCTGGAACAGGACCGGCCCGAACCTCGACCCGAGGGCCGTCGCGACGTCGAACAGGAAGTCGACCGTCTCCTTCGACTCGGCCGAGAGGCGCTTTTGGTGCGTGATGCGCTGCGAGGCCTTGAGCACGAACACGAACGAACCGGGCACCTGCTCGGCCCAGCGCTCGAGCGTCCCACGCTCCGGCAGCTTGTAGAAGGTGTTGTTGATCTCGACCGTCGAGAAGCGCTCGGAGTAGTAGCGCAGCATTTCGGCCGGCTTCAGCTTCTCGGGGTAGAACGAGCCGCGCCATTCCCGATAGGCGTAACCGCTGGTACCGACGCGTATCTCCATGCTCGAACCTCGCCCGCTGCCTGCACCACGATCCTAGGCCGGTCGGAACGGCAGGCTCAACCCCGGGTCGGCTAAGATCCAGGGCATGCGCTGCCGGATGCGGCTGGTCGCTTCGGCCGTGGGCGCGGGGCTCGCGGCCCTGGTCGGCGCGGCGTCTTGCGCCGCGGCTGGCGATCTCGCGGCGATCCAGGCGCGCGGGAGTCTGCGCGTGCTGGCGGCGCCGGACGAGGATCCGGGCTGGTTCTCGATTCGGGAGGGCCCCTCGCCTGGTTTCGAGCGCGAGGTGCTCGAGGGCTTCACCCGATTGCACAAGCTCCGTTTCGAGGCCGTCCCGGTCGTTCGCTGGGAGGAAGCGATCCCGATGCTGCTGCGGCAGGACGGAGACGTCGTGGGCGGCATGAGCATCACCCCGGAGCGCCGCCAGCGTGTGGACTTCAGCGCCGAGCTATTGCCCGCCCGCAGCATCGTGGTCACGCGGCGGCCGCGAGCCGCGATCCGCACCCTGGCCGAGCTGCGCGCAGCACGAGTCGTGATCGTGCCCAACACCACCTGGGCCGAGGCGCTCGAGAGGGCCGGCGTCCCGGCCTCACGCGCGCATCGGGCCGCGGACGTCCCGGCCGCGGTCGAGAGGCTCCGGACCGGGCAGGCCGACGCGACGGTCATCGGCGTCGTGGACTTCCTGCTGCAGCGGCGCAAGCACCGCGACCTCGAAGCCGGGCTCGCGCTCGGTGAGGCGCTGAGCAGCGCCTGGGCGGTCCGCAAGAACTGCCCCGAGCTGCGCCAGGCGCTCGACCTTTACCTCGCGGAACTCCGTCGCGGCCCGAACTGGAGCCGGCTGCTCGTGAAGTACTTCGGGGACGACGCCCCGGCCATCCTCGGACGCGGGCCCGTGTCTTGACGGCAGGTCACGGGTGAAGCCGCGCGAGGGCCGCCTCGAGCGAAACCCGGACCGCATCCGGCGCCGCGCCCCCGACGAGCGACTTGGCCTTGACGGCCTGTAACGGGTCGAACAATACGTCGAGCCTGGCGGCGACTCCGGGCGAGAGCGTCGCGAGCCTCTCGGAAGCGACTTGCTTCAGCGAGCGGCCGCTCTGCTGCGCCTCGGCGACGAGCGTGCCCACCAGCTGGTGCGCTTTTCGAAACGGCATCCCTTCGCGCGCGAGCGCCACGGCCAGCCCCGCAGCCATCAGCTCCTGCTGCCCCGCCGCTGCACGCATCACGTCGCGGTGGAGGCCGAGGCCGGCGACGACGCCCGTCATCACTGCGAGCGACCCGGTCGCCGTGTCGACGGCGTCGAAGACGGCCTCCTTGTCCTCCTGCAGGTCCTTCTGGTAGCCGGCCGGCAGGCCCTTCAGCAACACCAATAGCCGCAGCAGGTCGGCGTCGACCCGCGCGGTCTTGCCCCGCACCAGCTCGAGCGCGTCGGGATTCTTCTTCTGCGGCATCAGCGACGAGCCGGTCGTAAACGCCTCGGGCAAGGTCACGAAGCCGTACTCGGGTGAGGCGAAGTGGATCAGGTCCTCGGCGAGGCGCGCGAGGTGCGTCTGGACCTGGGCGCAGCAAGAGACGAGCTCCACGGCGAAGTCCCGGTCCATCACGGCATCGAGCGCGGCCGGGGACACCGCGGCGAAGCCGAGGTCCTTCGCCATCGCCTCGCGGTCGAGCGGCAGCGACGCCCCAGCGAGCGCGCCCGAGCCGAGCGGCAGCACGTCGACCCGGACACGGGCGTCGCGCAGCCGCTCGCGGTCGCGCACCAGGCCCCAGGCGTGCGCGGCTGCCCAGAAGCCGAAGCTGATCGGTTCTGCAGCGCGCGTGTGCGTGTAGCCGGGCATGACCGCGTCGGCGCCGCTTTGGCCCTGCTGCACCAAGGTCGTCACGAGCGTGGCGAGTCCACGCGCGAGCGCGTCGATCGCGCCCTTCGCGAAGAGGCGCAGGGCCGTCACGGTCTGCTCGTTGCGGCTTCTGCCGAGGTGCGCCTGGCCGGCGAGCTCGCCCACCACCTCCGAGAGCCGCTCCTCGACGAAGCTGTGGACGTCCTCGACGTCCAGCTCGAGGTAGTTGGGGTCGGCCCGGAGCTTCGCGACCACCTCGGCGAGCCCGCGCTCGAGTGTGGCGACGTCGGCCGCCGGAATCGCGCCGCAGCGGCCGAGCGCGCGCACCCAGGCGCCCGAAGCGGCAATCTCCTCGCGCACCAGCCGGCGGTCGAAGGGGAACGAACGGTTGAACTCCCAGAACACGGCGTCCGGGGCCGCATCGTAGTTTCCGCCCCAGAGCTTCATCGTCACCTCGCTTGCCCCCGGGAAGCCGGAGGCGACTCGAAGCGGGCTCGACTCCGGTCAGCTCCGGTAGTGCGCATTGATCTCGACGTAGCCCTGCGAGAAGTCGGAGGTCCAGATCCAGCCGCTGGCCTCGCCCTCGGCGAGCCGGATCCGGAGCCGCACCGGTTCCTCCCGCATCGCTGCCGCGGCGCTTGCCTCGACGTACTCGCAGGCGGCTCCGCCCTCGGCGACGTGGACGTCGCCGATCCAGAGCGACACCCGGGAGACGTCGAGCGGCACGCCGGCGCGCCCGACCGCGGCCAGCACGCGGCCCCAGTTCGGGTCGCCGCCGTGGAGCGCGGTCTTCACGAGCGGGGACTCGGCCACGGTGCGGGCGATCCGGTCGGCGTCGGCAGCAGTCCGCGCGCCCTCGACGCGAACCTCGGCGATGCGCGTGACGCCCTCGCCGTCCTTCACCAGCATGCGGGCGAGCTGGCTCGCGGCTTCGCTGAGCGCGTCGCGCAGGGCGTCGTACTCGGCCCCCTCCCGCGCGACCTGGGCCGCGCCGCTCGCGCCGCTCGCCAACACGACGGCGCAGTCGTTGGTGGAGGTGTCGCCGTCGACGGTGATGCGGTTGAGACTGCGTCCGACGGACTCGACGAGCGCCCGGCGCAGCAAGGTCGGCTCGATCGCCGCGTCTGTCGTGAAGAAGGCGAGCATGGTGGCCATCCGGGGTGCGATCATGCCGGCGCCCTTTGCCATCGCCCCCACCCGGCACGTGACGCCGGAGAGGCTGAAAGGCACGACGACCTCTTTTGGCTTGGTGTCGGTCGTCAGAATCGCGCGCGCGGCGTCCGACCCGCCCTCGCGCGACAGCCGGGGAAAGGCAGCAGCGATGCCCGCGCGCAGCTTGTCCATCGGCAGCCGCACGCCGATGACACCGGTCGAGGCCACCAGCACCTCCTCGACGGGGCAGGCCGCCGCGAGTGCGGTGAGCCGAGCCGTCTCGCGCGCGTCGGCGAGCCCGGCGTCACCGGTCGCGGCGTTCGCGCAACCGGCGTTCGCCACGATCGCGCGCGCGCGGCCCCCGGCGAGGTGCGCGTGCGAGAGCACGACCGGCGCAGCCTGGGCCAGGTTGGCGGTGAAGACCCCGGCCGCCGCGCACGGCGCGTCGGCGACCACCAGCGCGAGGTCGAGGCGATCAGGCTTGATGCCCGCCGCGACGCCCGCGGCGCGGAAGCCGAGCGGGGCGGTGACGCTCACTTCCCGCGCCGGCGCTTGCCGGCCTGCGCCGGGCGCTGTACCGGGCGGGTCACCTCGACGGCCTTCACGTCTACGGTCACGCGGCTGCGCGTGAGCGCGCGCACGCGCTCGGGCAGCCCGAACAGGCGGATGAAGCCCTCGGCGTCCTGGTGGTCGTAGGCCATGCCTTCGCCGAAGGTGGCGAGGTCCTGGCGATACAGGCTCCGTGGCGAGCGCCGGCCGACGGCCTCGGCGCTGCCCTTGTAGAGACGGACGCGCACCTCGCCGGTGACCTCCTTCTCGGTCTCGTCGACGAAGCCCGCGAGCGCCTCGCGCAGGGTGGAGAACCAGAGGCCGTCGTAGATCAGCTCGGCGTAGCGCACGGAGACGCTCTGCTTGAAATGCAAAGTATCGCGGTCGAGCACCAGCCGCTCCAGCTCGCGGTGGGCGATGTGGAGCACGGTGCCGGCCGGGGTCTCGTAGACGCCGCGCGATTTGATGCCGACGAGCCGGTTCTCGACGAGGTCGAGCCGGCCCACGCCGTGGGCACCGGCGACCTGGTTGAGCGTCTCGATCATGCGCACCGGCGAGAGCCGCTTGCCGTCGAGCTTGACCGGCACGCCCTGCTCGAAGCCGAGCGTGATCAGGCGCGGCTTCGCCGGTGCGTCGAGCGGGTCCACGGTCAGCTTGAACATGCCCTTCTGCGGCGCGTCCCACACGTCCTCGAGGTTGCCGCCCTCGTGTGAGAGGTGCCACAGGTTGCCGTCGCGGCTGAACAGGTCCTTCTTCGTCTGATCGACGGGCACGCCGTGCGCACGCGCATAGGCGAGCGCGTCCTCGCGCGAGCGGATCGTCCACTCACGCCACGGGGCGATCACCGTGAGCTGCGGCGCGAACGCCGCGTAGGTGACCTCGAAGCGGACCTGGTCATTGCCCTTGCCGGTGGCGCCGTGCGCGAGCGCGTCGGCATTCTCGCGGATCGCCGCCTGGACCTGGTGGTACGCGATGAGCGGCCGCGCCAGCGCCGTCCCGAGCAAGTAGCGGTCCTCGTAAACGGCACCTGCGGCGAGCGCCTTGAAGCAGTAGTCGCGAACGAACTCCGCGCGCAGGTCCTTGACGATGCATTTGCTGGCGCCCGTGCGTAGCGCCTTCGCCCGCACCGCATCGAAGTCGTCGCCCTGGCCCACGTCGCCGCAGAACGCTACGACCTCGGCGCCGCCGTAGTTCTCCTTCAGCCAGGGGATGATGATCGAGGTGTCGAGGCCGCCCGAGTACGCCAGCACGACCTTCTTCACGTTGCGCTTCAGGTTCGCCATCGGCTGTCGTTCTCCCTATGGACTTGCGGGTGCGCCGGCACCTGTCTTCAGCACCTCGCCGAGCGCCGTGAGCAGCTGCCGGATTTCGCCGCGCTTGACGATGAGAGGTGGCAGCAGCCGCAGCACCTTGTCGCCGGCCTTGGTCGCGAGGATGCCCTTCTCGCGCAAGCCTTTGAGCACGGGCGCGGCTTCGCCGCGGAACTCGACGCCGAGCATCAGCCCCAGTCCGCGCACGTCCGCGATCTGGTTTTTGTGAGCGCGGGCGAGTTTCTTGAGCCCGCGCAGCAGATAAAGACCGCGCGCGGCGACGTCGTCGAGGAAGCCGGGCGCCTCGAGATGGTCGAGGACGGCGAGCGCCGCCGCGGCGCAGACGGGGTTTCCGCCGAAGGTCGTGCCGTGATCACCTACCTTCAGCGCGTGCGCGTACTGCTCCTTGAGCAGTAACGCTCCCATCGGCAGCCCGCCCGCGAGCGGCTTCGCGAGCGTCAGCATGTCGGGCAGCACTCCCGA
>Ga0114129_10017654_pt1 | contig 10157 bp, 10 predicted proteins | sample RhiMetdeltSRZDD1_FD_80071 | JGI IMG/M metagenome (GOLD analysis project Ga0114129, IMG submission 80071) | Populus rhizosphere microbial communities from Tennessee, USA - Rhizosphere MetaG P. deltoides SRZDD1 (version 2) (version 2) | ecosystem: Host-associated > Plants > Roots > Rhizosphere >...
CCTAGGCGTATCCGTGCTGCCGGGCAAACGCGGCGGGTTCGAAGGTTTGGCTGAGTGTACCGATTTGGTTGACTTTGCAAGATTGGTGTTGGCGACATGTTCGTTGATGCCATGGGCGAGCTGGATTGGGTTGTTCACAAACAGATCGTCACCAACGAGTTACACCCCGTTCGCCTAGCTCCTTCGTGAAAAGTCGCCACCCGTCCCAATCGTCTTCGGCGAGACCATCTTCAATAGAGACGATGGGGTACCGCTTCGCCCACTGCCCCTACAACGCCACAAGGTCGGCAATGTCTAACGCCAACGCGACATGTTTGCCCAGCTGATAACCCGCGCGCTATCGCTTCGAGCAATACGCAGTTCCCACGCCTCGTGCGCGCCGGTCGAGGTCCCGACGGTGCGGTGGCGCGACCGACAGCACCCCCGGTGAGGACAACAACCTCTACGGTTGGGTTGCCGCGGCTGTCGATGACTTCCCGAGCGATAACTTTGCTCATCTTTATCGCTCTGTCCTTTCTCTGCCGATGCCGGCGAAGTTCGTTGCGCTGTCGGGAGCGAGCGCGTAAGATACCTATTCTACGAAATTATGTGGACCTTCAAAAAATTGTGGTTGCCGACGCTTCTTATCCTCTACGTGCTCCTCGCGCTTTCCTCCGCGGTCGGGGAGCATGGATTTGTCCACCTGTGGAAGCTCCGCCAAGAACAACGGATATTTGAATCCGAGGCGGTGGCCCTGTTGCAAGAAAACAACGATCTCCGTGATCGCATTACTCGGTTGAAAACTGACAACGGCTACCTAGAAAAAGTCGTACGAGAGGAATTGAAGTTCACGAAAAAAGGGGAAATCGTCTATCTTTTCCGTGCTCCGTCTGAGCCGCCAGAGCAGTAAGTGGGGAAAACGGCGGGTTACGGAGCCCGCGGACCCGCGCCTAACCAAACGAATTGACATCCCGTCGGTTGGCAGAGCTGGGCTTATTCGTCCTCGTCTCCGCCTTCGCCTTCAGTAAAATCCTCATACTCGTCCGGGTCCATGAGGTCTTCAAGTTCAGACTTGTCGCTCAGTTCAATTTCGAGCAACCATCCTTCTCGATAGGGATCTTCATTGACGAGTGCGGGTTGATCTTCGAGTTCCGCGTTGGTCGCGGAAATTGTCCCACTCAGTGGGGCAATGAGATCAGAGACGGTTTTTACTGATTCGATCTCTCCAAAGCTCTCACCACGCTCGAGGACGTCTCCAACGTCCGGCAGCTCAACCGCGATAATTTCTCCGAGCTCGTCCTGCAGATACTCGGAAAGACCGACCTGGGCGCGTTTTCCTGAGACGCGCACCCACAGATGGTCTTCAGTAAACTTGAGATTCTCAGCCATGATTCCTGCTTTGCCTCCTGGGGTCAGTTGTTAGCGAGCTCCTTGCGCTCTGTCAAGAAAATTTTGTCAGCGTTTTGCCTCTCGACGAAAGAGACGCGTCGTTCCGTGCGACGAGGTCAACCCTTGTTCCATCTCCCGAACAATCTGCCGTGCGGCCTCGCGAGGATCTTTGGCGTCACGGATCGGTTTGCCAACGACCAGATAATCTGCACCAATGCGCATGGCTTCTTCCGGGGTGAGGACACGCTTCTGATCGTCCCATGTCTCACCCTGAGAGCGGACACCTGGGACGATCAACAACAAATTCTTACTGCATTCTCGGCGAATGCGGGAGATTTCCATCGGGGACGCGACCACACCATCCATACCCGCTTCTTGGGCGAGTTTGGCAAGGCGGACGACTTGGTTCTCAACCCCGGTGACGACGCCGGTGCGTTTGAGATCATCCTTATTCAGACTCGTGAGTACCGTAACTGCGAGTATCTTAGGCCGCCGCAGACTCTCAGTTTTACAGACTTTGTTCACATCAACCAAAGTCTGATGCATCATTTCTGAGCTGCCCGAGGCGTGGAGATCAAACATGCGGACGCCTAACCGCGTGGCCTCGACGCCAGTGCGGGCAACGGTGCGCGGAATGTCGTGGAATTTGAGATCAAGAAATACCTCACCACCCTTATTTTGAATAAAGCGAACGACTTGCGGACCGCCGTGTAGAAAGAGTTGCTTGCCAACTTTGAAGAGACCAACCTCGTCTTTGAGTAGTGACACATATTCTTTGACCTCAGCCATAGAAGCCACGTCAAGGGCAAAGATCAAACGTTGCCTGACTTCACTCTGCCGTGAAGAAAGGAAAGGCCATGCGAGGTGTACCATTATGTGTGTTCCCGGCTCAGTGATACGAGTGTCTCGACAATTTGATCAACGCCGACATCGTTTCCCTGCTTCTCGGTCCGGCGTTTGAGTTCGACCATCCCGCGTGCAAGTGACTTTGCTCCGATGGTAACCCGCAGCGGAGTGCCAAGTAAATCCGCATCTTTGAATTTCACTCCCGGACGTTCGTCACGATCATCGAGTAACGTATCGACACCGGCAGTGAGAAGCTGAGTGTAGATCGCTTCGGCTGTGATGCGACTCTGTTCGTCACTCCAGTTCACCGGGACAATCTGAACGGAGACCGGAGCGAGTGGCAACGGCCATCGAATCCCATCGGCATCGTGATGCTGCTCGATGGCTGCGGCAACCGTCCGAGTAATACCGATGCCGTAACATCCCATTTCCATCGGATGATCTTGGCCTTGGGCATCCTGATACGTCGCGTTGAGAGATTTGCTATACTTCGTGCCGAGGTAAAACGTTTGTCCGACCTCGATGCCGCGGTGCGTAGTCAACGTGCCCGTCTCACAACGCGGACACGAATCCCCGGCTCGAGCTTGTCGCAAGTCTGCAAACCGCAAGTTGGCGAGATCACGCCCGAAATCGAGCCCCGTCTGGTGATAATCTCGCTCATTCGCTCCACAGACCATTCCCGTAGCACCTTGTAACGTGTTATCGCTCACGAGCGTTGCTTTAATACCAATGGGGCCGGCGAATCCGATCGGCGCGCCTGTGGCACGAACAACGATGTCTTCGTCAGCGAGCACGACCCATTGGCATCCGAGTGCAGTCTTGAGCTTCGGCTCACTCAGTTCATGATCCCCACGGACCAAAGCTGCGACGACAGCACCAGTATCAGTGACATAAATGAGGGTTTTGACAAACCGGTCAGGTGACTCGCCGAGAAAGGTTGAGACTTCCTCGATCGTACGTTGGTCGGGCGTATGAACTTTTTTCAACGAAGACGACCCCGGACCCCGGACTCCGGACTCCGGTCGATTTGGCAATTCCGCTTTTTCGACATTGGCGGCGTAGGTGCACTTGTCGCAACTCACGATGGCATCTTCCCCTGAGTCGGCAAGAACCTGAAACTCGTGTGACATCGTACCACCGATCGCGCCAGTATCGGCCTCGACGGGACGATACGTGAGACCGCAACGATCGAAGATGCGCCGATAGGTGTCGTACATATTTTGATATTCACGCTGACAATCAGTGAAATCCGTGTGAAAGGAATAGGCATCTTTCATGATGAACTCACGTCCTCGCATCAGGCCGAAGCGTGGACGGACTTCATCGCGAAATTTCGTCTGGATTTGATAGAGGTTCAACGGGAGGTCGCGGTAGGAGCGAATCTCACGCCGCACGATGTCGGTGACCACTTCTTCATGGGTGGGGCCAAAGCAAAAGTCGCGCTCATGACGATCCTTAATTCGTAACAACTCTTTTCCGTAGTGTTCCCAGCGACCGCTTTCTTGCCACAACTCGGCAGGACAGACCGCAGGCATCAAGATTTCCTGAGCGCCGGCTCTATTCATTTCTTCGCGGACGATTGCCTCGACTTTGCGCACGACCTTCAGCCCGAGTGGAAGAAAGTCATAAATCCCACGCGCGACCTGGCGAATCAGACCGGCACGGACGAGGAGTTTGTGACTAATCACTTCCGCTTCCGCGGGATCGTGGCGAAGCGTGGGAATCAATGTATGTCGATAGCGCATGATTAATATTCTGCCGCAAACAGTAATAATTGCGGGAACATTAGACAGTGCAAGGGAAAGGTGTCAAGCCGGGCGAAGCATAGGGTTGAAATGAGAGGGACAAATTTTTTTTTCTTCTCCGATTGAAACCAGGTACACTAGAGAAGCATGGTGTTTATTGTAAACAGCCGAGCAACCCCTCCTTCCTTTTGGCCGATTCCTTCCAGAAGACCCTTCGTCGGATCTCCTTATGTGAGAAACCTCCCGGCTATGAGCAACTTTTTTGACAGACGCGTAAAACTCCTTCTCGTGATTGTCGGTCCTGGTGTTGGCATTAGTTTCTTGTTCTCAATTCATCGTGACGTAGGGATTGGCGCAGCCATCATTGCTTCGTATGGCGGCCTCTATTGGTTGTATCGGAAAACGAATCCGTTCAATCAAAAAGAACGTTACTCAATCGCTCGCTATCGAGGGCATCCGAGACAGAAAAAGAAGTTTTTCTTGTGAAGCTTTTTATAGGGTTCCTGACGGTTGTTGCTCTGGCCGGTGTCGTACGAGCAGGAACGCTCAGCGAAGCCGAGAAGATTGAATCTCTTATCAGAGCAGTCGAGGCGATGCCTGCTCGTTTTGTCAGAAACGGGACCGAGTACGATGCTAAGCAGGCTGCGGACCATCTCCGCTTCAAATTGAACAAAGCAGGGAGTCGGATAAAAACCGCCGAAGATTTCATCACGTATTGTGGAACGCAGTCGTGGATGTCCGGGAAAAAATACAGAATCAAGTTTGCCGACGGGCGAGTGATTGAATCTGAGGTGTATCTACGGGAGAAGTTGAGAGAGTTGGAATCGGGGGTTCCGTAACAAGTTGAGGCGGGTGACACTATTTACCCGCCTCTGATTGGTAACTGAGAACTAGCAACTGCCAGCTTACTTATGCTCCATCGCATGCATGGCGATTGAGCTATGTGCAAACGATCCCCCAGCACGTAACGCGATTGCAACAAAAATGCTTTCTGCAACTTCCTGCTCTGTGGCTCCTGCTGCCATCGCCTTTTTGGTGTGAACGTCAATGCAGTACGGACACTGTGTCACATGTCCAACTGCGATCGCAATCAGCTCTTTGGTTTTCACATTCAGTGCACCTTCTTCAAAAGCTTTCTTGTCGAACTCAACAAAGGCTTTGAACGTGTCCGGTTTGAGGTCGCGAAGCTTCTTCAGTGCTTTAGTTCCATCGGTTGGATAAAAATGGTCGGACATGATCTTGTCTCCTTTTTTACACGAACGAACTACGAGCGACAGTAGCGCAGAATGGTAGAGGAGACCAGAGGTACGGGGGAAGCAGGAAGGGCGAAAAGGGGAAACGGCGAAATGGGAAAAGTGCTCATCCCAGATCACCGTCCCCTGACCCTTAATTTATAATCCGTAATCCACAATCCGTAATTTCTGGCCTCTAGCTCCGCGCCGCGTCTTTTCCTATAATCCGCCCGCTGTATTCAGAGGAGCGTTCTATGGATTTTGATTACTCACCACAAGAAGAATTGTTTCGCCAGGAGCTACGTGCTTGGCTGGAGACGAATCTTCCCGAGGAGTACAATCCGGAAACGTTTGAGACGCTCGACGAGGACGCTCGCTTCAAGATCCGGATTAAATGGCAGAAAAAACTGCATGCCGCCGGTTTGGTCGGCGTGCACTGGCCGAAAGAATACGGTGGCCGCGGTGCGACGGTCGTCGAACAAGCCATTTATCAGCAGGAAATGGCACGCGTGCGAGCACCTGGGGTTGCCAATCCGCTGGGTATTTCTATCGTTGGCCCGACGCTAATGCACTGGGGAACTGAAGAACAGAAGAAACGCTATGTGCCGAAAATCCTCAGCGCGGAAGAAATTTGGTGTCAGGGATATTCCGAACCAGGCTCGGGATCTGATTTCGCCTCGTTACAAACCCGAGCGGTTGAAGACGGTGATCACTTTGTGATTAATGGACAGAAAGTGTGGACCAGTTACGCTCATCAAGCGCACCGCTGCATCTTAGTTGCCCGTACCGATCCTGACGCGCCGAAGCACAAGGGGCTCTCCTATCTGCTGGTTGATATGAAGTCTTCCGGTGTGACTGTGCGACCACTTGTACAAATCACCGGCGATTCGGAGTTCAATGAAGTGTTCTTTGAAGATGTCCGTGTTCCGAAAGCCAACATCGTCGGCGAGAAGAACCAAGGCTGGCAAGTGGCGGTGACGACACTCATGTTCGAGCGGGTCAATTTTAGTATTATTTACCAGATCGGGCCAATGCTACAGCGCTTGGGGGAACTGGCCAAGCGGTTGCGAGTGAATGACTCCACGGCGGCGGAAGATCCAGCAATACGACAAAAGCTGGCGCAATTCTCACTCGAAGCGCAGGCCATTAAGCTCAATGGCTTTCGGCAATTAACCAAGCAACTCAAGGGAAACCCGCCTGGCCCAGAAGGGTCGATCGGTAAACTCGCAGCCAGTGAGTTGTATATCCGCATAGCACACTTTGCAGCGGAATTGCTGGGACCATATAGCCAGATGGCGCTGGGAGAAGAGCGCGGATTTGAGGGTGGGTATTGGTCACAACGAGCGCTGGCCTCGCGGCTGTACACCATCGCTGGAGGTACCTCAGAAGTCATGCGGAATATCGTGGGCGACCGAGTCCTTGCTTTACCAAAGGGCTAATTGGCGTATGGCGTATAGCATATAGCTAAAGGTCAAAAGGTTTCTGCCATAGAGCGAACGAAGTGAGCGAGCCATTTGCTATAAAACGAATGAAACGAGTGGGCTATCTGCTGAAGGAGGAATCATGAATTTCGGTTTTACAGAAGATCAAGAAGCATTGCGCGATGCAACTCGGAAGTTCCTTGATAACGAATGTCCGACCACGTTCGTGCGCAAGATGATGGCTGATGATACCGCCCATGCGACCGAGCTGTGGAAGAAGATCGCTCAACTTGGTTGGTTAGGTATTATCGTGCCTGAAGATTTTGGTGGCAGCGGTGGTAGCTTTCTTGATCTCGTGGTGATCTTGGAAGAAGCAGGAAAGTCGTTATTGCCGGGCCCATTTTTCGCGACCGCCCTGTTAGGGACGACGACGGTCCTTACTGGTGGTTCGGCAAGTCAGAAAGAGGCAATTCTTCCCAAGATTGTAGAAGGCAATCACATTGTGACGCTAGCGTTGGCCGAGAAGAGCGGACGTTACGACGCGGCAGGAGTAACGTTGGCGGCAAAAGCGAAAGGCAATGACTTCGCGCTTTCCGGTGAGAAGATGTTTGTACCGGACGCGCATGTCGCTGATCAGATCATTGTTGCCGGGCGTACCAGTGGTAGTGGGGAAGAAGGCATCACCTTGTTCCTCGTCGACGCCAAAACCCCCGGTGTGAGCATCTCACAGCTCAAGACTGTCGATATGACTCGCCGTCAGTGCCATATCGCGTTGCAGGATGTCCCCGTGGCACGAACACAAGTGTTGGGTGAAGTTGGCAAAGGGTGGCCCGTATTGCGTCGGGTGCTTGATCAAGCGATGGCTGGCTTGTGCGCCGAGATGGTTGGAACCGGACAACGAGCGCTCGACATGGCGGTGAGCTATGCCAAGGAACGGGTGCAATTCGGTAAACCGATCGGTAGTTTCCAAGCGGTTAAACACAAATGCGTTGATATGATGGTGCAAGTCGAGAACGCTCGCTCCCTCACCTACTACGCGGCGTGGACAGTTGACGAGAATGTCACTGAAGCCAAACAGGCTGTGCCAATGGCAAAAGCGTATTGCAGTGACATGGGCAAAACGGTGACTAGCGAGGCGATCCAAGTACATGGCGGTATTGGCTTCACGTGGGAACACGACATGCATCTCTTCTATCGTCGCGCGCTTGCCGGAGAAGCGGCGTTTGGTAGTGCGCCGGTGCATCGTGAGGTTGTGGCGCAGACGCTGAATCTGTAGTTGTCAGTTGGGTATAGTGACTAGAAGCATGAGGATGCTCTTTTTTCCTAACAGCTGACCACTGACAAGTGTTATGCATCCCTCCCTCATCCTCCACGGCGGCGCTGGTGCGCAAGATCCAACCCAGCGGCAGGACCGTGAACGTGGTCTACGTCGCGCCTTCGAGACCGCTTGGGTGATCCTGCAACAGAACGGCTCAGCGCTTGACGCCGTTGTTAGTGCTGTCGTTGAACTAGAGAACGATCCGGCCTTCAACGCTGGCATTGGCGCGTGTCTTACCGAAGACGGTACAGTTGAGCTTGACGCTTCATTGATGGAAGGAACGACCTTCGGCGTTGGTGCTGTTGGTGCGGTTCGTACCGTCCGTAATCCAATTCTGTTGGCCAAGGCCATTATGGAATCGCATTGGCACGTATTCCTCGTCGATGAAGGTGCGGAACGCTTTGCTCGCGATCATGGATTCCCAAGTGTCCAGCAAGGAGAGTTGATCATACCGCGTCAGCGACAGCGCTGGCAACAGAGTAGGCAAGACTCTCCTGGAACCGTTGGTGCGGTTGCACGTGATCGTCAAGGGCATCTGGCGGCGGCAACTTCGACAGGTGGAATGACGAATAAAATCTCTGGTCGTATTGGTGATTCAGCGATCATCGGCGCCGGGACCTATGCCGACGATGCACTCGGTGCAGGATCTGCGACTGGCAAGGGTGAATCAATTATTCGCACGACGCTTACTCGTACAGCAGTTGAGTGGCTACGTGATGGCCGCGACCCAGTGCGAGCGGCGCGAAGAGCGATTGAGTTGTTAGAGAAGCGCACTCAAAGTGAAGCTGGTCTTATTCTTATCGACGCGCTCGGACGAGTTGGTTATGCGCACAATGCTCCGGCGATGAGTGTGGCATTTGTATCGGGCGATACACTTGTTCTTAACGAGTAGGGGAGGCGAGAGAACAGGAAAAAGAAAAAAGAGGTTCTGGCACGCCTTCCTTCTTCCATTCCGCCATTTCCCCTTTTGTCCTTTTCTCTCAGACTCCCCGTGCTCTGGCATTCTTTCCGGCAGTATGCCACTAATAAGACCCGGCCCCACAAACGTTGTGAATAATTTCTAAGGAGGGTGGATAGTATGGCGAAAACTACTGGCAACGATCTGGTTGTGAAGTCACTGAAGGACGAAGGCGTAGATACGGTCTTCTATCTTACCGGCGGACCGATGGTCGATGTCGCATCGCGCTGCATCGAGATTGGTTTCCGTTCGGTCGACGTGCGGCACGAGCAAGCGGCAGCAATGGCTGCGCATTCGTACAGCCGTGTACTTGGTAAACCCGGTGTGTGCTTTGCGGCCTCGGGTCCGGGCGCGACTAATCTCATTACTGGCGTTGGCAATGCTTTTCTTGATGCCGTACCCGTTGTCGCGCTAGGCGGTGCAAGCGCCTTGTCACAAGCTGGTATGGGGGCATTCCAAGAGATGGACCAAGTTGGCATGTTCAAACCGATCACCAAATGGTCGGAACGCGTCATGGACGTGCGGCGCGTTCCCGAGATCATCAATAAAGCCTTTCGCGTTGCGACTAGCGGTCAGCCCGGCCCCGTCTATATCGATCTTCCGGGTGACGTTCTGTACCGCGAAGTCGACGAGAACCAAGTCTCATTTCCCAAGATGCCTCACTCAGTGCCGCGCGTATCGGGTGATCCGGACCTCGTCAAGAAAGCGATTGCCCTGCTCAAAGATGCCAAACGGCCTGTCATCGTCACCGGTACTGGAATCCTCTGGTCCCGGGCAATGGAGGAATTGAAACAATTTGTTGAGCTGAGTGGCATCCCTTTTTATACGACACCGCAAGGACGTGGGGTCATCGAGGAGGACCACAAACTGAGTTTCCTCGGTGCCCGGAACCAGGCATGGAAAGAGGCGGATGTTGCATTGTTTATTGGAACGCGTCTCAATTTTATTGTTGGTTTTGGCCTACCGCCGCGTTTTGCCGAAGGCGTGAAGGTTATCCAGGTCGATATCTCTGATGAAGAGATCGGCCGTAACCGCCCAGTTGATGTAGGCATTATCGGTGACGCCAAAATGGTGCTCCAACAATTGGTCAAAGAAGGACGGGATACCTTCCACGGACGTAAAGAGTTAGCGTGGGTCGATACGCTGCGCGGATATGAAAAACGCGCGACGGAAAAATCACAAGCGCTGCTGAATACTGATCAAACGCCGATTCATCCACTACGGTTGTGTAAAGAAGTACGTGCTTTCATGGATCGCGACGCCATTATC
>Ga0114129_10017656_pt1 | contig 10157 bp, 9 predicted proteins | sample RhiMetdeltSRZDD1_FD_80071 | JGI IMG/M metagenome (GOLD analysis project Ga0114129, IMG submission 80071) | Populus rhizosphere microbial communities from Tennessee, USA - Rhizosphere MetaG P. deltoides SRZDD1 (version 2) (version 2) | ecosystem: Host-associated > Plants > Roots > Rhizosphere >...
CGCCAGGATCTGCCAGGTGCGCTCGCCCGCCCGGGGATCGATGGTCTCGAGCGCCAGGTCGCCATCGACCACCCCGACCAATGTCAGGCCGGGAAAATGATGGCCCTTGGCGACGAGCTGGGTGCCGATCAGCAGATTGTAGCGGCCCTGCGCGGCATCGCTCAGCGCGTCCTTGAGCAGGCTGCCGCGATTGAGGTCGGAGGAAAGGAGCGTCATCGCCGCCTCCGGGAACAGCCCCGCCGCTTCCTCGGCCAGCCGCTCGATCCCCGGACCGCAGGGCACGAGCAGCCCCTCCGCCTCGCAGGCCGGGCAGCGCGTGGCTGTCGCCTGCTGGTGGCCGCAATGATGGCAGAGCAGCTGGCGCTTGAATCGGTGCTCGACGAGCCACGCCGAGCAGTTGGGGCACTCGATGCGATGACCGCAGGCACGGCACAGCGTCAACGGCGCATAGCCGCGCCGATTGAGGAAAAGCAGCACCTGCTCGCCCTTGGCGATCGCCTCCTGCATGGCGCCGACAAGGGCCGGCGACAGCCACCGCCCGGGCTCCGGCGCCGCTGTCCTGAGATCGATCAGCTCGACGCTCGGGATCTCCTTCCGCACCCCATGACGGTGCCGCAGGATGACATGCCGGTAGCGCTGCCGCCCGGCATTGACCAGCGATTCGAGCGACGGCGTCGCTGAGGCGAGGACCACCGGGAAGCGCCCGAGCGAGCCCAGCACCACCGCCATGTCGCGGGCATGGTAGCGGACGCCGTCCTCCTGCTTGAAGGCCGGCTCATGCTCCTCGTCCACGACGATGAGGCCGAGATTGCGCCATGGCAGGAACAGGGCCGAGCGCGCCCCCACCACCACCTTGGCTGCTCCCGATGCGACGCCGAGCCACACCCGCTCACGTTCGCGTTGCCGCACGCCCGAATGCCATTCCGCCGGTTGCGCCCTGAACCGCTGTTCGACCCGTTCGAGAAAGCTTTGGGTGAGGGCGATTTCCGGCAGCAGCAGCAGCACTTGCCTGCCTTGCGACAGTGCCGCCGCCATCGCCTCGAAATAGACCTCGGTCTTTCCCGAGCCGGTGACGCCGTCGATCAGGGTGACCGAGAAGCTGCGGGCTGCCACCGCCTGGCGGAGCTGCTCCGCTGCCCCCGCCTGCTCCGGATTGAGTGCAACTCTGTGGCCCAGCGGATCCGGGGCCGCAAATGGCAGGAACGGCGATAGCGCGATGCCCCGGAGCGCGCCCTGGCGGGCGAGCCCGTGCACCACCCCGACCCCGACGGCCGCCTCGGCCGCCAGCTCGCTTGCCCTGAGCGGCACTCCCTGCCGCGCCACCTCGAGCACCCGCGCCCGTTGCGGCGTCAGCCTGTCCGGCTCGACCGGGCCGGCCACATAGCCGATCGTCTCCCGCCGCGCATCGAACACCCCCGGCACCCTGAGGCACAGGCGCAGGATGTTGCCCACCGGCTCGAGATAATAGGCAGCGATCCATTCGATGACGCGCCGCGTCAGCTCCGGCAGCGGCGGCAGCTCGATTCGGGCGGCGATCGGCCGCAGCTTGAGATCGGCCGCCGGCTGCGGCCGATCCCCCCATACCACCCCGACGGTATGGCGCGTCCCGAGTGGCACATGAACGAAATCGCCGGCCGCGACTTCAAGATGCGGCGGGACCGAATAGGAATAGCAGCCCGCAAGCGCATAGGGCAGCAGCACATCGACGGTGTTTAAGCGATCGCTCATGATCGGGTGCGAATCGACGGCGCAGGGGTCGACACCGGTGTACTGGTCGCGCCGTTATGCTATGGCAAGCCATATGTTGGAGGCACCATGAAGTTTTTCGCCGATACTGCAGACATTGGGGAAATCCGGGAGCTGTCCGCCATGGGCCTCCTCGATGGCGTCACCACCAATCCGAGCCTCGTTGCCAAGACCGGGCGGGATTTCAAGGACATCATCCGCGAGATCTGCGCCATTGTCGAAGGCCCGGTCAGCGCCGAGGTGACCGCGCTCGAGGCCGACGGCATGCTGGTCGAAGGCAGGCGCCTCGCCGAGCTCGCACCCAATGTTGCCGTCAAGGTGCCGATGACCTGGGATGGCCTCAAGGCCTGCCGTGCCTTGTCGCAGGCCGGCACCAAGGTGAATGTGACGCTGTGCTTCAATGCCAATCAGGCGCTGCTCGCCGCCAAGGCCGGCGCCGCCTTCATCTCGCCCTTCATCGGCCGGCTCGACGATGCCGGTGAAGACGGCATGGAGGTGATCGAGGAGATCCGTCAGATCTACGACAATTACGATTTCGAGACCGAAATCCTCGCCGCCTCGATCCGCTCGGTCAACCATGTCAAGTTTGCCGCCCTGGCCGGCGCCGATGTGGCGACCGTGCCGCCGGCGGTGCTCAAGGCGCTGGTGAAGCATCCCTTGACCGACAAGGGCATCGAGCTTTTCACCGCCGATTGGAAGAAGACCGGCCAGACCATCTGACCGGCTGCTCTATTCCGCCTGCTCCGCGACCTCGACCGGCGCAGCTGGTGCCGATGGCGCGCTCTCGACGCCAACCCCGCGCATCCGCTCGGCGATGCGGGCCGACTTGCCGGTGCGCCCGCGCAGATAATAGAGCTTGGCGCGCCGCACCTTGCCGCGTCGCACGACCTTGATGCCGTCGACCAATGGCGAATAGACCGGAAACACCCGCTCGACCCCCTCGCCATAGGAGATCTTGCGCACGGTGAAATTCTCGTTGAGGCCGGAACCCGAGCGGGCGATCACCACGCCCTCGTAATTCTGGATTCGCGACCGCTCGCCTTCCTTGACCCTGACCGCAACCACCACGGTGTCGCCGGGGGCAAAATCCGGAACTTGCCGCTTGGCAGCAATCTTTTCCGCCTGCTCGCGCTCGAGCTCCTGGATGATGTTCATGTTGGCTACCTTTGAAAGAGTTGCCGGCTGTGTAACGGCGATCCGGTTAAAAATCAACCACGGGCCTCGGCCAGACCATAAATCAGCCGCCGTCCTTGGGCCTCCGCAAGTTCCACAGGTCAGGCCGGCGTTCGCGCGTAAGCCTTTCCGCCTCGCTCCGTTTCCAGCGGCCGATCGCCTGGTGATCGCCCGACAGCAGCACCTCGGGGATCGCCTGGCCCTCGAACAGCCTCGGCCGCGTGTAGTGCGGATGCTCGAGCAGCCCCTGCTCGAAACTTTCGTCCTCGCTTGACTGCGCTGTCCCGATCACGCCGGGCAGCAGCCTGACCGCCGCATCGAGAACGATCAGCGCGGGAAGCTCGCCGCCGGACAGCACATAATCGCCGACCGACACCTCCTCGAGCTGCCGGGCCGCAACGATGCGCTCGTCGACTCCCTCGAAATGGCCGCATACGATCACCGCTCCCGGCCCCGCCGCCAGCCGCCGGACCAGCGCCTGGTCAAGTTTCCGACCGCGCGGGCTCATCAGCAGCCGCGGCCGTCGATCTTCCGTTTCCGTTGCGCTGTCGATCGCCCGTGCCAGCACATCGGCGCGCATCACCATGCCGGGCCCGCCCCCGGCCGGGCTGTCGTCGACCGTCCTGTGCCGGTCATGCGCCGCCGCCCTGATGTCTGCGACGTCAAGCGACCACAGGCCGCGCTCGAGCGCCTTGCCGGCAAGCGAGTGGCCGAGCGGCCCCGGAAACATCTCGGGATAGAGGGTGAGCACGGTCGCCCGGAAGCTCATGGCTGCTCCTGCGCCTCGATCAGCCCCTCGGGCGGGTCCACCACGATCCGGCCTTTCGCCACATCGACCTCCGGCACCATCGCGGCGACGAAGGGGATCATGATGCTGTTGCGCCGCGATGCGCTTCTGATCTCGAGCAGGTCGCCCGCTCCGAAATCGGTGACCGCCGCCACCTCGCCGAGAAGGCAGCCGTCCCTGCGATAGACCTTGAGCCCGATCACGTCGCCGACATAGACCTCGTCATCGGCCGGCGGCGGCAGCCGGTCACGCGCCACATGCAGGAGACAGCCCTTGAGCGCTTCGGCAGCGCTGCGGTCGCTCACGCCGTCAAGCACCGCCACGAAGTCCTGGCCGGAAGGCCGCAGCTGGCGGATCAGCGAATGCCGTCCGCTGTCGCCAAGCCCCACCGTACCATAGGAGGCGACCGCCTCGGGCGTGCTCGTGAAGCTTTTCAGCCGCACTGCGCCGCGCACCCCGTGAGCACCGGTGATCACGCCGAGAATCACGCGACCCGCATTGCTCATGCCGAGCCTCCTCGAGCCTGGAGCATCGCGCTCTATGCCTGCGGTTGTGTCTCGGCTTGTTCACGGGCCTTGCGGGCCTCAGCCTCGGCCTTCTCGCGCTCCGAGCGTTTCTTGCCCGGCAGCGCCTTGGTCGGATTGCTGCGTTGGGTGCGCGGCTTGAGGCCCGAAGCATCGAGGAAGCGCGCCACCCGGTCGGTCGGCTGCGCGCCCACCGACAGCCAGTGCTTCGCCCGCTCGGCATCGAGCTTCACCCGGTCGGGCGAGCCTTTCGGCAGGATCGGGTTCCACGACCCGATCTTCTCGATGAAGCGGCCGTCGCGCGGCGCGTTCGAGTCCGCCACCACGATGCGGTAATAGGGCCGCTTCTTGGCGCCGCCGCGGGCCAGGCGAATTTTCAGGGTCATTGACGAGGCTCCTTGGATTGCAGTGAGGTCATTTCTTCTTGAAGGGAAATCCCGGAAGGCCCTTGGGGCCGCCGGCCCCCGGTGCTTTCGGCAGGCGACCGCCGCCGAGGCCCGGCAAGAGCCCGCCGCCGGAGGCACCGAGCCCGGGCAGCGCTTTCGGCAGCCCGCCATCGAGCGGCGGCAAATTCCTGAGCTCCGGCGGCAGTGCCGCCGGGTCGAGCGTCTTGAGCTCGCCCTGCAGTCGCTGGAGCTCGGCCATGTCGACGTTCGGCTGAGCGCCGCCGAACAGGCTGCCGAAGAGCCCGCCGCGCTGCTTGCCCATCCGCTTCATCATGTCGCCCATCTGCAGATGCATCTTGAGCAGGCGGTTGATCTCCTGCACCTCGGTGCCCGAGCCCTTGGCAATGCGCTTCTTGCGCGACGCATTGAGCACCTTCGGATTGCGCCGCTCGAAGACGGTCATCGAGCCGATGATCGCCAGCTGCCGCCCCAGCACCAGCTTGTCGAGATCGGTGTTGTCGAGCTGCTTCTTGATCTTGCCGAGGCCCGGCAGCAGGCCCATGACGCCTGACATGCCGCCAAGCTTCTGCAGCTGCTTCAGCTGCTCCGCCAGATCGTCGAGATCGAAGGCGCCCTTCTTCATCCGGGCGGCGATCTTTCGCGCCTTCTCGGCATCGATCTCGAGCGCCGCCTTTTCGACCAGGCTCACCACGTCGCCCATGCCGAGAATTCGCCCGGCAATCCGCTCGGGATGGAAATCCTCGAGCCCGTCGAGCCGCTCGCCGGTACCGATGAGCTTGATCGGCTTGCCCGTCACCGCCCGCATGGAGAGTGCCGCACCACCGCGGCCGTCGCCATCGACCCGGGTGAGCACGATGCCGCTGACCCCGACCCGCTGATCGAAGCTGCGGGCGAGATTGACCGCGTCCTGCCCGGTCAGCGAATCGGCGACGAGCAGCGTCTCCTGCGGCTTGGCGATATCGCGGACCTCGACCACCTCCTTCATCAGCGCGTCGTCGATATGCTGCCGCCCGGCGGTGTCGAGCATGACCACGTCGAAGCCGCCGCGCCGCGCTTCCGACAGTGCCCGCCGGGTGATGTCCAGCGCCGCCTCGCCCTTGACGATCGGCAGCGTCTCGACCCCGATCTGTTGTCCGAGCACCGCGAGCTGCTCCTGGGCGGCCGGCCGCGAGGTGTCGAGCGAGGCCATCATGACCCGCTTGCGCTCGCGTTCCTTGAGCCGCTTGGCGATCTTCGCCGTGGTCGTGGTCTTGCCCGAGCCCTGCAAGCCGACCATCAGCACCGGCACCGGCGCCGCCGCCTTGAGATCGAGCGGCACGGCGTCGCGCCCAAGCGTGTCGACGAGCGCGTCATGCACGATCTTGATCACCATCTGACCCGGCTTGATCGACCGGATCACCTCCTGGCCGATCGCGCGCTGGCGCACCTGCTCGATGAACGAGCGCACCACCTCGAGCGCCACGTCGGCCTCGATCAGCGCCCGCCGCACTTCCCGCATTGCCGCATCGACATCGGCTTCCGACAGCGATCCGCGCCCGGTGAGCCGGTCGAAAATCCCGGAAAGCCGTTCCTGCAGTGTCTCGAACATCCTGTCCTGCTCTCTTGTCGGACGCCTCAAACGCCATTGCACCCGCGGGCGAACATCGCTGGCGGGTGTTGACCCCCGACACCTCCCGGTGCAGCCGATGCACCATGTGAGCGAGGGCAGAAGAGCCTTCAAGGGCCTGCCGAGAATGTGGCGGCCTTCTAGGCCATGGCGAGGCAATAGGCAATAGGCAGTGGGGACAATGAGCGTAAACCCCTCCCCCTGGTGGGGAGGGTGGCGCGAAGCGCCGGGTGGGGGTCTCGGCCATCTGCTCGGCCCCCCACCCCCGGCCCCTCCCCACGAGGGGGAGGGGAGCAGCGCTTCCCTATTGCCTATTGCCTCCTGCCTCAAGGCACCAGGATCACCTTCCCCTGCGCCTCCCGGCGCGACAGCACACCGAGCGCCGCCGCCGCTTCTTCCAGCGGAAACAGCCGGTCGATGCGCGGCCTGATACGCCCCGCGCCGCACAATTCTGCGAGTTTTGCCATGTTGGCGCGGTGCTTGTCCGGCTCGCGAGCCACATGGTCGCCCCAGAACACGCCGACGATCTGGCAGCCTTTGAGCAGCACCAGGTTGAGCGGAATCTTCGGAATCGTTCCCGAGGCGAAGCCGATCACCAGGAATCGCCCCTTCCAGGCAGTGGCTCGCAGCGCCGCCTCGGACAGCGTCCCCCCGACCGGATCGTAAACCACCTCGACGCCGCGGCCGTCGGTCAGTTCCTTGAGGATGTCGCGCAACGACCCTTGGGAGTAGTTGACCACCGCATCCGCCCCGAGCGAGCGGCAGACGGCGAGCTTGTCGTCGGACGACGCACAGGCGATGACCCGCGCTCCCATCGCCTTGCCGAGCTCGATCGCCGCCTGGCCGACCCCGCCCGAGGCCCCTAGAACCGCCACGGTTTCCCCCGAGCGAAGCCGTGCCCGGTCATGCAGGGCATGGTAGGTGGTGCCATAGGTGACGATGAGTCCGGCTGCCTCCTCGAACGAGATCGACGCCGGCATCGGCGCGAGCGCGCTCGCCGCAACCGCGATCTCCTCGCGCGCCGCCCCCCATCCGCAATAGCCCATCACCCGGTCGCCCGGCCGGACGGTCTGGACCGCCTCCCCGACGGTCTTGACGATGCCGGCAAACTCCGCTGCCGGCGAGAATGGCGGATCGGGCTTGAACTGGTACTTTCCTTCGATGATCAGCGTATCGAAGAAATTGAGGCCGGCCGCCTTCACCGCGACCACCGCCTCCTGCGGTCCGGGCTCCGGCGAGGGCAGGTCCTCCAGCTTGAGATCGGCCGGCGGTCCGAGTGCCTTGCACAGCACAGCTTTCATGAAACGATCCCCTGAATTGCCTCCGAATGGCCCTTGATAGCGGTTTCCGGCTCGTCACGACATCCCTGCCCAATTCTCGTCAGAATTGCCCCTAGCCTTAACCGTGGTGCGGGGGGTGGCCGCACGATCCATCAGGAGTCGAGTGGCATGCGCGGCGCCATCAGCTGGCTGGGACTATTGGGGTTGTTCGGTCTGGTTTCGGTTGCGCCGGCCATGGCGGCGCAAACCGCGGAAAAGGGTCAAACCAAACCGTCCCTGGTCGGCGAGTTCAATGACTGGGCTGCCTACAGCTACAGCACCCCGACGGGTCCGGTCTGCTATATCGTTTCCCAGCCCAAGAAGTCGGAACCCGAGGGCACCAAGCGCGACCCCGTGTTCTTCCTCGTCACCCATCGCCCGGGCGACAATGTCCGCAACGAGGTGAACACCATCATCGGCTACGCCTTCAAGAAGGAGTCGACCGCCACGCTGACCATCGACGGTGACGACTTCAACCTGTTCACCAAGGGCGATGGCGCTTGGTCGGATTCGAAGGATTCGACCATCGTCAGCGCCATGAAGAAGGGCAAGAAGATGGAGGTGAAGGGCACCTCCTGGCGCGGCACCTCGACCGTCGACAGCTACTCGCTGTCCGGCGTGAAGCAGGCGATGGACAAGATCGACCAGCACTGCAAATAGATAAAAGGCTCGCATTTCCGCGTTTTTCGACTATTTAAGGCATTGATCGCGAGGACCGGTCCGCCTCGCTTCCGGTGCCCCATGACTGATGCTTTTGCAGCTGAGCCTCTGCCGCTCGTCGGCCTCACCCGTGTCGGCCTCGCCGAGGCCATGGCGGGTGCCGGCATACCCGAACGGCAGTGCCGGATGCGGTCGTCCCAGCTTTGGCACTGGATCTACAATCGCGGCGCCGTGTCCTTTGCCGGCATGACCGATATCGGCAAGGAGCTTCGGGCCCGCTTTGCCGAAAGCTTTACCCTCGAGCGCCCGGAAGTCGCCGCCGAGCAGATCTCGAGCGACGGCACGCGCAAATGGCTCCTGCGGCTTCGCCCCGATGGCCATGGCCAGCGCCAGGAGATCGAGACCGTCTACATCCCCGAGGAAGACCGCGGCACCCTGTGCATTTCGAGCCAGGTCGGCTGTACCCTGACCTGCAGCTTCTGTCACACCGGCACCCAGAAGCTGGTGCGCAATCTCACCGCCGGCGAGATTGTCGGCCAGGTCCTGGTCGCCCGCGACCGCCTCGGCGAATGGCCCGACTTGCCCTTCAAGCGTTCCGACCCCGACCAGCGCGCCATCACCAATGTCGTCCTGATGGGAATGGGCGAGCCGCTGTACAACTTCGATGCGGTCCGCGACGCCATCGCCATCATTGCCGACGGCGACGGCCTCGCCATCTCCAAGCGGCGCATCACCCTTTCGACCTCGGGCGTCGTCCCCGAGATCGTGCGGGCAGGCCACGAGATCGGCTCGATGCTCGCCATCTCGCTGCACGCCACCACCGATGCGGTGCGCGACCGGCTGGTGCCGCTCAACCGCAAATATCCGATCGAGGCGCTCCTTGCCGCCTGCCGGGCTTATCCCGGCCTCTCCAACGCCCGCCGCATCACGTTCGAATATGTCATGCTGAAGGGTGTCAATGATGACCTGGAGGACGCCCGCCGTCTGGTCAAGCTGCTCAAGGGCATTCCAGCCAAGGTCAATCTCATCCCGTTCAATCCCTGGCCGGGCTCCGCCTATGAATGTTCCGACGGCGAGACCATCGAGCGCTTCGCCGCCGTCCTCAACCGCGCCGGCTATGCGAGCCCGGTGCGCACGCCGCGCGGCCGCGACATCCTCGCCGCCTGCGGCCAGCTCAAATCGGCCTCCGAGCGCCTGCGCGCCCGCGACCGCCGCGCTGCCCTTGCGGCAGTTGAATGACAGGCCCTGATCGGCTAGGGTACAAAAAGAGAACACCCGACAGGCATCGACATCCGATGACAACCCTTCCCGCAGCCGCCGCTGATCCGATTTCGCACGAAATCTGGGATCTCAAATACCGTTTCAAATCCGATGGCGGGGCGCCGCTTGAACAATCCGTCGAGGCCACCTGGCAGCGCGTGGCGCAGGCCCTTGCCGCCGTCGAGGCCCCGCCTCGCCGCGCCTTTTGGGAAGAGGCGTTCCAGAAAGCCATGGAGGACCACCGATTTCTCCCCGCCGGCCGGATCCTCGCCGGCGCCGGCACCGGCCGTCGCGTCACCCTCTTCAACTGCTTCGTCATGGGCTCGATCCCCGATTCCATGGACGGGATCTTCGATGGCCTCAAGGAGGCCGCCCTCACCATGCAGCAGGGCGGCGGCATCGGCCATGATTTCTCGAGCCTGAGGCCCAAGGGCGCCCCGGTCCGCGGCGTCGGCGCCGACGCTTCCGGCCCCTTGAGCTTCATGGACGTCTGGGACTCCATGTGCCGCACCATCATGTCGGCAGGCTCGCGCCGCGGCGCCATGATGGGCACCCTGCGCTGCGACCATCCCGACATCGAGGCATTCATCGCCGCCAAGCGCGATCCGGCCCGCCTCCGCATGTTCAACCTCTCGGTCCTGGTGAGCGATGCCTTCATGGCCGCCGTGAAGAACG
>Ga0114129_10017657_pt1 | contig 10157 bp, 10 predicted proteins | sample RhiMetdeltSRZDD1_FD_80071 | JGI IMG/M metagenome (GOLD analysis project Ga0114129, IMG submission 80071) | Populus rhizosphere microbial communities from Tennessee, USA - Rhizosphere MetaG P. deltoides SRZDD1 (version 2) (version 2) | ecosystem: Host-associated > Plants > Roots > Rhizosphere >...
GGAGACGACCTGGGAGGTCGGGGAGCACGCAGCCGCCGTGGAGGCGGTCCGTGCGGCGATCGCGCGCGGGGACGTCTACCAGATCGCGCTCGTCCAACATCTCTCGGCGCCGTTCCGCGGCGACCCCGCGGGGCTCGCGCAGGCTCTGCGACACCTGCGGCCGCGGGCCCCACGACCGCTGCTCGGCGACGGCTGGGCGATCGTCTCCGCTTCGCCCGAGGTCTTCCTGGCGCGGCGGGGTGATCGCGTCTGGACGATGCCGATCAAGGGGACGCGCCCCGCCGGCTCGAGCGACGAGCTGCGCTCGTCCGAGAAGGATGCGGCCGAGCACGTCATGATCGTCGACCTCGAGCGAAACGATCTGTCGCGCGTCAGCAGGCCGGGCACGGTGCGCTGGCCCGAGCTCATGGGCGAGCACGAGCTCGCCGGCGTCACCCAGCTCGTCTCTACGGTGGAGGGTCAGCTCCGACCCGGTGTCGGCTTCGCCGAGCTGCTCGGAGCCCTCTTTCCCGGCGGCTCGGTGACCGGCTGCCCGAAGATCTCCGCCGTCGACCACATCGCCCTGCTCGAGCCCGTCGGGCGCGGCGCGTCGATGGGAGCTCTCGGCACCGTCCAGCCCAACGGAGACCTGGAGCTCGCGCTGACGATCCGGACGTTCGCGGTCGCCGAGGGCCGGATCCATCTCTGGGTCGGCGGCGGGATCGTGTGGGACTCCGACCCCGACGCGGAGATCGAGGAGTCGTGGGTCAAGGCGCGCCCGCTGCTCGCCGCCGTGGGGTCGGCCGTGCCGGAGCCGCTGCACGTATGACGCTGCTCGCGCTCGGCGTCGCGGGGCTCGGGGTCGTCAGCCCGGACGAGCGGGTCCTGCATGCGGACGACCTCGGGTTGCTGCGCGGGCAGGCCGCCTTCGAGACGCTGCGCGTCTACGGCGGGAGGCCGTTCCGGCTCGAGGAGCACCTCGACCGGCTCTCCTCCTCGTCCGAGCGGATCGGGTTGCCGCCGGTCGACCGGACCGCACTTGCCAAGATCGCCACGGAGACGCTGAACGCCTGTGGGGAGCCCGACTGCGTGCTGCGCTTCTACTGGACGGGCGGCCGGGAGGGCGTCGGTGAGCCCACCGGGCTCGCGCTCGTCAGCGCGCTCCCCCCGGATCTCGACGAGCGGCGCGAGCGCGGCATCGAGGTGATCTCACTGCAGCTCGCGCTCGACACGACGCTCCGTAGCTCCTCCCCCTGGCTCCTCGGCGGCGTCAAGTCGACCAGCTACGCGGTCAACATGGCGGCCGAGGCGGAGGCGCGGCGGCGCGGCGCCGACGACGCCGTCTTCCTCTCCAAGGACGGAATCGTCCTCGAAGGGCCGGTCACGAACGTCTGGTGGCGCGAGGGAGAGACGCTGCTGACGCCGGAGCTCGGGCTCGGGATTCTCGCAGGCGTCACGCGATCGGAGATCCTGCGCGGCGCCGAGCAGGCCGGCTACGCGATCGAGGAAGGGCGCTTCCCCGTCGCGCGGATGGCCGCCGCCCAGGAGGCGTTCACCTCGTCCTCGGTCCGCGAGATCATGCCGGTCGTCTCGCTCGACGGCCGCGCGGTCGGCGGCGGCCGGCCGGGACCCGCGGCACAGGCGCTTCAAGACGCGCTGCGCGAGGCCGCGTACGCCTGAAGGAGCCCGCGGAGCCCGCGGCTAGACTGGCCCCGTGCACGTCCTCGCGCTGATCCACGAGCCGCCCCCCTGCTCCGGCGTGTTCGCCGAGGCTGCGGCGCAGCGCGGTGACGAGGTGGAGGAGTGGAGCATGGCCTGGGGGACACTGCCCTCGCGGCCGCTCGAGGAGTACGGAGCCGTGTGGCTCTTCGGCGGCGTCGTCAACACCCACGAGGAAGACGACCACCCCTGGCTGCGCGACGAGAACGTGCTGATCCGCCGCCTGCTCGACCGCCGCGTACCGATGCTCGGGATCTGCCTCGGCGGCCAGCTGATCGCCAAGGCCGTCAACGCCCCGGTCATGAGGGCAGAGGTTCCGGAGATCGGCTTCCACGAGGTCCGCCTGACTCCTGAAGCAGCCGGCGACCCGTTGTTTGCGGGCCTCCCCGAGCGTGTGATGGCGCTTCAGTGGCACTACTACCGCTTCGACGTGCCGGAAGGCGGTGTCACGCTCGCCGAGAACGCGGTCTGTCCACAGGCCTACCGGCTCGGAGAGCTTGCCTGGGGCCTCCAGTTCCATGCGGAGACGACCCGGAAGGACTGGCTCCACTGGATCGACGAATGGGCGGCGCTCCCGGGCGCGGACCGCACCGGCTTCGAGCCCGATCACCTGCGCGCGGAGACGGACGTCCACATGGAGCGCTGGAACGAGCTCGGCCGCGACCTCGCGGGCCGCTTCCTCGATATCGCGGAGCACGCCGGAACCGGCGCGCGCCGGTCGGTAGGCGCCGCGTAGGTGCGGCCGAAGGCAGCTGCCGTTCGGACCGGCCCGGCCTTGCCGGGCCTCCCCCGGCACGGCTGCGGGCGCTTCGGGCCCGCGTTGCGTGCCCGGCCGCTCAGCCGCTACAGCGCGAGGACGATCTCGCGCTCGGCCGCGACCGCCGGCCGCTCGAGCAGCCGCTCGGTCCAGGCTGCGATCGCCTCGTAGGGGGAGAGGTCGAACCCGAGACGCGTCTCGGCGCGGAAGATCCACGGGACGTAGGCGATGTCGGCGAGCGAGTAGCTGCCGCCGGCCAGGTAGAGCGTCGACTCGAGACGGCGGTCGAGCGCCCGCAGCGCGGCATCGAGCCGCTCGGCCGACCCGGCCGGGCGCTTGAAGTAGAGGTCGTAGTAGGGATCGCCGAAGTCGTCGAACCGGAACACGAGTAGCCGCGCCAGCGCGCGCTCGGCCGGGTCCGCCGGCAGCAGCGCAGGCTCCGGGTAGCGCTCCTCGAGGTACTCGTTGATGACCGCCGACTCGGGAAGGAGGAACGTGTCCTCTTCGAGGACCGGGACCCTGCCCTCGGGCGGGTTCAGCTCGAAGATGAACGCCGGCCGCTCGTCGAGGTTGATCTGCACGAGCTCGTGCTCGATCCCCTTCTCGGCGAGCACGATGCGCGTGCGGGCGCAGTACGGGCAGCGGGCAGCGTCGTAGATCGTGAGCACGGCGCCATCCTAGCCATCCTCGGCAAAGCCAGATGATTGATCGGTAATTGATCGGAACTGTGGCACCGCCGGATGGCGGTCGATACCGTCGCCCAAGACCCCGCTTGTGGCTCGCCCGTACCCCGGTACGGGCGAGCGAATGATCGCGGCCTCGGGCTCGGTCTCAGCCGGCCCCGACAGCACCACAATTCCCAATCGACCATCTAGAGTGGCTCCGCCGATGCCGTTCCGCTTCGCCCATGGCCGCCCGCCTGCCGTCGCGGCCAACGCGATGGTGGCGACGAGCCAGCCGCTGGCGACGCGCGCCGGCCTCCGTGCGCTCGAGCGCGGCGGCAACGCGGCCGACGCGGCGCTCGCAGCGGCGGCGATGCTGTGCGTCACCGAGCCGATGTCGACCGGCATCGGCGGCGACTGCTTCGCAATCGTCTGGCGCGACGGGAAGATCGACGGCCTCGATGCCGCGGGCCCGGCCCCGTCGGCCGCCGAGCACCTCGAGCCCGTGGCCGAGCGCGGGCCCCTCTCGGTCACCGTCCCGGGATCGGTGGCGGGCTGGGCGGCGTTCGCGGAGCGCCATGGACGTCTCGGCCTCGACGCCTGCCTCGCCGACGCGATCGACACGGCGGAGCGGGGCTTCGCCATCGCCCCGATGACGGCGGCGGCGTGGGCCGTGAACGGCGCGCCGCTCGAGCTTCACACCACTCCGTTGGTCGGGCAGCGGGTCCGCTTCCCCGAGCTCGGCGCCACGCTGCGGGGGATCGCCAGCGACGGCCCGTCCGCGTTCTACCAGGGCCGGGTGGCGCGGGCCATCGCCTCCGCGAGCTGGCTCGACGAGGAAGACCTCGCGTCGTACCGCCCCCGCTGGGTGGAGCCGCTGCGCGTGTCGTACAAGGGACTGCAGGTCCTGGAGCTTCCGCCCCCGACGCAGGGTGTCGCCGCGCTCGAGGCGCTCGGCCTGCTCGAAGGCCTTACGCCTGATCTCGTCGCCAAGGTCGCCTGTGCCAAGCTCGCGCTCGAGGACGCTCTCGCCCGGGTCCGGGACGGTGCCGACGTCTCGGAGCTCCTCGATGAGGCCTACCTCGATCGGCGCCGCGCCGAGGCGCCGGTGCCGGTCACCGAGCCGCCCGCCGGGACCGTGTACCTCTGCGCAGTCGACGGTGACCGGATGGCGGTGTCGTTCATCCAGAGCCTCTACTTCAGCTTCGGCTCCGGCGTCGTCGCGCCGGGGACGGGCGTCATCCTCCAGAACCGCGGCGCCTGCTTCTCGGTGCAGGGACGGGTCGATCCCGGCAAGCGCCCCTACCACACGATCATTCCGGGGCTGCTGCTCAAGGGAGACAAGCTGCTCGGGCCGTTCGGCAACATGGGCGGCTTTATCCAGGCCCAGGCCCACATGCAGCTCGTCTCGGCGCTCGTGGACGACGACCTCGATCCGCAGGCGGCCCTCGACCGCCCTCGCTTCAAGGTCGAAGGGGACGAAGTGCACCTCGAGGAGGGCCTCTGGGGCCAGGCTGACGAGCTCGAGCGTCTCGGCCACACCGTCGTGCGCAGCACCGAGGTCGGGATCTTCGGCGGCGGGCAGATCATCCTCGTCGAGGACGAATCGCTCGTCGGCGGCTCCGACCCGCGCAAGGACGGGTACGCCGCCGGGTTCTGAGAGGCCCGTCGGGTTCTGAGAGTTCAGTACCGAGCCCGTCCCGGGCTCGGTGAGGCTTCGCGGCCTGGCGCCCTTCGGGCGCGGCCGCTGCGCGCGGCGCTACGCACCGCTTGCCCGATCCAAAACGACCGCGCCGGGAAACTCGCGCGCCTGCTCGTAGCTCGATCTGGCCAACGGGATGCCGATGATCCCTGCGAGGGCGGCGAGCAGCTCCGCCGGAGGCGGCAGCTCGGACGGTCGGTCTGCCGTCTTCGCCGTCTCGCGCACGGCGGCCGGGTCGGCGCCCGTCAGGCGGGCGAGCACGGTGGGGTTCGCGCTGAGCGCCACCACGTCGCCCGGCGGCAGCGGCCCCTGGTACTCGGGCACCGAGGCGTACTCGTCCATCACACGCCCTCGCTCGAGGAGCACGTAGCGAACCACCGCCCCCTCCTCGATCCCGATCGCGCAGATGACGGCTCCCATGCGGTCGGACAGCTCGAGCGCGAGACGCCGCAGCATTGCCGGCTCACGGTCGCAGAGCTCGTCGTAGACGGCGATCCAGCCGTTCACCGGCGGCATCACGACGCTTCCCCGCGAGCCACCGGGAAGACGGGGGACGAACTGCTGCACGGCCCGCACGACGGCGTCGACATCGTCGGTCTGCAGGTGAATCGAGCCGCGCGACGGCGCGTGCTGGTCGGCCGCGAGGCGCTCGGACAGCTGCGACAGCGGCGCGTACAGGATGCGCGATTCCTCCTCGAAGTCGAGCCTGTCGTAGACGACCCGCGCACCGACGTTCGAGGTCAGGACCTCGAGCGTCATCGTGTGCGCGCCGCTCTGCATGCCCCACGCGGCGACCTCCGCCATGAGAGCCTTCGCAGTTCCGCCGCGCCGGGCGCGCGGGCGTACGTAGAGATCCACGAGGTGGCAGCACGGCCCGTTGAGCTTCGCCAGCGCGTACCCGGCGACGCCCTCGGCGTCCTCGGCGACGAGACCGAGGCTCGAACGGACGAGCTCGCGGATCTCGGACAGCTCCTTTTCAGCGTCGACCTCCCCTCGGTGCGGCAGCTCGGGCACCTCGGCGATGAACTCCTCCCAGAGCTCGCGCAGGACGGCCTCGTCCGCTTCTGTCGCACGACGGATGGTCATCGCGTCTGCATTCTGAGGGCGGCGACGATCTCGTGGAAGTCGTCGAAGTGCGAGAACGCCACGCCGCGCTCACGGAGGTAGGCGGCGAGACCGCGCCGGGCGAACACGAGATCCGAGGCCTCCGCGCCACAGCGGTCGGAGATGCCGTCGCCGACGTAGACCCGCTCCCCGCCGTTCGACTCGGCGACGACGGCGGCGCGCTTGCACGGCTCGCCGCACACGTCGCATTCCTCCTCGTCGCGGAACCTCGCCCGCCAGACGGACGGGTCCGGGTCGATCGAGTTGGCGATCAGCTCCACGTCGCCGAGGCCCTCGCGCTCGAGCACGGGCTGGATCAACTCACGGAAGCCGCTCGAAAGGACGACGAGCCGCCAACCGCGGTCGCGCGCGAGCGCCACCAGGTCTCGGAAGCCCGGACGGATGACCGCGTGCTCGAGCACCCAGCTCACGACCTCGGGCAGCGGCGCGCGCACCGGCTCGAACTCGCGCCGCAGCACCTCGTGGAGGGTCAGCCGGTTCTCGTCCAGGCCTCGGTCGACCTCGGCATAGACCTCCGGGTCGCCAAAGGTCTGGGCGATCGTGTCGAGCAGATCGTGCTCTGTGATCGTCCCGTCGTAGTCGACGAAGATCGTGGTCAACGCACGGGCCAGGATAGATGGCGCACAATTCCGGCCGTGCGTCAGTCCGTTCGAGTTGCCTGCGTCCAGGTGGAGCCGGTCGTGCTCGACCAGGCCGCGACACTGGAGAAGCTCGAGCGTCTGGTCGGGGAAGCCGCCGGCGCGGGTGCAGAGCTCGTCGTGTTCCCGGAGACGTTCGTGCCCGCCTATCCGTCGTCGGCGTGGGCGAAGTTCCTCGCCGGCTGGGGCGATCCCCGAGGCAAGGCGGCCTTCGCCATGCTCGCCCGCGAGGCCGTGGAGGTTCCCGGCGCCGGCAGCGACCGCCTCGCGGAGATCGCGCGCACGCACGGGGTCTGGCTCGTTGTCGGCGTCGACGAGATCGAGCGTGACCGGCCGGGCACGCTCTACAACACCCTCCTCTACTACACGCCTGACGGGGAGCTCGCGCTGAAGCACCGCAAGCTGATGCCGACGAACCACGAGCGCCTCGTCTGGGGCCAGGGGGACGGCGGCGGGCTCCGCGCGATCGAGACGCCGCTCGGGCGGCTCGGCGGCCTCATCTGCTGGGAGAACTACATGCCGCTCGCGCGGTTCGCGCTGTACGAGTCCGGCGTCGAGATCTACGTCGCCTCGACGGCCGACGACGGGGAGCGCTGGCAGTCGACGCTCGTGCACATCGCGCTCGAGTCCCGCTCCTACGTGATCAGCGCCTGCCATCTCCAGCAGGCGTCGAGCTACCCGGCCGACTTCCCGCTTGCCGAGGAGCTCGCAGGGCTCGGGTGGATCGGCCGCGGCGGCAGCGCCATCGTGGGGCCCGACGGCGCCTTCCTTGCAGGCCCGCTCTGGGAGGAGGAGGGCATCCTCTACGCGACGCTCGACCCCCAGAAGCTGCTCGAGGAGCGGCAGCGGTTCGATCCCGTCGGCCACTACAACCGGCCCGACGTCTTCGAGCTGCGCGTCCGGGAGCCGGGCTAGTCCACGACCTCGATCGGCGCCCGCTGCGGCCGGGCAAGCACGATCCCCGCGGCGATCACGGCGCCGCCGATGATCTGGAGCACCCCCATCGACTCCGAGAGGATGAGCACCGCGAACACGGCGCCGAGGAAGGGCTGGAGGTTCGCGTAGAGCGCCGCCCGATTCGGACCGGCCAGCTTGATCGCCTTGAACCACATGACGTTCGAGAGGAGGAAGGCGGCGAAGGTGCTGTACGCGACGGCCGCCCAGGCGAGCCCGGTGATCTCTCCCCAGTCCTCGCTCGCGAACTGCGGCGCCGAAGTGGCGATCAACGGCCCGATCGCCGCCAGCCCGACGACGGCGCTGATCTTGAAGAGCGAGTACCGTCGCATCAGCGGCGCAGCGACAACCGAATAGAAGGCCCAGGTCAGCGGCGCCACGAGCCCGAGCAGGATCCCGCCGAGCTCGCCGGTGATCCCACCCTGGGCATCCGCCGCGACGAGCGCCACGCCGACGAAGGAGACGGCGACGGCGACCCAGTGACGCGCGGAGGGCCGCTCCACGCCGAGCCGCCACCCGATCAGCGCCACGAAGATCGGCAAGGTCCCGAACAGGAGCGCCACCGTCGACGCGTTCGTCAGCTTGACGGCCGAGACGAAGGCGATCTGATTGACATACATCGCGATGCCACAGATGCCCACGAGCAGCCCGAGGTCGCGGCGCCGCACGCGCAGGTTGCCCTCTCGGCGCTTCGTGATCCCGGCGAACACCGCCGAGCCGACGCCGAAGCGCATCGTCGCGTAGACGAGAGCCGCGAAGCCGTGCGTGACCGCATACTTCACCATCGGGAAGTGCAAGCCCCACAGCAGCACGGTCGCGATCAGGAGCCCGTCTGCCGTGCCGAAGCCTGCAAAACGACCCGCCGTCCGGGTTGCAACGTCGGGCGCGCGGCTCACGGCTGCGAGGATAGTTGGCTGCTAACGTCCCGCCGGTGACCGACGGTGAGCCCACCATGGAGGATGTGACGGCGCTCACCTGCGCCGCCACACCGCACTTCGCGTACCAGATCCGCGCCCGCGTGCGGGCGCTGGTCCGCGATCTGCCGGCCGAGCATCCCGTGCGCGTCTACGGCGAGGACAGGATCAAGCTGCTCGAGCGGCTTGCGTCGTGCACGTCCGCGGCCGCCGAGGGCCCGCTCGAGCCGGCCACGCGCCCCGGCTGGGAAACGATCCCGAGCCATCGGCCTGCCAGAGCAGGATGACCCCGGATCCAGGCGCCGCGCCCGGCGCCTTCGCGGGCAAGTCCATCCTCGTCACAGGAGGCTCGCGCGGCATCGGCAAGGTCGTCGCGCTGCGCTTCGCCCAGCACGGGGCGGCCCGGGTTGCCGTCGGCTACCTGCGCTCGGACCGGGCGGCCGAGGAGACGGCCGAGGAGCTGGCCGCCCTCGGCGCCGAGCCGCTGCTGCTGCGCGGCAACGTCGGAGACCCCGAGCGCGCTGAGGCGCTGCTCGCCGAGGCAGGGCCCGTCGACGTCCTCGTCGCCAACGCCGCGACCGGCGTGATCCGCCCGGCCGTCGAGCTCGAGGAGAAGCACTGGGACTGGACGATGAACGCGAACGCGCGCTCCGTTTTCACGCTGGCGCGCCACGCAGCGCCGACGATGTCCCCGGGGAGCTCGATCATCGCCCTGTCGAGCCTCGGCGCCGGCCGGGTGCTCGACGGCTACGTGCTCGTCGGCATCTCGAAGGCGGCGATCGAGGCGCTCGTCCGTTACCTGGCCGTCGAGCTCGCGCCGAAGGACATACGCGTCAACGCCGTGTCGGCGGGGCTCGTCGAGACCGGCGCGCTCGAGGCCTTCCCGAATCGCGAGGAGATGCTCGCCTACTACCGCAGCCGGACGCCGGTGGGAAGGCTCGTCGAGCCCGCCGACATTGCCGACACCGTGTGCTTCCTCGCCTCGCCGCAGGCAGCGATGATCCGCGGACAGACGATCGTCGTCGACGGCGGCTACTCGCTGCTCGCCTGAGGCGGCGTGCCTCGGCGCTCCTCAGGCGTTGGCGATCGTGAACGCGACACCGCTGAGGATGCGGTTGCCGTGCGTGTCGCTCGCCTCCACCTGGAAGCGGTAGTCCCCGTCCGGAAGCGTTCGCATGTCGAACGCCCGCGCGGTGAGGTAGCGGTAGCGGCCGGGCCGGTTCGGACGATTCTGCCGTGTTCCCTGCGCGAAGACGTCGTCGTAGTGCTCCGGCGTCAGATGCGCTTTTCGCGAGTCGATGACCGTTCGGTAGGGAACGACGATCCGCCCGCTCCGCAGAATCCGCCAGCGGAGCCGGGCGGGCGTCACGGGCATGTCGGCGAACGGGGGCGGCACCTGCCGCGGCGGCGTGTCGAAGGCGTCGACGACCACATCCACACGGCCTCGAAGATCGTCCGGCGGGACTGCCGTCCCGCCCTGAAGAAAGACGATGCCGTCGATCCCGGGCGCCGTGTGGTCCTCGTACGGCGTCAGCGCGCCGGGCCGGAGCGGGTTGCGGTAGCGCTCGCCGCTCTTCTCGGCGAAGTGGACGTGCCCCTTGCTCGCGACGATGTGCCCGAGCAGCTCGCGAGCAGCGACGGCCTGTCCGTCGCGGACGACGGGGACGATGTGCCAGTACCCGAATAGTCGTCTCGGGCCCGCCTGGA
>Ga0114129_10017658_pt1 | contig 10157 bp, 8 predicted proteins | sample RhiMetdeltSRZDD1_FD_80071 | JGI IMG/M metagenome (GOLD analysis project Ga0114129, IMG submission 80071) | Populus rhizosphere microbial communities from Tennessee, USA - Rhizosphere MetaG P. deltoides SRZDD1 (version 2) (version 2) | ecosystem: Host-associated > Plants > Roots > Rhizosphere >...
GAGATAACCGTCCATCGTGAGTCCGGGCCAAAAGGAGTAGCTTTGGTGCCATTCTAAATCTTTGTACGGCGGCCCGATGAATTCGCGCAGCTCGCTGTCGAGCTCCATCACATGTCCGTCGGCATCGATGATGCGATAATCAGGCATCTTCGTCTCTCCCTTCCAAGAAATACTCTTCGCGGCGAGGTGCAGTGCCTCGCGATGATTACGCTCCGAATCATAGGTGGACGCCGGTCTTGTGTCAACAAATCTCCTCATTTCATTGACACTACTTCAGTGCTGAATGTGGACGGCGGCTATCATTTCGTCGGATGAGAATTTCAATTATTTTTTCAGCGGCAGAAGGCCTCGAGTCCGTTTAATTCGCAAGCCAGGGCGGACTAAACGAAGACCACGCTCTTTCGCCCGCAGTTTAGTTTGTCAGTTGTTTCTGCGCGGATTAGAATACTGCGTATGGCTGACCAAGATCGCTCAGAACACCGCCCACAATCGGCCTCTTTTCTCAACTACACTCCGGTACCACTGGCATTTGGCACTAGCGGGTTGCGCGGCCTGGTCAAGGACATCACTGACCTTGAAGCTTATATCAACGTCAAGGGAACACTGCGTTACTTGTTGGCCATGGGCGATATTCGGGCCAAAAGCACTGTGGTCATCGCCGGTGACCTCCGCCCGAGCACCGACCGGATCATGCGCGCGTCAATTCAAGCTGTTATCGATCTGGGATTACTGGTCGAGAACGCCGGCAGGATTCCTACGCCGGCGTTAGTTTTTCACGCCATCTCGAATAGGCGCGCCGGCTTGATGGTGACCGGCAGCCATATTCCTTTCGATCGTAACGGCATAAAAATCAACAAGAGCATCGGTGAGGTGCTGAAGTCGGATGAACCCGGCATCATCGCCGAAGTGGAACGCGTGCGCGCCGAAGAATACAGCTGTACCGCGACGACATCGGCATTCGACGCCTCCGGTATGCTCAAACATGCGCCCGAATTACCGACGCTCGATCACGCCGCCGAAGATGCTTACGTGACTCGCTACTTAAATTGCTTCCCTCGCGGCGGTCTTTCCGGGATGCGGGTGCTGGTTTATCAGCATTCGGCCGTGGGGCGTGACATTTTGGCGCGCGTCCTACGCGACCTTGGCGCCGAAGTGGTGACCGTCGGGCGGAGCGACACATTCATTCCCATCGATACCGAAAATATCACCGATGAGCAGCTCGACCGTTTGCAGGAGTTCGTCGATGCCGTCGAGGTCGATGGCAGCGCGGCACACGCCATCGTGTCCACCGACGGTGACTCCGACCGGCCGCTGCTGACCGCGGTGTTGCCTACCGGCAGCGCTATGCCAAACGGCAAGCGTGTGCGTTTTCTGCCGGGTGACCTGCTCGGCATCGTGGTTGCCGAATATTTACGCGCCGATGCGGCGGCGGTTCCGATCAGCGCCAACGACGCCGTCGAACGCCGCCTGCGCAAAGAGAATATCTTGCTTGAAAAAACCAAAATCGGTTCGCCCTACGTGATCTCCGCGCTCGACGAATTGCGTGGCTCCGGGAAATTTCAGCGAGTCGTCGGCTGGGAAGCCAACGGCGGTTTCTTGACCGGCAGCGATATCGAGGTGGGCGAATCCAAGTTGGTGGCCCTGCCGACGCGCGATGCGATACTGCCGATCTTGGCGAATTTGTTTGCAGCGGCACGGCAGGGGATCAGCTTATCCCTGTTATGGGATCGTTTGCCCGCGCGTCTAGGACGGGCCGGATTGATCGATAATTTTCCCGTAAGCGCGAGCCAAGCCATTCTTGCCAACGTGATTCCGGTCGGCGATACCGTCGAAGTAGAGTTCGGTGACGCAGGCGGCGTTCTAGATCGCTCGCGCGTGGATGAGAGTCCCGTCCGACTGACGGACCGGGTTGCCCGACAATGGCAAGAACGCAAAATGATATTAGAGAGGTTTTTTAGCAGCTCGCGGGGGTTCGAGGAGATCGTGCGCATCAACGTCCTCGACGGCATGCGCGTGTATTTTCGCAATGGCGACGTCGCGCACGTCCGTCCGTCGGGCAACGCGCCTCAGCTGCGCATTTACGCCAATGCTGATTCGCAAGCGCGCGCCGACGAAATCGTGAATCTAGCGGTGTGCGAGCCCGACGGAATCTTGCGCCAGTTGGAACGTGAATTCACGATAAATAAGGAGTCGGTATCGTGATGTACCATCTCGTCGTGACGAACGTTTCGGGATCGAGGGGTCTTGCACGTCAATATCCGCGTTGCCAGTCGATGACGTTTTCCAGCGGTTGGCCTTCCAGGTAACGCGTCAAGTTGTCGCAGAATAATTTCACGCCCTGATGCTCGGAGACATCCGCCATCGCCGAAACATGCGGCGTGATAACGACGCGTTCGTCGTCCCACAGCCGCTCATCAGGTGGGCGTTCGAATTCTCCGTCATAGACATCCAAGCCGACGCCACGAAGCTTGCCCTCGGCCAGAGCATCACACAGAGCCGTCTCGTCGATGATCTCGCCGCGCGAGATATTGACTAAAACAGTTCCCGGCTTCATCGCCACAAAAGCCTTTCGGCCGATCAGGTGAGTCGTTTCCTCTGTCCACGGACAGCAAACGGCAACGAATTCACTCTCGGCCAGGAGTTGATGCAGTGCGTCGGCGGATTCCAAGCGCGCGAAGCCGGTAGCGGGCGAGGCACCCGGCGCGATGTTCCGGCGAGTGCCGACGACGCGCATCCCGGCCGCCGCGCAGAGCTTCGCTACTTCCTGGCCGATGCCGCCCGCGCCGACAACGCACACCGTCTTGTCGCGAATGATTACCGGATCGTAAGTTTGATGATCGAAACTGTGGCGCCGTTGATCGCGGTAGCTCAAGTGCAGGCCGCGAGAGAAGTGCAGAAAGATTGTCAACACGTACTCGGCCATGGGGCGCCTGTTCGTAAGCCCTCGTGAAGTGGTCACGATAACATCCGAGCGCCAGAGATCGGTATCGAGAAAATTGCTCGCTCCCGCGGGAGTCTCATGCACCCATTTCAAAAGTGGCGCGCGAGCGCGTATATCTTTCACCGGCGGCCAGCCGATAAGCACGACTTCGGCGCAAGCCAGCGCATGGTTGCGCTGATCGAGACTTGTCGGAGGATACTTCCGATTACCGAGATACCGATCAATGGTCCATTGCGGCCAAGTAGCGCGCAGCTCGACATCAAACCATCCCCTGGCATCGACGACTTTTATCCGTGGGTCGATGCTGGCAATTCGGTCCAGTACCTGGTCCGACACCTGCGGGATCACCAAAACTTGGACGCTGTCCATGTGACACGTTTATCTAGGGGCGGATTCGGGAGACACAATACCGATTTCTGATACAAATTCAGAGGGGTGAAAAGCCACTTCTCAAATTCACTTCTTCGCCTCAGTGATAGGCAAAATCAACCGCAGCTTTCTACCGCGGTAGCAACGGAAAGTTGCGGGGCATGCACCAGCAGCGCTGAGTCCGTCTCTGCCGTAGTGATTTGCGACTGACCGCCGTCGACCGCATGTGCGGATTCCTATTGCCCCGATGGTAGTTCGAGTCGGACAGTGGCCGTGCCGGAATCTATCATGTCCAGTGCTTTTGCCGCCGCCTGCGATAGATCGATGATACGATTTTCTGCAAAGGGTCCGCGATCGGTAATCTCTACTTCCACTGACTTTCCGTTGGCAAGATTAGTAACCTTTACCCTGCTACCGAAGGGTAGGCTTGGGTGTGCGGCTGTAAGCCCGGCTTGATCATAAATTGTTCCGCTGGCCGTCTGTTTCCCTTGATGTTGCGCTCCATACCACGAAGCTTGCCCGGTTTGTGGCAATTTCGCTGGTGTGGCGGGAATGTTTTTAGCCGTGGGTTGGGCGGGTGTTTCGATCGGCGCGGCAATATCCGACGGACGTTGAAGCATTGTGCAGCCCTGAGAAAACAGCAGGCCTAAACAGATCGCTAATAGACACGGAGTCTTCTCGGAAAAACCGTTGGCAACGAATTTGAGAAGCAACAAGGAGAAACCATTCGACACCTGTACCGCGTGTGCCATGCCGCCCACTTTAACAAGGTAAATACTCGCGGTCTACCCATCGGAGTTTGCGTGTCAGTAACTAGGTCAGCAAGCCTCATGTCATTTTGCGGGGTCGGGTGAACACGCTGATGGGCTGGGTTTGAATCACTAAAAAAACGGTTGAAGGTGTCGGGAGTTCTTTCAGATTCGAGCCAACAGGTTCCCTTTGATGGCTTGTGAAGTTTTGAAATGCGAAATTTAAATCGCTCTTACGCCGTCCGACGTTTGGCGGGGACTAGCTTTTAGGCGGAACTAAAAAGATTTGCTGGGTGTTTTTCTGAGTGGATTGTCTGCCCGTCTTGGGGCACGAGACGCTATTGTTGGCAAGGTCTGCGAGGTGTTTCGGAAGGGTTTTCCCTTTGTACAGGGCGCCTATGCTTTGTTTATCGACGGGGCCATCTTCCAACAAAACGGAAATCCCCATCTCATGGACTCCACCACATTTGTTACAAGAAACGAGGACCCCGTACAGGGTTTGTGAATTCATTGCAGTATAGAGAGGTCTGCCTCTCGTATCGCACGGTCTAGTTGTATTAAGGGCCACCTTTGTTAGTTACACATTCTCGTTGCTGGGTAATTCCGTCAGGAAAAGAAAAACAACAATGCTTCGATCGACAGTAGGGTCGGTTTTCTGTTGTTGAGCCGAGCCGTTTCAGGCGAACGGATTAAGTAAACACCGTTTGTGGCGAGGCCGCCTGCCCTGAGCGAAGTCGAAGGGAACCATGAATACTTGATGTCCTTTCCGCGTCGCAGCCTACTAGTTCAACTTGTTTTCAGCCGGTTCGAGCGCGCTGTCAATTCGTGCCTCTGCGGCTGGTTTGCTTTCGCCCATCACTTCCGAGATCTCGCATATCAGCAGCTTTCTCGCGCGATATAATGTCTCCCGCTCGTGCGCTGCCAGGGTCTTGGTGCTGCTTAACTGCGTCAGTGACTCGACCATGTGGGCCAGTTCGAATATGGATCCCGAGCTGAATAATTTCAAATTGTCCAGCTCGCGCTGGCGCCAGTTCTTGGCTGTTCCGGGAACTTTAGTTACTGCGACCCGGGCCTTGAGATGGCGTAACAGCTTAGGAATCTCTGAGCGGGTTAGCAATGCCCGCATGTGTAGATCGTCGGACTTATCGACCGGCACAAACAACTCGGCCCTGCTATCGTCCAAAAGCGCTAATCGGTAGTAGCTCGCCGACCTCCCGCAAACCATTTTCTGAACGACCGCACCAATAAGACAGGGGCCGCGACCCGGATAAACAACTTTATCGCCAACCGTCAGAGTCATTCGAATCTCCATTTCTGTTGGATTTTAGGTCAAGTGAATCTTTTCAACTCGGAGCTTCCAGTAGTAAATCCCGATTCCAGACTAAAATCCGTCCTATCGGATGTTTCATGTCCACTAAACGACAACCGGTGCCTGGAACTCGTCGTCAAATGCTTACGCGGCATCGGAAAGCGTGTCGGATACTGAGGTGAACAGGAGAAAGTAACTACGATCTTCAGTGTCCAAGCACTATACCACCTATGCGTTAGATAAGATATGGCTCGTCAGGGTAGAGGTCTGAGATCCAGATCTTAACTATTTTGGTAGACGGATCTGGGCATCTTACAGCGGAGGTGAGAAGTTCGAAAAAATTCCCGTTGAGCTCTGCCTCTGTATGGTTGAACAAAATCCGCAAACTTAGAGGCGCTGTAACTATCTGACGCGGACTTCAGAATTACTGCTTAGCGTTTCTTGTACTGCTTGTCGATGAAGCCCCTTTCAGCAAATTCTTTGATCATGTTTTCGGGTTTTGCCGCTCGGAACTTGGTTTTTTCGCCGAGTTCAGCAAAGGTTTCTTTGGCAGATGGATCCGTACACGGATAACGCTATCGCCGACTATAGAGTTCCTTGACGAAGCCGCTATCTTCCAACTCCTTGAGCAAATGGTTGTCGAAGAAATCCTTGGGGTCAGCCTGAGGCGCCTTGGGATGATCCGAAAGCGAGATGACCGTGCGGATTGCGTCCTCGGGCATGTAAGGAACCTTCAGAAATAGCGGGGCGAGGCTGCTGTACGAGTCCTCGATCATTTCAGGATCTTTAGTGCCGAGAAAACGGGCAAGAGCCTTTTTCGCTACCTCGGGCTCTTCATGGATAATTTTTATCGCGGCGAGGTACGCCTTTAGAAAACCTTTGATCAGTTCTGGATTCTGTCGGACAAGAGACTTGCGGGTGGCGATAGCGTTGTGCGGATAAGGCAGTTTGAAGGACGCTATGTTCACCATTTCTTTGTAGCCGAGACGCTTAGCCATCACGGTTGTCGGTGATGAAAACACTCCGGCCACCACGATCCCTTTGTCCAACGCGGCTAATAGATCTCCTTGACGCGCGAAATAGAGAAACTTCACGTCTTGCCCGGCCTTCATCCCATAGCGGTTAAAGAGCGCGATGGCCGCGTGGTCGGAGGATGCGCCTCTGGTGATGACTCCAAAAACCTTGCCGCGTAGGCCATTGATGTCTTTGATCTCCGGTCTGGCGTAGACAGTAAAGCCATAGGTTGAAAGCCCGATCCCGACATAGACGAGGTCGGCTCCGCTGAGAACCGCCCCCACCACAGCTCCGCCTGTCAGTGCGATATCGAGATCGCCGGCGACGAGCGAATGGGTAAGAGTGGCGCCTCCAGCGATGTAAACCGTTTTGACGTCGACGCCGTATCGTTGGTCGAGTTTGCTGTCGGTGATGACCCAGAGCGGCATCGAACCTCCACTGAGCTGTGGGTATCCCACTTTTATGTTGACCGGTGCCCCGTCGGCAAAGTGCGTGAGCGATAGAGATAAGAGCGCGAACGTGAAAATGAGCCGGCGTGATTTTGTGTTCATAGATCGCTCCTCGAACGAGCCCGGCAGGGGCCGAGCGTCTCCGCTTATATCGTTATGCTCTAGCCGGCAAGCTGCCGGTGGAAGGTAGCTTGGAACCCGGGCGCACAATACCTGGCTTGGGACAGATTTCAACGGCTTGGCTACCGCTTCTTGTACAGCCCATCAATGAACCCATTATCGTCGAATTCTTTTACGATGCTTACATCAACGAAGTCTTCTGGCTTGGTCGATCGGACCTTGGGGTCTTTTTCGCCGAGTTCGGCGAGAGTTTCTTTGACGGCGTCGAGTGAAGGGTACGGTTTCTGGGGCACCAGGCGGGAAAAGTATTGATAGCTGTCTTCCAGCGCGTCGTTGTCGTTGGTCTTGACGTATTTTGAGATCACTTTTTTGCTGAACTCTTTGTTTGTTTTGTAGAGGTGAATGCCTTCAAGAAGCGCCCGTGTAAACTTTCGGACTGTATCGCGCTTGTCGCGGATATACGACACACGCGAGGCGACCGGTGTGGTCGGGTAGGCGCCGCCGAAATCCTCCGGCTCGGCGATAATGTTGAGATTGAACTTGCGCGCGAGACTCGTCACCGGCGGCTGTGCAACCATGCCGTGAATCACTTTGGACTGAATCGCTGCCATCCTCGCGGGCTGTCCCCCGGGAATCTGCAGCACCGCGACGTCGACATCGGGTTTGAGGCCCCATTTCAGCAGGATCTTGCGCGTGGCGTAGTCGGAGTTGGAGCCGAAGCGACTGACAGAAAGCTTCTTGCCTCTTAAATCTTCTGGTTTCTTGATCTCCGGGGAAACGATCATGCTGTAAGCGAGAACGTTGAGCAACCCAGCGATGAGCGTAACATCGGCGCCGCGTAACCGCGCCACCACGGGCGCATTGCCGCCCACCTGCGCGATCGGCACGTCGCCCGACATCAAAGCTTGTGTCGCCTTGGAGCCGCCATCGACGTAAATCATCGTCACGTCGAGGCCATTTTTCTCGAACAGGCCAGCTTCCTTGGTGATCCAGAAAGGCGCTTGCGATCCCGCGATGGCGCTCCATCCGATAGTGAGCTTCTCCAACACCGCAGCGCGGACACCAACCGGTGGAAGGAGCAATACGATGATCAAATACAAACTTGTAACGAGCACCCGGCCGGCGGTTTTGTTCTTGCCTATTACTCTGCTACTCCAATATTCGATCACGCCATTCTTTCTCCCGCGGTTTCCCATTTATCCACGTCGACCTCCCAGCCTTTGGTTTGCGAGAGATCGAGCGCGTTGCCTTCGACGTCGCGGAAGCGAACTTCGGCATAGGGGCGGGTCGAAGGGCGCGGCGCAATATTTAAGACGCTGCTGAGCTCAGCCATGGTCGCCTGCATTTCGTTGGTCAGAAAGCCGATGTGGTTGATGCCGAACTTCGCTTCGTGGCCTTCGATGCGGTTGTAAAAGGGATGAATGGCGAGATTGGTTTTGCCATCGGCGCAGAAGCGGTTGCCGCGTCCTTGCTGGCGGCGCAGGTAGCTCGAAGGGATTTCGCGCAAACCGAAAACCTGCGTGTAAAAGAGCAGCATGGTTTCCGGGTCGAGCGCGTTGTAGGCGATATGGCGCACGCGCGGAAATTGTTTTTCCTTGCTTTGCGGCACGCCGAAACTCTTTGTCGACACGGTGACCGGGCGGCATTCGGTATCATGCAGGCGGATCTCGCCATGCTGCAGATCATTCGCTTCTTGGATGATCATGCCGCGCGGATTAAGTCTTAGAAACCGTCCCTTCACTTCTTCGAGGTCGTCGACTTGCAAACCGATGTGGTGCAGCCCGGTGTCCATGTGCATTTCGCCGAGGGCGGGACGCTTTCTAAAAAATGTCAGGTTATAGAAACCGTCAGTGATCGTGATATCGCCCTCTGAGGAGCGACCTAGTTCCTCGGTGGCGAGAAAACGATGATAGAAGTCGACGAGCTTCGCCGGATCCTCGGCTAGAAACGCGATGTAACGCAGTGTCGCCACGGAAGCCTCCTGGGGATCGGAGTGTTGGAGTGATGGGTAAAGCGAAACGGCCTTCATTCAACCCAACACTCTAACATTCCAGTACTCCATTACTCCAACTTTCTTTCTAGTCTCTGATATTTTGCGTAAACCACTCCAGCGGCAGCGGATGACCGAGGCCCTTGGCTTTTGCCAAGTTATACGCTGTTCCACCGACCGCCGCGAATTGCAGTCCTTGAGTTCCTTGGTTGTTCAGAAACGTAATCTGTTGGTCGTTGGATCTGCCGGCCCAGCGGCCAGCCATGATATCGGGCACGGTGCCGATGTTCGGGTTGTCGATCTCATGATGCGGTGACGCGGGAATTTTCTTTTTCTCGTCCGCATTGCCCGCGATGAAGCCGAACATGCCGTCGCTGCCGGTGACGACTTCCGGCGCGTTGCGGTCGGCAAATAGCGTCGAGGTGCCGAGTCGTGCGCGGACATCGGCGCGAGCGAGAACGTCAGGGCCGGCTTCGTTGTTGCGCACGTTGTTGATATGCATGCCGGCCTCTAGCCATTCGGCCTTGATGACGGGCACTAAGGAATCGGTTGTGAGCGAAACGATGTCGGCGTCTTTGAGCGCTTTTTCCGGCGAGTCGACCGAGATAACTTCGATGTCCAGTTTCTCAGTCATCTCTGCGGCAAAGGCCTCACGGTTTGCCTTGGTCGGGCTGAAGACGCGCATCACTTCGATAGGCCGGACTTGTTTGATCGCTTCGGCATAGCTGCGCGCCATGCCGCCGGATCCAATCATGGCGAGCACTTTGGCATTCGTCCGCGCCAAATACTTCGTGCCGAGACCGGCGCAGGCGCCCACGCGCATGTGCTGCAGATAGCCGTCGTTCATGAGCGCGAGCGGCTCGGCGTTGCGCGTGCTGAGCAGAAAAATCAGGCCACAGTAGCGCCCCCGTTCCATGCAGTATTTGTCTTCGACCATGAAGCCGTCCTGGTTTTCCCAGGCGAGCATATCGGATTTCATCCGGATGGCGAAAACGCCAAGCTGCCGCGATGCGCCTTCCATCGTGCCCCAGCGGTAATAGTGCGGTTCTTGCGGCACATAGAAATCGATGCGCGGCCGGTAGCCGGCGCGTTGCTCGTTCAATTCACGATAGGCGTCTTCCATCGCGGCGATGCAGGTTTTCATGTCGAGAACTTGCTGAATCTGCTCATTGGTCAGAAAAATCATGACGCGCTCCTTGCGCTTGTTCGGCGCGGC
>Ga0114129_10017659_pt1 | contig 10156 bp, 4 predicted proteins | sample RhiMetdeltSRZDD1_FD_80071 | JGI IMG/M metagenome (GOLD analysis project Ga0114129, IMG submission 80071) | Populus rhizosphere microbial communities from Tennessee, USA - Rhizosphere MetaG P. deltoides SRZDD1 (version 2) (version 2) | ecosystem: Host-associated > Plants > Roots > Rhizosphere >...
CGGCGTACGACGCGCTCGACGCCGACACGAGGGCGGAGATCGAAGATCTCGTGTGCGAGCACTCGCTGATGTACTCGCGCGGCTCGCTCGGCATGCTCGAGTACTCGGACGAAGAGCGCGCGCTGTTCCGGCCCGTGCGCCAGCGGCTCGTGCGCACGCATCCCGTCAGCGGTCGCAAGTCGCTCTATCTCTCGTCTCACGCCGGCGCCATCATCGGCATGCCGATGCCGGAAGCGCGGATCCTCCTCCGTGACCTCACCGAGCACGCGACGCAGCCGCAGTTCGTATACGTTCACCGCTGGCGCGCGTGGGACCTCGTCATGTGGGACAACCGCCAGATGATGCACCGCGTGCGCCGCTATGACGAAGGCCAGCCACGTGACATGCGGCGCACGACGGTCGCCGGCGACGCGCCCACGGTGGCGCAGGTGGGGTAGGGCGCCTCCCGACGCCGTGACCGATCTGGAGGTCCTCGACCGCATCCAGCGGAAGCTCCTCTGGCTCTCCACCTGGATCGTCCACCACGCCAACACCGTGCGTCCGACCGTGGACGGCACGAAGGTCGGCGGTCATCAGGCGTCGTCGGCGTCGGTGGTGAGCGTGCTCACCGCCCTCTACTTCCACGCGCTCGGACCGCGCGACCTCGTCGCGGTGAAGGCCCACGCCGCCCCCGCCTTCTACGCCGCGCAGTTCCTCCGCGGTCGCCTCGACGGCGCCGCCTTGCGCGCGCTGCGGGAGTTCGGCGGGCTGCAAGCGTACCCGAGCCGTCGCAAGAATCCCGACATCGTCGATCTTTCCACGGGCTCGATGGGCCTCGGCGCCGTGCAGGCGACCTTCACCGCCCTCGCCGCGCGCTATCTCGTCGATCACGGCGCGCCCCGCGTCGCCGAGCGCGTGACCGTCATGGTCGGCGACGCCGAGCTCGATGAAGGCAACGTGTGGGAGGCGCTCGCCGAGGAAGCGGTCGGTCAGCTCGGCGACGTGCTGTGGATCGTGGACGTGAACCGCCAGAGTCTCGACCGGATCGTGCCGGATGCGCGCGCCCGTCAGCTTCCCGCGCTGTTCGACGCGTTCGGCTGGCGGGTGATCGAGCTGCGCTGGGGCGGCCGGCTCACCGCGCTCTTCGCGCGCCGGGGCGGGGCGACACTCCGCGCGCGTCTCACGGCGATGCCGTACGCCGAGTACCAGAGCCTGCTGCGCTTGCCGCCCGCGGCTGTTCGCAAGGCGCTCGCGAGCGGTACCGACGGCGCCGCGATCGATCGCTTGCTGGCAGACGTGCCGGACGACACGTTGCCGTCGCTCGTGGCCGACGTCGGTGGGCATGATCTCGCCGCCATTCTGGCCGCGCTCGACGAAGCGCGCGCCGAGCGCGGCCGCCCCACGGTGATCCTCGCCCATACCATCAAGGGGTGGGGCCTGCCGCTCGCGGCGGACCCGCTGAACCACACCGCCCTGCTGACGTCCGCACAGATCGAGACGCTGCGGGAGACGCTCGGCGTCGAGCGCGGCGCGGAGTGGGACGGATTCTCCGCCGACAGCGAGGAGGCGCGCTGGATCCGGCGACTGCCCCCGCTGTTCTCGATGCCAACCGCCGCCCCGGCGCCGGCGGTGCCGCTGGCGATCGACGAGACGTATCCGGAACAGTGCTCGACGCAGGAAGCGTTCGGGCGCGTCCTCGGCGCGCTCACGCGGCAACCGGTGGCGGACGCGATCGTGACCGTTTCCGCCGACGTCGCCGTCACCACGCATCTCGCCGGCTGGATCAACCGGCGCGGCGTCTGGTTTCCCGGCGGCAAGCGGAGCTACGCCGCCGACGCGCCGTCCCCCGTGCAGTGGCGGGAGACCGAGCGCGGTCAGCACATCGAGCTCGGCATTGCCGAGCACAACCTGTTCTTGTTGCTCGGCGCCCTCGGGCTCACGCATGAGCTGGCCGGCGCCACGCTGCTGCCGATCGGCACGCTCTACGATCCGTTCGTCACGCGCGGCCTCGACGCGCTCTACCACGCGCTCTATGCGGGCGGCCGCTTCGTGGTGGTGGCGACGCCGTCCGGCGTGAGTCTCGCGCCCGAGGGCGGCGCGCATCAGTCCGTGATCACGCCCGGAATCGGCGTCGCGCTGCCGGACTGCGCGTACTTCGAGCCCGCCTTCGCGCGCGAAGTCGAATGGATTCTACTCGCCGCGCTCGCCGACATCGCGCGGCGCACGGGCGAGAGCCTCTACCTGCGATTGTCCACGCGACCGGTGGACCAGGGCCTGGCGCCCGCTGCCCGCGATGACCTCCGCACCGACGTGCTCGCGGGCGGTTATCGGCTCGTAGACGCACGCCGTGAGACGGGCTGGGATGCCGAGAGCAACGCCGTGTCGATTTTCGCGATGGGAGTGATGGTGCCCGAAGCGGTGGCGGCGGCGCGTCTGCTGCGTGAGCGCGGGATTCTCGCCAGTGTCTTCGTGGTCACCAGCGCCGATCGTCTCTACCGCGGCCTGCCCCAGCCCCGCCCGCACCTCGAGCGGCTCGTGAGCGCGGACGAGGAAGGCGTGCCGGTGGTCTCGGTGCTCGACGGTCACTCCCACGCGCTCGCCTTCATCGGCAGCGCGCTCGGCGTTCCCCAGACCGCGCTCGGCGTCGATCACTTCGGGCAGTCGGGAACGCGCGGCGATCTCTACCGTTATTACGGCATCGACGCACCGGCCATCGCGAGGGCGGCTCGGGTGCTCCTCGGCGAGGTGCTATAGGGCAACGCCTAGACCCACTTCAATTCGACTCGACTTCGATGTATAAGAAGTGACCAGCCGTACGAGGCGCGGCCGCCCCAACCACTCGTGGAGACGTTAATGAGCTCTTGCTGGCGTTTTTCGGTTGGACCTTTCGCCATCCTCCTGGCCTGGGCCGCCGTGGGAGTCCTGGCTGCAACCGCGCAGCCGCGCGCCGTGACCTATACCGCGATCGAGCTGGCCAGGCTCGAGGACCAGGGTGCCAACCAGATCGTGCGTGCCCTCAATGACGGTGACGAAGTCGTCGGGGGCGGCCGGAGAGGGGGACGCCGCGGCCCGAAGGCCTTTTTCCTCACCAGGGGCGGGCTGGACGACATCGCGGATCTCGTCGGCAGCGATTACAGCACGGCGTTTGGTATCAACACGTTTGGCGAAATCGCGGGTTCGTCGAACACCGGCACGGGAGTGCGCGGGTTCCGGTCGCTGCGGACGGGCGACACCCAGGATCTAGGCACGCTGCCCGGTGACCAGGCCAGCCAGGCGTTCGCGATCAACGAAGCCGGGGACGCCGCCGGCTACTCGAGTGGCGCCTCCGGCGTTCGCGCGGTGGTCTGGCCGCGCCGGGGCGCGGTCCAGGCGCTGCCCGGCTTGCCGGGAAGCAACAGCAGCAAGGCCCTCGCGATCAACGACCGCGAGAATGCCGCGGGGGTGTCGCAGGTCGGGTCCGATCTCCACGCGGTGCTCTGGACGCGGGGCGTGCCGCAAGACCTCGGTGCGCTCCCGGGGAAGAGCTTCAGCGAGGCACTCGGCCTGAACAACAAGAGCGAAGTCGTCGGCGCCTCCGGCGATTCGGCGGGCACTCGCCGGGCCGTGCTGTGGGCCTCCGGGTTTCCGATCAGAGATCTCGGCGTTCTCACGGGCGGCCAGTCGAGCCGCGCGCTCGGCATCAGCGACAAGAGCGAAGTGGTCGGAACGTCCGAGAGCCTTCTCGGGAGCCGCGCGTTCGTGTGGACCGCCGATGCCGGCATGCAGGATCTGAACACGCTCGTGACGCCCGGCGGTGGGTTCGTCCTGACCCAGGCCGTGGCGATCAACAAGAAGGGAACCATCCTCGCCATCGGGAGAGACGACACCGGCGAGGGCCCGGATCACGCTCACGACACGCACGAGTTCGCCACCCGCGTCTTCCTTCTCGTGCCTACGCCGTGAGCAGCGCCATGCGACGCTGTCACCTCGTCATTCTTCTCGTCGTTCTCGGCGGATTCATCGTTCCGGGCCTGGTCGCTGCTCAACCCAACGTCACCGGGCAGTGGGTATCGATCGCACCGCTGCCGTACTTCCCGGTGCACGCGCACGTCTTGCCGACCGGAAAGGTGATGGTCTGGCCCGGTGACGGCGTTTCGGGAAACGACCCGCGCCTGTGGGATCCGGCGACGCAGACGGTCTCCATACTGAACAAGCCCGGCTACGATACGTTCTGCAGCGGACACGTCTTCCTCGCCGACGGACGGCTGTTCGTCGCGGGCGGCCATATCCTGAACAGCGTCGGGCTCGCCAACGCGTCGATCTACAACCCGTTCACGGGTGCGTGGACCGCGCTGCCGCCAATGAACGCGGGCCGCTGGTATCCGACGACCACGATCCTTCCCAACGGCGACGTTCTCGTCGTGTCCGGCAGCATCGACCTCACCGTGGGCAACAATCCTTTGCCCCAGGTGTTCCAGCTGGCGACGGGGACGTGGCGCGACCTCACGACGGCTCAGCTCATCGTCGAGGCGTATCCGACGCTGTTCGTGGCGCCCAACGGCAAGATCTTCATGGCGGGACCGACCACGACCACGCGGTATCTCGATACGGCGGGGACCGGTGCGTGGACTGTCGTCGCCGAGCGCGTGGGGCCGTTGCGCGACACCGGATCTGCAGTGATGTACGCCAACGGGAAAATCCTCACGATGGGCGGCGGCGATCCGCCGACGAACACCGCCGAGGTCATCGACCTCAACCAGCCGTCGCCGGCGTGGCGGGCCGTGGCCCCCATGCAGTTCGCGCGACGTCAACTCAACGCCGTCCTCCTCCCGGACGGGAAGGTGCTGGTGACGGGTGGCACGAGCGGCCCCGGGTTCAACGACCCCGGCGGCGCGGTGTTCCCCGCGGAGCTGTGGGACCCCGCGACCGAGCAGTGGACGACGCTCGCGAGCGCGACGATCCCGCGCCTGTATCACTCGACGACCGTGCTGCTACCCGATGGTCGCGTGCTGAGCATGGGCGGCGACGGCTTCCCCGATACGGAGATCTTCTCGCCGCCGTATCTCTTCAAAGGAGCGCGGCCCAGCATCACCTCCGCGCCCGCCAACGTGACGTACGGACAACCGTTCTTCGTGGCGACGCCGGACACCGCGAACGTGACGAAGGTGACGATGCTGCGGCTGTCGTCGACGACGCACGCGTTCAACATCAACCAGCGGATCAGTCAGCTGTCGTTCTCGGTCGGGACCGGCGGCCTCAACGTCACCGCTCCCGCGAACGCGGTGGCGGCTCCGCCCGGCCATTACTTGCTCTTCCTGCTGAACGGCAGCGGCGTGCCGTCGGTGGCATCGATCGTCCAGCTCGGCGGCCCGGCCGGTCCCACCCTGAGCGCGCTCATCCCGGACACGATCTTCGCCGGCCATCCCGGGGGTGTCCTCACCGTGACGGGGACAAACTTCGTGAACGGCGCGGTCGTTCGCTGGAACGGTGCGGCGCGGAGCACGACGTTCCTCGACTCGACCCAGCTTCAGGCGGTGATCCCGGGCAGCGACGTTGCCACCGCCGGCATGCCGCCGGTGACGGTGGTGAACCCGGATGGCGGCACATCGAACCCGCTGACCTTCACGGTCACGGGGCCGGGGCCGACGCTGAGCTCACTGACGCCGAGCAGCGTGAGCGTCGGCAACGGCGCACTGACGCTGACGCTCGCCGGAACGAATTTCGTGAGTGGGTCCATCGTTCGCTGGAATGGCGCCAGCCGAACGACCTTCTTCAATAGCCCGACACAGGTCCAGGCCCTGCTTTCGGGCAGCGACTTCGCGACGGCGGGCCCGGTCCCGGTGACCGTCGTCAACCCCGACGGCGCCACCTCGAACGCGCTGACGTTCACCGTGTCGGGTGGGCCGACGCTGACGTCGATCGCACCGAACCTCGCCACCGCCGGCGGTGCCGCCTTCACGCTGACCGTGAACGGAACCAACTTCGTGAGCGGCTCGGTCGTGCGCTGGAACGGGACCAACCGCACGACGACGTTCGTGAACGCCACGAAGCTGACGGCGTCGATCACGGCCGCCAACATCGCCACCGCGGGGACGGCGCAGGTCACGGTCGCGAACCCGGATGGCAGCACGTCGAACGCGCTACCGTTCACGATCAATCCCGCGTCGCCGTCGGCGCCGACGGTGTCGTCGCTGGCTCCGACCAGCGCCACCGCGGGCGGCGCGGCCTTCACGCTGACCGTGAACGGGACCAACTTCGTGAGCGGTGCGATCGTCCGCTGGAACGGGACCAACCGAACCACGAGCTTCGTGAGCGCGACGAAGCTCACGGCGTCGATCACGGCCGCCAACATCGCCGCCGTCGGCACCGCGCAGGTGACGGTCGTGAACCCCGACGGGAGCACGTCGAATGCGGTCCCGTTCGCGATCACGGGGCCGGCGCCGTCGTTGAGCGCGCTCGTGCCGAACTCGATCTTCGCCGGCCATCCCGGGGGCATCCTCACCCTGAACGGCGCGAACTTCGTGAATGGAGCCATCGTCCGCTGGAACGGGCAGAACCGCACCACGACGTTCGTCAGCTCGACGCAACTCCAGGCTGCGATCCCGGGCAGCGACGTCGCCGCGCAGGGCACGGCGCCGGTGACCGTCGTGAACCCGGACGGCAAAGTGTCGAACGCATTGACGTTCACGATCACGCCATGACCGGGCGCGCGGTGACGCGGGACGGCTCCGCCGCGCGTCGATCGTGGACTCTTCTCTGCGATTCGAATTCGATGTATAAGAGGTACCCAACGCAGTAGAGGCAGTCGGCTTCGCTGTGAGGACTCTGATGATTATTTCTTGTGACGTCTATGGCGTCGATCGCTCCCACTGACGCTGCCGTCCTGAACCCTCGCCCCTGAGTGTCGCCATGAAAGACTGTCGCCGTCCGCTCGTCGTTCTCGCCGTTTTCATCGCGGTCATGGCCGTCCCGTCGCTCGTCGGCGCGCAACCCGACGTCACCGGCCAGTGGACGTCGCTGGCGCCGCTGCCGTTCTTTCCGGTCCACGCGCACCTCTTGCCGACCGGGAAGGTGATGATCTGGCCAGGTGACGGCGTCTCCGGGAACGATCCGCGCGCGTGGGATCCGGCCACGCAGGCCGTGACGCCGCTGGCGAAACCCGGCTACGACTTGTTCTGCACCGGACATAATTTCCTGGCTGACGGCCGATTGCTCGTGGCGGGCGGCCACATCCAGAGCAACGTCGGTCTCGCGAGTGCGTCGATCTACAACCCATTCAACGACACGTGGACGGCGCTTCCGAACATGAACGCCGGCCGCTGGTACCCGACGGTGACCGCTCTTCCGAACGGTGATGCCCTCGTCGTGTCCGGCAACGTGGATCTCACTGTCGGCATCAACACGCTGCCCCAGGTGTTCCAGGTCGCGACCGGCACCTGGCGCAACCTGAGCAATGCCGTCCTGGGGTTCGAGTACTTCCCGACGATGTTCGTGGTGCCGGACGGCCGAGTGTTCATGGTCGGCCCGACGACCGCCACGCGTCTCCTCGACACCTCAGGCACCGGAAGCTGGCAGTTCATAGGGCATCGGATCGCGTTTCGGGACTACGGATCCGCGGTGATGTACGCGGACGGGAAAATCCTCACGATGGGGGGGACCGATCCGCCCTCGGCCACGGCCGAGGTCATCGACGTCAATCAACCCATCTGGACGTGGCGCTCCACGAACTCGATGCGGTTCGCGCGGCGGCACCTCAACGCGCTGATGCTGCCGGACGGCAAGGTCCTCGTCACGGGCGGAACGAGCGGCCCCGGGTTCAGCAACGAGACGGCGCCGGTTTTTCCGGCGGAGCTCTGGGATCCCGCGACGGAGCAGTGGACGACGCTCGCCAGCGCCACCGTCCCGCGGCTCTATCACTCGACGACCGTGCTGCTGCCGGATGGCCGGGTGCTGAGCATGGGCGGCAACGGCCACCTCGAGACGGAGATCTTCTCACCGCCGTACCTCTTCAAGGGCGCGCGGCCGGCGATCACGTCGGCTCCCGGCAGCGTCGGCTATGGCCAATCGTTCTTCGTGGGGACGCCGAACGCCACCGGCATCACGAATGTCACCATGATCCGGCTCTCTTCGACGACGCACGCGTTCAACATGGGACAGCACTTCAGGCAGCTCACGTTCTCGCAGGCGTCGGGCGGCCTGAACGTCACCGCACCCGCGAACGCCAATCTGGCGCCGCCCGGCTATTACTTGCTCTTCGTGCTGAACGGGAGCGGTGTTCCATCCGTGGCATCGATCGTGCGGCTGGGCGGCGCTGCAGCGCCGGCGCCCGCGCCGCCGCCGCCCACGCCCCCACCGGCCCCGCCGCCGACCACGCCCGGCCCCACGCTGACCGCACTGGTCCCGAACACGGTTCCCGCCCCCCATCCCGGCGGGACGCTCACCGTGAATGGGACGAACTTCGTGAGCGGCGCCGTCGTCCGCTGGAACGGCGCGAACCGCACCACGACGTTCGTGAACTCCACACAGCTCCAGGCTACGATCCCGGGCAGCGACGTCGCCGCCCCCGCCACGGTCCCGGTCACGGTAATGAACCCGGACGGGAGGCTGTCGAACGCGCTGACGTTCACCGTCACGGGCTCGGGGCCGAGCGTGAGCTCGCTGAGCCCGAGCACCGCAACCGCGGGCAGTGCCGCGTTCACGCTCACCGTGAACGGGACGAACTTCGTCAATGGATCAGTCGTCCGCTGGAACGGCGCGAACCGCACGACGACATTCGTGAGCGCGACGAAGCTCACGGCCGCGATCCCGGCCACCGACGTTGCGGCAACCGGAACACCGCCGATCACGGTGGTGAATCCCGACGGCCGGACGTCGAACGCGCTTTCGTTCACGGTGACCGCGCCGGGCGCGACGGCGCCGGCGCCGACGCTGACCGCGCTCGTGCCGAACTCGATCTTCGCCGGCCATCCCGGGGGCACCCTCACCGTGAACGGGACGAACTTCGTGAACGGCGCCGTCGTCCGCTGGAACGGCGCGAACCGAAGCACGACATTCGTGAGCTCGACGCAACTCCTCGCCGTGATCCCGGGGACGGACGTGGCAACTGCGGGCGCGCGGCAGGTGACGGTGGTGAATCCGGACGGGAAGGTTTCGAACGCCTTGACGTTCACCGTCACCCCGTGAGGGTGACCGGGGGGTCGACTTCAAGGAAACGCGATTTGGTTGTATAAGCGATATACGGGATCCCATTCGAGGGATCTGTGAGGCTCACAATGATATCTACTTGCCGTATAGCGCATCGATGCCATCTCGTCACGCTGGCCCTGACCCTGGCGGCGCTGGCGGTCGGAACTGCCCCCGCCGGCGCGCAAACCCCCGCCGTGACGTACACCGTGGTCGAACTAGGGACGCTCGCCGACCCCGGACTGCCGCAGATCGTCCGTGCCCTGAACGACTCCGATGAGGTCGTCGGGGGCGGCCGCTCCGGGCGCGGACACAAGGCGTTCGTGCTGACCCTCGGACGCGGACCGTTGGAAGATATCGAGGACCTTCCGGGGAGCGATTTCAGCACCGCGTTCGGGATCAACGGAATCGGCGAAGTCGCGGGGTCGGCCAACACCACCGTCGCGGTGCGCGCGTTCCGATCGCTTCGGACGGGAGGGACGCAAGACCTCGGGACCCTGCCCGGAGACAGCGCCAGCCAGGGCTTTGCGATCAACGACGGCGGCGACGTGGCCGGCTTCTCGAGCGGCCCCACCGGCATCCGCGCGGTCGTGTGGCCACGGAACAAGGCAGCCCGCGCGCTTCCCGGCTTGCCGGGAAGCAACACCAGCAAGGCGCTCGCGATCAACGAGAAGGGTAACGCCGCCGGTATTTCGCAGAGCGGTTCGGACACGCACGCAGTGCGCTGGGACGGCAACGCGATCCAGGATCTCGGGACGCTTCCCGGAACGTCCTTCAGCGAAGGGCTTGGCATCAACAAGAAAGACGTGGTCGTGGGCTCCTCCGGCGACGCCACGGGCGCGCGACGGGCCGTCCTGTGGGAACCTGGCTTCGCGATCAAGGACCTCGGCGTTCTCCCCGGCGGCGACTCGAGCCGCGCGCTGGGAATCAATGAGCGGGACGAGGTGGTCGGCACTTCAGAGAGCCTGCTCGGTAGCCGAGCCTTCGTGTGGACCGCCGACGCCGGCATGCGCGA
>Ga0114129_10017660_pt1 | contig 10156 bp, 9 predicted proteins | sample RhiMetdeltSRZDD1_FD_80071 | JGI IMG/M metagenome (GOLD analysis project Ga0114129, IMG submission 80071) | Populus rhizosphere microbial communities from Tennessee, USA - Rhizosphere MetaG P. deltoides SRZDD1 (version 2) (version 2) | ecosystem: Host-associated > Plants > Roots > Rhizosphere >...
CTCTGCTTTGGTTGGATCGACAGCATCCAGAAGAGGATCGATGACGAGCGACTCGCGCAGCGCTTCTCGCCGCGGCGGCCAGGCTCGAACGTCTCGGAGATGAACAAGGCTCGTGCCCGCCGCTTGGTCCGCGAGAAGCGGATGACGCCGGCGGGTCTGGCGGCGATCGGCAGCCTCACCGCCCCGCGGCTCGCGATCGCGGCGGACATCAGGGCCGCCTTCGAGAAGGACTCACTGGCGTGGAAGCGTTTCCGTCGCTTCCCCAGCGCCTATCGACGCATCCGCATCGCGTTCGTCGAAGGCGCGCGCGGCCGACCCGCGGAATTCCGGAGACGGCTGGCCCATCTCGTACGCAAGAGCGCGAAGAACGAGCAGTTCGGGATGGTGCGCGAGTGAATGCGGCTAAGCCGTCGGTGCGTCGAGGACCCGCTTCACCGCACTCAGGAGCTCGCCGAGAACGAACGGCTTGGAGAGGAACACGGCTGCGCGTATACGTGCCGACTCTTCGCCGGCGCTCGTCGTCCCGCTCGTCACGATGATCTTCGCCCGGCCGAGTCCGCGCCGGTAGGCATCGGCGAACGCCTGTCCACCCAGACGCGGCATCGCGAGATCGAGGAGGATGACGTCCGGATCGCGCTCGGCGCACGCGGCCAGCGCCGCCACGCCGTCGGCGGCCTGGACCGACACATAGCCGGCATCCGCCATTGCCAGACCGATCATGCTCCGCAGCTCATCGTCGTCCTCAACGACAAGAACGCGCCGCGGTTCCGCTGTCACGACTCGCGTATTCAAAACGGACGCTCCCCACGCCGACAGACCTACTTTCGTAGAGCGCAGCCACTAAGCGTGCAAGTAGGCGGCCGTTGGCGATGAGCGCGACGGCCAAGGCGCCGATGGCGAGAGACCGGCGTCCTCCTCGACCAGCCAACGGGACTAGAGACGCAGGGGCTTGATGTCGGCGAACACCGCCGACGGATCGTCCTTCCAACGCGCCGGCTGCACGTCGATGTACAGCTCGATCTCGTTGCCATCGGGATCCTCGATGTAGAGGCTGTGCGTCACGCCGTGGTCGGACGCGCCGACGATCTTCGCGCCCGCGGCCTGCAGGGCGTCGCGCGCCTCGCGCAGCTCATCATCGGTCTCGCCCACCTTCAGACCGAAGTGATAAAGACCGAGACGCCGCCCCTTGGCGAGCGGCGCGGCGCTGGGTCCGACTTCGATGAGCAGCAGCTCGTGGTGCGTGCGACCGGAGGTGAACGCCGCGGCCGGGAACTGCATACCGCCTTCCGGCGTGATCTCTTTCCAGCCCAGCAGCTCGCCATAGAAGCGGCGCGACCGCGCCAGATCCTTTACGTAAAGCACAAGATGGCCGAGCTCTTTGACCTGCATGCTGTCCTCCCAGGCTATGTGAACTCGAAACAACCGACGCGGCGCGGTTGTTCCCGGACCTAACCCGCCTCAGCCACCTGCACCGCACGCGCCAGGAAGGCGGCGCGTTCTGAGATCGCCCGCCGCTTCTCGCCGTCGTCCTCTACCAGTGCGGCGTCCCACGCGGTGCGGCCGACGATGTAGCCACGCGCTCCGCCGCGCATCGCGTCGCGCAGTTGAGAGAGGAACGTGTCGTCATCCGTGCCGCCGCCGAGCAGCACCCACGGCACGGCGCCGCAGGCGCGCGTGAGTACCTCGCACAGTCGCGCGCTTCCCGGGTACTGCAGCTTCAACATGTCCGGCCCGAGACGGGCAAGCCGTCGCGCCGTCTCCGCGACCGCGCTGCCGAGCTCGGGCACCTCGCCGTACACGATCGGCTCGATGATCGAAAGCACACCCGCCGCGCGGCAGTCGGCAACGACTCGCGCGACCATCTCCTCCTGCAGGTGCGCGACATCCGCAAGATCGGGGCGGTACGGAAGCAGCAGCTTGCATCCGATCGCGCCGAGCGTGGCGGCCCGGGCGGGATCGACGTCACCCAGCAGCGTCGTGATACGGCCCTCGCCCAGCGACTCGTAGCCCTGTGCCTCGAGCGGCACGACGAGCGGCGTACCGTCGAGCTCGGTGAACGCGTCGAGGCCGAGCTCGACGTCAAGGAGGACGACGGTGGCCAGGCGCGCGAGACCGCGCACCAGCTCGACCTTGAGCGCCCGCAGCGACGCCGCGTCCTCGGGATAGCCGTGTCTGCGCGCGGCCACACGAAGACTGTCGCGGTGATCGAGGGCGAGGCCGCACACCGCACCGCGCGGTGACGCGATGCTCGCGATCATCCGGCGACGACGGCACCGTCGACAACGCTGCCGCCCCCGAGAAGCGCGTCGATCTCCGCCGCCCTGGGCATCGCGGTGCTGCAGGAGAGACGCGAGGCGACGATCGCACCGGCAGCGTTCGCGCGGCGCACCGCCTCATCGGCGCCGAGTCCCGCGAGGAGCGCCGCGCCGAGCGCCGCGCCGAATGCGTCACCCGCGCCAAGCCCATTCACCACGGGCACCGCGAGGCCGGCGATGTCGCGCGAGCCATGCGCATCGTTGACCGTCGCGCCCTGCGCGCCACGCTTCACGATGACGACCTTGGGACCGCGCTTCAGCAGGTCGCGCGGATCGAGTGCCGCGGCCACGAACTCGCTCGCGCCGCCGACGACGACCGTCGCGAACGCCGCGGCCTGCCAGATGAGCTCCGGGTAGTCGCGCACGTCCTCCCACAGGATCTCGCGCCAGTCGAGATCGAGGATGACGCGCTGACGCGCGCGCTCGAGCGCGGCGAACGTCGTCGCGCGGCTGGGCTCACGGGCGAGGCCGGTCCCGGACGCATACAGCAGGCGCGTTTGCGCCAGGTCCTCGGGGATCTGAGCGGCGCGCAGCTCCCAATCCGGGCAGGTGGGTGTGCGATAGAAGGTGATCGGGAAGTCGTCGGGCGGCCAGGCCTCGCAGAACGCGAGCGCGGTCCGCAGCGTCGGATGCACAGACAGCGCGGCACAGTCGACGCCTTCGGCTTCGAGAAAGTGGCGGATGAAACGCCCGTGACCGTCGTCACCGACGGCGGAGACGATGCCGGTGCGTACGCCCAGGCGCGCGAGGCCCGTCGACACGTTCCCGGCGAAGCCGCCGACGAACTTCTCGAAGGTGCGCACCTCTTCGAGCGGTGTGTTCAGCTGGAGCGGATACAGGTCGGCACCGACGCGACCGAGGACGTACGCGTCGACGGTCACGCCCCGAGCACCTCGGTCAGGTACGCACGGCTGCGCTTCGCGTCCCGCAGGGGCGCGGCGATCGGGCTCACGCCCAGCCGCACGTCCTGCTCGACGATGAGCCAGCCGGAGTAGCTCACCGCACGCAGCGCGCCGAGAGTCCCTCGCAGATCGAGCGATCCGTCGCCGAGCGGCGCGAACACGCCGAGACTCACGGCGTCGCGGAAGTCGAGCCGTCGCGCGAGCGCATCCGCGCGGACCTCGCGTCGTACATCCTTGAGGTGCACGTGCCACACGCGCCGCGCGTGCGTGCGCGCGACGTCGACCGGATCGCCACCACCGTAGGCGACGTGGCCGGTGTCGAGGCACAGTCCGACGAGCGTGGGGTCCGTGTCGCGCATGAGGCGCGCGATCTCCTCGGGCCGCTCGATATAGCTCGCGACGTGCGGGTGGAAGGCTGTGATGAGACCACGCTCGCGCGCGTAGCGCGCGACCGTGTTCACGCCGTCGCCGAACCGCCGCCACTCACCGTGGCTGAAACCCGCCGACCCATCGGCGGGCACGCGGCCGGCGATCGCGGTGCGACGCTCGTCCCCCGCCTCGGCGAGAACGAGCACCGGCGCGCCGGCGGCCGCGAGCAGGTCGATCGTGTTGCGCGCTGTCTGCAGCGACGCGGCAGCCCGATCGCGAACGTGGAGCGTGACCGGACAGAACGCGCCCGCGAGCGAGAGCCTGCGTGCATCGAGCTCGCGCCGGAGCGTCACCGGGTCCGCGGGGAGATACGACCATGGCCCGAGCTCGGTGCCCTCGTATCCCGACGCGGCCATCTCGTCGAGAACCTGCGCATACGGAAGCTGGTCACCCCAGTTCGGGATCTCGCAAGCGCCCCAGCTGATCGGAGCGGTGCCGATGCGAATGCGCGGTGTGTTCATCGTCGGAGGTTGTACTGTACGCACTCCGCGATGAGGCTCACGATGGCGCAGGCGCTGGTGCGATTCCTCGCGAGCCAGTACGTCGAGCGCGACGGGATCGAGCAGCGCTTCTTCGCCGGCTGCTGGGGCATCTTCGGCCACGGCAACGTCGGTGGCATCGGACAGGCGCTCCACGAGCGCCCCGACGATCTCCGCTACTTCCAGGCCCGCAACGAGCAGGGCATGGTCCACGCCGCATGCGGCTACGCGAAGATGCGCGACCGCCTCGCGACCTTCGCCTGCACGACGTCGATCGGCCCGGGCGCCACCAACATGGTCACCGGGGCGGCACTTGCGACGGTCAACCGCATCCCCGTGCTGCTGCTTCCGGGAGACGTCTTCGCCTCTCGCGCGCCCGACCCGGTACTGCAGCAGCTGGAGGTCCCCTGGGCGGGCGACGTCTCGGTGAACGACGTGTTCAGGCCGGTCTCGCGCTATTTCGATCGCATCTCGCGCCCCGAGCAGATCATCCCCGCGGCGCTCGCAGCGATGCGCGTGCTGGTGAGCCCGGCCGACACCGGAGCGGTCACGCTCGCGCTGCCGCAGGACGTGCAAGCCGAGGCGTTCGAGGTACCTGACGAATTCGTCGCCAAGCGCACCTGGCACATCGAGCGTCGCCTGCCAGAGGCGGCCGCCGTCGTCCGCGCGGCGGAGCTCATCGGTGCCGCAAGGCGACCGCTGATCGTGGCGGGGGGCGGCGTCATCTACTCCGGCGCGACCGAGGCGCTGCGCACGTGGGTCGACGCGAGCGGGATCCCCGTGGCGGAGACACAAGCGGGAAAGGGCGCGCTCCCCTTCGATCATCCGCTCGCGCTCGGTGCCATCGGCGTGACCGGCACCACCGCGGCGAACCGCATCGCGCGCGAGGCCGATCTCGTCATCGGCATCGGCACGCGCTGGACGGACTTCACGACCGCGTCGAAGAGCGCGTTCCAGGACCCGGACGTGCGCTTCATCAACGTGAACGTCGCGGAGTTCGACGCGCACAAGCACGCGGGACTCGCGCTCGTGGGCGACGCGCGCGCGACCATCGTCGCGCTCGCGGGTCGGGCAGCAGTCGTCCATGCGTCGTACCGCGAGAAGGTCGAGCGTCTCGCGCGCGAATGGTCGGCGGAGGTCGACCGTCTGTATTCGCTCGGGCACTCGCCTCTTCCGGCGCAGAGCGAGGTCATCGGCGCGGTCAACGAGGCCGCGGGCCCGCGCGACGTCGTCGTGTGCGCGGCAGGCTCCATGCCCGGCGACCTGCACAAGCTCTGGCGCACGCGCGATCCGAAGGGTTATCACGTCGAGTACGGCTTCTCGACGATGGGGTACGAGATCGCGGGAGGACTGGGCGTGAAGATGGCCGCGCCGGACCGCGAGGTGTACGTCCTCGTTGGCGACGGGAGCTATCTCATGCTCGCGCAGGAGCTCGTGACCGCGGTACAGGAGCGCATCAAGATCGTCGTCGTGCTCGTGGACAACCACGGCTACTCATCGATCGGCGGTCTGTCGCGATCGCTCGGCTCGGAAGGATTCGGAACGCACTACCGCTACCGGAAATCGGGTTCGCTCGGACTCGATCGCGAGGGACCGCAGGGCGACACGCTTCCGGTCGACCTGGTCGCAAACGCCGCGAGCCTCGGTGCCGTATCCGAACGAGCGCGCACGATCACCGAGCTGCGCGCCGCGCTGGTGGAGGCGAAGCGTGTCGAGGGTCGTCCGTACGTGATCACGATCGAGACAGACCGCTATGAAGGCGTGCCGTCGTACGACTCGTGGTGGGAAGTGGCGCCGGCGGAGGTGTCGGGTCTCGCGGAGGTGCGTGCATCACGCGAGCGATACGAGAAGGGCCGGAAGAGCACTCGGCGTCATCTGCGCCCACCCCAGTGACGAGCCTGCTGGTCCGCGCACAGGCCGCCGACCGCGACGGCTGCGTCATGCGGGTCACGCCGCAGAGCGCGGACTGGCGGTACGTCGGCTTCGAGGTGTACCGGATCGCGACGGGCGCGCGTCTCCGGCGCGAGTACCTCGGTCGCGAGGCCTGCGTCGTGGTGCTCGGTGGCAGCTGCGACATCCGCTCGGAGGCCGGCGAGTGGACGGACGTGGGAACGCGCGCCACCCCGTTCGACGGCCCACCGGCCGGCGCGTATCTGCCGCCCGGCATGTCGTTCGAGATCACGGCGCGCTCCACGCCGGTCGACGTCGCGCTGGGTCACGCGCCGGCGACGCGTGGCGCGGCGGCGCGCGTCATCGGCCCTGGCGACGCGCGCCTCGAGATCCGCGGAAGTGGGGCGATGGAACGACGGATCCACCACATCCTCATGGAGGACGCGGCCGCCGAATCGCTGCTCGTGACCGAAGTCGTCACGCCGGGCGGGCATTGGTCGAGCTATCCCCCGCACAAACACGACACGAACGACCCGCCACGCGAGACGGCGCTCGAGGAGACCTATTACCACCGCCTGCGGGAGCAGCAGGGGTTCGCCATACAGCACGTCTACACCGCCGATCGCACCCTCGACGAGAGCGTCTCTGTTCGTAACGGCGAGTGCGTCCTCGTTCCGCGAGGCTTCCACACGGTATCGGCCGCCCCGGGGTACGACCTGTACTACCTGAACGTCATGGCAGGCCCGCTCCGGCAATGGAAAGTGACGTTCGACCCCGACCACGAGCGGCTGCGCGGTTAGACCTTCCGGCGCCACTCAAGCGCATAGACTGAATTTCGATCCGGGAAATAGACCTTCGATCCGGTGAATGAGGGGGTAGGTATGACACCGAAGCTCGACAGACGCACGTTCCTCGCGGGAGTTGGCGTGACCGCGGCGGCGGCCGCCTGCGGCGGCGCACCGACGGCGGCATCGCCGACACCGACGGTAGCGGGCACCGTAGCGGCGACCTCGTCGCCCAAGCCATCCGGCCGCATCTCCGTCTACTCCGCGCTCAACGAGTCGACGAACAACGAGTTCGTGAAGGCGTTCAAGGCCGCCGTCACCGGCGTCGAGGTGGACCTGCTGCCACTCGCGGCGGCGGGCGAGCTGCAGACACGCATCCGCGCCGAGAAGGCGAGCCCGAAGGCCGACATCTTCATCGGCGGCGACTCGTCGTTCCACGACGGTCTCGGCAAGGAGGGTCTGCTCGAGACCTACGTCTCGCCGAACGCATCGGCCGTCGCGGCGCAATCGAAGGATCCTGCCAACAACTGGACCGGCTGGTACTTCGGGATCTTCGGCATCATCACGAACACCAGCCGCTTCAACGCGGAGATCGGCGGCGCGAAGCCGACCTCGTGGGACGATCTGCTCGACGCGAAATACAAGGGCAAGCTCGTCCTGGGCAGCCCGATCACGACCGGCGGCGGTTACATCTTCATCGCGACGCAGATCTTCCGCTTCAACAAGGATGAGGCGAAGGCGATGGACTACATGAAGAAGTTCCACGCCAACGTCGCGCAGTACCCGGGCACTTCACCGCAGGCGATCCAGCTCGTATCGCAGGGACAGTTCGTCGGCGCGCCGAACTGGTCGCACGACATCCTGACCGAGAAGGCGAAGAACCCGGGCATCGATCTCTCCGTGCCGAAGGGCACCGGGTACGAGATCGGCGCGGTGAGCATCATCAAGGGCACGAAGAACCCGCAGGCCGCGAAGGCGTTCGTCGACTGGGTGCTCACGAAGGAGGCCGGCGAGCTCAACGTGAAGCTCAGCAACCGCGTCTCCGTTCGCACTGACGTTCCACCGGCACCGGGGGCTCCGACCCTGACCTCGGTCGAGATGGTCAACTACGACCGTGACTGGGCCGCGGCCAACAAGGACCGCATCCTCAAGCTCTGGCAGACCACGGTAGGCCTCTAACCGACTAAGAACACGGGCCGGTGACAAGCCTGCGGCGCGAGCCGTCGCTCCTCTTCGCGCTACTGGCTGTCACCGGCCTCGTGCTCGTCTTCATCGTCTACCCGCAGCTCCGCGTCATCCTCGAGCCCGGCGGCTCGGGCTACATCGACTTCTTCGCCGGCCAGACCTGGGTTCGCCCGCTGCAGAACTCACTGACCGTCACCGCGCTCTCGACGACGACCGCGGTGCTTCTCGGCTTCATCTACGCGTACGCGATGGTCTACACCGACATGCCCGGAAAGCCCTTCTTCAGGCTCATCGGGATCCTGCCGCTGCTCTCGCCGCCGTTCGTCGTCGCGGCCGCGTACATCCTGCTCTTCGGACCGCGCGGGATCATCACGTACAGCATCTTCGGCCAGAGCCCGAACATCCTCGGCCTCTACGGCATCTGGGGCGTCCAGACCATCGCGTTCTTCCCCTTCGCGTACCAGCTCATCGCCGATGTCCTCTCGCGCAGCGATGCGCGTCTCGAGCAGGCCGCGCGCAACCTCGGCGCCGGACCCTGGCAGGTGTTCAAGTCTGTGACGCTGCCGCTCACGCGGCCGGGCCTCGGCGCGGCGATCCTGACGACGGCGATCTACGTCCTCGAGGATTTCGGCAACCCGGCGCTCATCGGCGGTCTCTATGTGGTGCTGCCGACGCAGGCCTACGGCCTCATCTCCGGGTTCGGCGAGCTCGACGCGGCCGCTGCGGTGAGCACGATCCTCCTGGGGCTCGCACTCGTCCTCTATCTGGGAAAGCTGCGACTCGATGGCGGTCGGCAGTACGTGACGGTCAGCGGCAAGGCTTCATCCATGCCGCGTCCGCCCGTCCCGCGCGTCGTATCGTGGGGCGCGTTCGTCGCGTGCTCGCTCTGCGCGCTCATCATCCTGCTGGTGTTCGGAGTGCTGTTCGTCAGCGCCATCACGCTGCACTTTCCGACGAACCTGATTCCCACATCCGAGCACTTCGCGTACGTCGGCGCGCACAACCTAAGCCTGCGCAACACGCTCACGTACGGAGTGATCGCGGCGGTGTTGTCGTCCGTGTTCGCGCTGTTCGCGGCTTTCCTGGTCGAGCGCGGGAAGTGGCGCGGCCGCCGCGTTCTTGACTTCCTTTTGATCATGCCCGCCGCGGTGCCGGGGCTCTTCTTCGGTCTTGGCTACGTGACGGCGTTCAACGGGACGTGGCTCGACGATATCGACGAGACGGGCGGTCTCATCATCACGATCGCGCTGATCTTCTGGAACATACCGGTGGGCTATCAGGCCGCGGTCGCGGGCCTCCGCCAGATCGACCGCACGATCGACGAGGCCGCGACCAGCCTCGGGGCGGGTGGCCTCCGGATGTTCCGGGAGATCCTGATGCCCATGCTGGGCGGGTCCCTGCGCGTCGGCTTCACCACGACCTTCGTCCGCGCCGTGACCACACTCTCGCTGATCATCTTCCTCTTTACGACGCAGAGCGTGACCGCCACCATCACGATCTTTCAGCTGGTGGGTGACTTCAACTGGGGCGGCGCGGCCGCCTTTACCGTCGCCGACATCGGCATGGCCGTCATCGCGCTCCTCGTGATCGCGATCCTGAGCCGTGGCCGTGTCTCACTTGGAGGCGCACGTGGCTAACTCATCGCAGGGGGGGAACCCCCTGCAACCTCCTCCCTTATCGCAGGGGCGGAACCCCCTGCAACCCCCCCTTTCCGAGGTCGCTCATCTGTCAGTGCGCAATATCACGAAGCGCTTCGGGCCGGCGAAGGCGGTCGACGACGTTTCGTTCGAGATCCCACGCGGCTCGTTCGCCACGCTGCTTGGCCCATCGGGCTGCGGCAAGACGACGACGCTGCGCATGATCGCCGGGTTCTACGACCCGGACGAGGGCGACATCATCCTCAGCGGCAAACGCATCAACGAGCTTCCGGCGCACCGCCGCGGCACGGCCATGGTGTTCCAGGACTACGCCCTCTTTCCGCATATGACCGTGAGGGACAACGTGGGCTACGGGCTCCGCGTGCAGAACGCGTCGAAAGAGGATCGCGAACGACGTGTCGAGGAAACGCTCCAGTTCGTCGGTCTCGGCGGGCTGGGCGGCCGCTGGCCCAGTCAGCTGTCCGGCGGGCAGCAGCAACGCGTCGCGGTGGGTCGCGCTCTCGTCCTGCGCCC
>Ga0114129_10017662_pt1 | contig 10156 bp, 9 predicted proteins | sample RhiMetdeltSRZDD1_FD_80071 | JGI IMG/M metagenome (GOLD analysis project Ga0114129, IMG submission 80071) | Populus rhizosphere microbial communities from Tennessee, USA - Rhizosphere MetaG P. deltoides SRZDD1 (version 2) (version 2) | ecosystem: Host-associated > Plants > Roots > Rhizosphere >...
ATTTTTCAAAGGCGGAACAGGAGTTTCTTGAAGCCCTCGCCCTCAACCCGCAGTACGTGCAAGCGCGCTGCTGGTACGGTCTCCTGTTCTTGCAATGGGGAGTCGGTCGCATCCAGGAAGGCCTCGCCGAGGCGCGTCGTGCCGTCGAGGGTGATCCCCTGTCCGCCTACGCAAGGACGATTTTGTCGCTCACGTTGTCATCGGCGCAACGATTCGACGAGGCCGTGCTTCAGGCCCGCAACGCGGTGCAGCAGGATCCGGAGTCGTTTCTCGTGCAGTGGACTCACGGAATGGCGTATCACTGGGCCACCAGGCCTGAAGAGGCGATTGAGATTCTCGAACCGTTGTGGGCCAGTTCCAGTCATGTTTGGGTGGCGATGGGACTTGTCCACGCTTACGCACAGGCGGGTCACGAGGATCGTGCACGGCGCCTCCACCAATCGCTGTTGGTTCGGCAGGCGCGTGAGTACGTTCAGCCATTTGCATTGGCGGTCAGCGCGACGGCACTCCACGACGACGTAGCCGCCATTGAGTTCTGTGAGGCGGCGATCGCAGGGCACGACATGCTGTTCGCCCTCTTTCATCGATGGTGGCCGGACTTCGAGCCAGTACGAGCGGATCCCCGTTACGCGGACATCGTCATCCGCTTCAACTCGCGATGATGTCCGCGGGCGTGCCGCGGTTCCGGAGGAGGCGCTCCACATCGCCGTGGCTCGGCAATAGATCAGCGTGCTGACGCGCCGTCACGTCTCGTGGCCCACCACACAGTCTCGTGATGTCGAATGCGCGACGGTAATTGCGCACCGAGCACTCGCAAGGTTTACTGCGCGATTTCGCGCCTTCGTCCTCATCCTTCAGGTCATGTAATTCACAGGCAGGTTTCTTGCTCCGCTGAGGGCGTATGCGGAAGGCGCGAACCTTCCTGCGAAGCCGCTGTCCGCGGAGATCGAAAACTTCCAGCACTTCAAGCATGAGCACCAGCTTCCCCAGGCAGTGATCGATTACCTCACTGAGTCCGGCGGCGTCTCTGCCTTGCACTTGCTCGCGCCCGGCGCGATGGGAACGTCGGAGCCGGCTGCCACCGACGAAACGGCGGCGGGGCGTGCGGAGAACCGGCGCGTCGTCGTGAAGGTCCTGGTCACTGCGGGTTGTCCAAGCAGTAGGCCTGAGAGACAGACAACCAAAGGAACTCAGTATGAGAAACGTGATGTTAGGAACAGTGTTGGTGGTCGGGGTCGTGAGTGTCGGTCTGGTGCTGGCTCAGAGCACGGCCGTCGGACCTACCGTGAAGCCTGCCGCTGTCGCCGCGAAGGCAGCAAGTCCGTCACCGGCTCCCTCCGGCTCCAAGACGACGAAGTCGGCGGGCGCTGGCAAGGTCAACGTGTCGACCGCCAACAGCGCCAGCGACGATGACAGCTTCTGGGTCGAAAAACTGGACGTGGATGGCGATGGGGATGTGGAGGACACCAACCTGGTGTGGGACGACGAGGACAAGGTGCTCTTCGCCTACAGCGTCGGCGCCACCACGTGCAGGAACGGCGGCACCGCGACAGTCGCACTGCTCGTCGCGACGAACGCCGCCGGAAATCCGCGCAAGCGTCCGGCCGGCTCCGGCTTCTGGCTGGCCGATCTCGACAAGGGTGAATGTGACGCGCAGGCTGCGGCGTTGTGGGGCTGCAAGTTCGACGCAAGCGGCACCGAGACCAGCTGCGGCATCGCCGCGTTTGACGAGAAGAACGATGATCTCATCATCGCGACTTCGAAATAGCGCGCGGCTGACATGCATCGTGCTACTGCACTGACGCGTCTCCTCATCGGCCTCGCCGTGATGGCCGGTGTGCTCGTTCCACGGCCCGCAGCGGCACAGCAAAGCGATTCCTGGGGACGACGAACAGATTCGCAAGGTTGACCTGACCTACTACGGGCCTACCTTCCTGCACGGGGGCGGGCGATGAGTCCCCGACGACCGGCCGACCATTTCACAGGAGCGTCGCGCTCGCGCAACGAGCGCCTTTTGCAAGGAGTTCAATCATGACTTCGCGCCTTCGCCTCTTCGTCGGAATCGTGATCGCACTTGCGGTGTTCGCCCCTGTCTCGGGCCAGCAATCCGCCCCTCAAGCGCCCACAACGAAAGCGCAAGCGCCGACGACGAAAGATCCGCTGCGCTTTCGGGCGGTGCTCCAGACGCAAGGCCAGGATGCCGGCGCCCAGGGTGCTGTCCAGATCGTGATCGAGCGGTGGTCGACCGCCGTCGAGCGCGAGCAGCTCGTGGCTCTCGCCTCGAAAGCGACGGACAAGCGCAACGGCCAGGACCCGCTGCTCAAGGCGCTCGAGAAAGTCAAGCCACGAGTCGGCTTCATCCGCACGCCGAACTCTCTCGGATGGGACCTGCGGTACGCCTACGACTTTCCCCAAACGGACGGGTCGCGGAGGATCGTCATCGCAACCGACAAACCCGTCAGCTTCGGGGCAGCCGTAGCGGGAGCCGAGTCGCTCGACTATCCGTTCACGTTGATCGAGATGCGAATGAAACCGAACGACAAGGGCGAAGGCCGGATGCTGGCCCGAACAGCGATCAGCACCAAGGACGGCAAAATCCAGCTCGAGAACTACGGCGATGAGCCGATCAAGCTGTCTGAGATCTGGGAAGAAGAAAAGAAGAAGTAGGCAAGTGGAGTGCCCCGCCAATGACGCGTGGGGCGTGAAGGGATCGTGACGCGCTGACTCGTCGCGCGGGCTACGCCGTGCCGTGGCCCGCGCGCGTCGAGCGATGCCGCCGGCGTCGAGAGGCTGGACAGGAATCGTGCAGATCCGCGTGTGTTGGTGTCGGCTCGTAGTCGTGCTCGGGCTCGCGATTGCGCGCCGAGCGTGAGCGCGTCTCTTGGCATGAGCGTCCCATCCTCCAGCTGATTAAGATCATCTCAGTCGTGCAGGACGATACTCAGCAGCGAGCTGTTCACTTTGAGCCCGCCGTTGTATTCGATCAGCCCGAGTTTGCGGAACTTGTTCATGAAGAAGTTCACGCGTGAGCGCGTCGTGCCCACCATTTCGGCAAGCGTCTCCTGTGAAAGCTTGGGGAGGACGCGTGGCGTCGGTTCCTCCTTCCCATATCTGGCGAGCAGCAGCAACGTGCGGGCGAGCCTTTTTTCGCTGGAATTGAACAGCTGATCGACCAGGTCCTCCTCGATTCGAATGTTGCGCGTCAGCATGTGGGCGATGAACCGGTCGGAGAATTCCGAATGCTGGTGCAGCATCTTGACCATGTCGCGCTTTTGAATTCTCAGCAGCGCCGTCCGGACGACGGCCTTCGCTGTTCCCATACGCAACGGCTGGCCGGCCAGGCAACCCTCACCGAGGAAATCGCCGGGGCCGAGCATGGCCACGACCGCTTCTTTGCCAGCCGACGACAGCACTGAAAGCTTGACCCCGCCCTCGTGGACGTAGAACACGCTGTTCGCCTGTCCCCCTTGCGCGTAGACAACGGCGCCACTCGCAAACCGTACGGTGCGCGGAGACACCCCGGCTGCCTTGAGGAACGCCTCGACGTCGAAGGCCGGCAGCGTGGTCTGGACCGGGGTCGGCTTGGGCGGCATGTACAGCCGATCATCACACGGGTGAGGCCCTTTGCTGGCACCGCCTTCCTACGCCGCTGAACCGTTCCGATCCAGCCAATCGAGCAGTTGACTGACGCTGCCGGTGGCCAGCGCGACGCTGGTGTCCGCCGCCCCGTAGTACAGGTTGATGGCATCACCGTCTGCTCCCAGGGTGTAGCCACATGGAAATGTGACGTAGCCGACGTCGCCCTCGCGTTCGTACGGCGCTTCGGGGCCGAAGATCCAGGAGTCACCCCGCAGAATGCAGTGCTCGGCGGTCTCCAGATCCAACAGCGCGACGCCTAGCCGATAGAGACACCCGGCGCCTGTTCGCCGGACACCGTGATACAGCATCAGCCACCCGCGGGGAGTCTCGATGAGCGGTGGCGACAATCCCACGCGATTGGCGTCCCACCAGGCTCCGCGCCGAGCCGGCAGCACGAGCCGGTGTCCACCCCAGTTACGAAGATCAGGAGAGAAGGAGATCCAGACATGCGCGTTCGCGTCAGTCACCGGGCGATGCAGCAACGCAAAGCGGCCGTTGATACGCCGTGGCAACAGCGCAGCGTCTTTGTCGTCTGGTTGCATAACCAGGCCGAGGCGCTCGAAGTGGTGGAAGTCGTCGGTGAGCGCGAGCGCCACACCGGGTCCTCCCCGGCTGAACGCGGTGTAGGCCACGACGTATCGATCGAGCTCCTCGACGAACGTGATGCGAGGATCTTCGATGCCCCACAACTCCTCGGGATATCGCTCCGGATCCGGAAGGAGCGTGGGCTTCGCATCGATGGTCCAGCCATCGATGCCGTTACGCGATCGGGCGGCACACAGATGCGAGTGGCCGCGTCGATCCTCGACCCGGCACAGCAGCAAGGTCGTGCCGTCCCGGAGTCGAGTCGCGCCGGCGTTGAACACGGTGTGTGCCGGGTACGGCCAATCGGCCGCCTTCAGAATGGGATTCGCGTCGTGTCGGTGGAACAGCGTTTCGTATCGGTGTAGCAACATCATGATATGGACTGCAGTGCCCGCTCCGGGACGCCGGGCACGTCAAGCGCTGTCATCGTCCGCAACTCGTGCAGGGCGAGCAGGAATGAGAGTGTGGCCTCCGCTCCCTGGTTCTGATTGGCCCGATCGACGTGCAGCCCATCGCGACATCCACCCGTCGCCGGATCGAAGAGCCAGTGCTGCAGGTGGTTCTCACCCAGAAACCAGTTGAACGCCCACCGCGCCTGCATCAACCACCGCCTGTCGTGATGCACGCGATACGCGTCGAGGCACGCAGACACCATCGCGGACGCCTCGACCGGCTGCTGGTCGTAGACCGCTGGCGATGCCCCGCGTTCGTAGAACCCGCTGGATCCGATGGCCGCGAACTGTCCGTCGGGAGACGATTGCACGGAGATCAGCCAGTCGAGCGAGCGCATGCCGGCGTCGAGCATGTCTGACCGATCCATCCGATCGCCGGAGACGATCAGCGCCTGCGAGAGACGGCTGTTGCAGTAGGTGACCGAGTCCTCGAACCATGGCCAGTCGGGTCGGCTCGTCCGTTCAAACAGGCCGAGCAGACGATCGGCGAGCTCGTCACGTCGTGCGGCGGCCGTGCTGTCTCCCTGGAAGGCTCGCAAATACTCGTCGAAGCCGAGGAGCGCGTAGGCCCAGGCTCGCGGACTCGTGAAGGTCGTCACCGCAGGACTCGCGGCGTGGAATAAATCGCCAGCCAGACTCTGGCGACCGGGGTCGCCTGCCCGCCCGACGATGGCGCCGAGCGCCCACAAGGCTCGCCCATGGCTATCCTCCGACCCGCATGGTTCCAGCCAGTGCCGCGCGTACGACAAGAAGTTTCGAAAGCGCCCAGTCGCTCGATCGAAGGCGTGATTGACAAATGCGAGATACCGCGTGCCGAGCGCCCGGACGATCGCCGGATCATCGCTGCCTGCCTCTTCGAGGAGGGACATCAGCAGCAGGGCGCGCGCGTTGTCGTCCAGGCAGTAGCCATCGTCGTAGCGCGGGATGCTGAAGATGGCGTGCTGAAGCATGCCGGTGTCGTCGGTCATCGCCCGCACGTGCTTCAAGGTATTGTCCGGCAAACCAGCGGGTCGAACGGCGAGCGTTTGTGCGCGGTATGCGGTCTGCCGGCGGTGCGTGTGTTCGGCTCGAGCGCGCTCGAAGCTGTCGACGTAGCGGGCGCCGACCGCCGGCCAGGTCATCCCGACACCATACGCGGCCGCTCTCGTGCACATCGCTCGCTGCCGATCGCCGTCGCTGACCAAGTCGATGACTTCCCGCGCGATCGCGTGTGAATCCCTCCAGGGGACGAGCACGCCGCGTCCTTCAGCCAGAAGCTCGCGAGCATAGATGTACGGTGTCGAGATCACCGCCTTGCCAGCGCCGACGGCGTACGCCAACGTGCCCGACGTGATTTGCTCTGGCTGGAGATACGGCGTGATGTAGATGTCGGTAGCGGAGAGGAATTCCGTCAGCTCGTCCTGGCTGACGAATCGGTTGTGGAAAACCATACTCGCCGCGACCCCGAGCTGCTGACCTCGTGCTTCGAGCATCAGACGATATGACTCTCCCTCGTGCTCGACCACGTGTGGATGTGTAGCACCCAGGACGATGTACACGACGTCAGGGTGGACGGCGAGAATCGCCGGCAATGCGTCGATGACATGTTCGATGCCTTTGTCGCGGGACAGGAGGCCGAACGTCAGAATCACGGTCTTGCCGTCGACGCCCAGTCGGTCCTTGCTCCCGGCATCAACCGGCACGTGCGGAATCCCGGGGGGAATCAGATCGATCTGATCGGCGGATATGCCGTGGACGCGCCTCAGCAAGTCCGCACCCGAGGCGCTCATGACAACGAGGCGCGCCGAGAGCCGTGCCAACTCGTCGATCACCGCGCGCTGGGCCGGGTTCGGCGCCGAGAGCACGGTGTGAAGCGTCGTGACGATCGGCATCCGCAGCTCGCGCAGGAGAGCGATGACGTGTGCGCCCGCCTTGCCACCAAAAATTCCGTACTCGTGTTGCACGGACAACACGTCGACGTGATTGACGTTCAGAAAGTCGGCGGCGCGCCGATACGACCCGAGGTCACCCTGGGCAATCTCAAACCGAACTCGAGACGGATAGCTGTGGCGTCGGCCGGCATCGTTCATCGCCAGCACGAACGAGTCCACCTCCGGCAACTCTGTCGCCAGCACATCGGCGAGGTGACTTGTGAATGTGGCGATGCCGCACTGGCGCGGCAGGTGATTGCCGAGGATGGCGAGTCTTTTCATGCTGGAGCGCGGCGATCTTCGATGACGAGGTGTTCGTGCGCGATGTCACGTCAGGACCAGTCGCAGCCAGAGCGATTCCTATCCATAAAGCGTAGGGGAGCGGATCGAGAACGGCTGTTCACTCTTGAACAGTCACAGTGACGGATGTTTCGTCCGGCTCAGGCGGTTCATTGATGGTCAGGAGGCGATACACGTAATCGGTGAGATCGCGCAGGCGCATTCCTGCTGGATCCGGCAGGCGTTGACCGCCGGTTGGTATCAATGGGACCTCCACCGCCCCCCTAATGATCAATGCCGCGGCAATGATCGCCCTCGATTGTGCTTCCAATGGATCCATGATGCCCTCGTGAGTCTAGAGCCCGAGTCGAACAAAGTGCCGGCGGATGGCGGCGTAACATTCACATGACGCCGCTTCCAGTTCTCGCCGTCTGAGGACGCGCAATCGACCATAGCGGCTGGCGATCAGTCCGCTCTCCTGGAGCGCGTGAAGAACGACCGTGACGGTGGGACGGTGCACTCCGAGCATCACCGCGAGGAACTCGTGCTTCAGAGGAAAGTCGTCGGCGTCGACACGGTCGTGTGCCTGCAGCAGCCAGCGGCAGCAGCGTTGCGTGACGTCGTGCAGGGCGTTGCAGGCCGCGCCCTGCATGGTCTGCAAGAGCGTCACCTGCGCGTATAGTGCCATCAGGTCGCGGAATGAACCGCCGATCGCGGTCTCTTTGACGAAGAGCGCGATCGGTAGCGCGGCCACCGGACCGTCCGCCACCTGCTGGAAGGTCCCTCCCGCGCCTGATCGGTCTCCGAGAAAGACGCTGACGCCGAGCATCCCTTCGCTCCCGACCGTCGCGACCTCCACCAGCGTGCCATCGCGCATCCGATTCGTGACCGAGAACACACCGCCATTGGGAAAGTAGACGTTATCGATGCGACGGCCTTGCTCGTGAAGGGTGTCCCCGTTCACCGTCGACTGGAGACGCAAGTGTGTGGAGATCCGCTTGTAGTCGGCCGCGGGCAGTGCCGACAGCAGCCGGTTCCGCAACGGCGTGCCGTCGGGAAGTACGCGGTTGGATGAGTGTGTCCGCCTCCGCATCCCTTGCTCCTCTACATCGACCTGAACGTCGTTCAGGAGCTTCGATGAGGCTGGAGGGGCGCAGGCGATTCCACTGCGAGCACAGCTCAGAAAAGCGTGAAGTGCAAGCCTATCACGCAGAAGCCGTGCGGGGCCGGGAATGTACGGTAGACTACAATTACCCGCCAGACTGGTGCCACACAATTGGGACGTCGCTTCACCCTCCGAGTTTCCGGAGCCAACGAGCTGCCGTGTAGGAGCGTAACGATGTCGGCCGCAGTTTCTTTCACACGTTTCGTTTTCAGGGCGACGGTCCTCACCGTCTGCTGCGGAGTGCGATGACCGTCCATCTGGTGAACCCGAGCCATCTCTCCTTCGGCGTTGGCGTGATCACGCCGCGTTGGCTGTTCGTGCTGGGCGCGGCCACTCCGGCCGCCTACGGAACACCACGCATCGTCGATGAGACGCTGGAGCCATTGGATCTCGAAACCATTCACGCCGGCGACGTCGTCGGCATCGGGATCCACACCGGCAATGCGCTCCGCGGCTACGAAGTCGGCACGGCCGTGAGAGCCCGTGGAGCAACGGTCGTCTACGGCGGCATTCACGCCACGCTGTATCCACACGAGGCGCACGAGCGTGGCGGCGCGCACGCCGTCGTCCGCGGCGACGGCGACGTGGTGTGGCCGATGGTGATCGAACATGCCGTGAAGGGCGCGCTCCAGACTCAGTACGAGGGTGGACGCGTGGACGCCGAACAGTTCGTCCCTGCGCGCTGGGATCTGATGCCGGAAGGCCGATATATGTGGGGCTCGGTACAAACCGTGCGCGGCTGCCCGAAGCATTGTTCGTTCTGCTCGGTGTGGCGCACCGACGGGCAGAAGCCGCGCCAGCGCGGCGTGGACAGTGTGGTGTCCGAGATCGTCGAGCTGCGTCGTCGAGGGTTCCGATTCGTGGCGCTCGCCGACGACAACTTCTATCCGGTCACGCTGACCGACATCGCGATGGCCGAGCGGCAGAATAACGCGCCCCGCCTCGAACAACTGCGGTCGCTGCGCGCCGAGCGATTCGAGCTGATGGCCAGGTTGGCGGAGCTGCCGAGCGACATGGTCTTCTTCACACAGATCACGATGGAAGCGGCAGAGGACGACGCGTTCCTCGATGCGATGCGCAAGGCGAACATCAAAGGCGCCCTCGTCGGTGTAGAAGCGGTCACGCCCGAGGGGCTGAAGGACGTCTACAAGGGCTTCAACGAGGTCGGCGAGGCGTTGGTCCAGCGGCTCCGCAAGTTCCGCGAGCGCGGCGTGTACGTCCTCGGCTCATTTATCTTTGGCTTGCCGAGCGATCGGCCCTCGACCTTCGACGCGACAGCGGATGTCGCCGAGCGCGCCGAACTGGCGTTCGCCCAGTTCGTCATGCTGACGCCGTATCCAGGCACCATCGACTTCGAGGCGTGGGAGAAGAAGGTGGGCATCCAGGCGAAGAAGGTGGCCGGCATCCCGGTCACTCGCCACTGGCTGATCCCGCAGGAAAATCGACCAAAGGTGTACGCCCCTCACCCGGTGATGACGCCCGACGAGATTCGTGCGCGCACGCAGGCGGTGTGGGATCGGTTCTACAGTCTCCGCCGCGTCTGGGAGCGCTCCAAGTGCACGCGCTCGCTGCGTTCGCGCCTCGCCTTTGTGCTGATTTCGAAGCTCTATCGACAGATGTACGCGAACACCGGTATCGCCACCGATAGCGCGCGCGTGAGTCGAGCCAACCGTTGGGCGCGGCTCATCGCCAAACCGTGTCGACGCCTGTTCATCGCGCGGCCATTACCGGAATTGTCGTTACCGAGCGCGTAGCCCGCGTCGCGGTCCTCCGTCGTGGGCTCGTTAGCCCGCGACGGTCCTCTTTGCTGCGCATACGCTTCACCGCTTGCCGTACTCGGTAAAAACGTAGTCTCTCGCCTTCGCTGTCGTGTGGCACGCGACCCCGCACTTGGCGTCGTTCCCCTGCGGCGGCGTGCCAGATGTGGTGCCGGGCTTGAACGTGTCGGACTTCGCGTCGTAATCGAACACGGCATATCCCCATCCCCCGCCGTCCGCGAACCGCTTGCTGTCCTTCACCATGAAGTCCACGTTCAGCAGGTTGCCCCGCACCGTCGCCTCGACGAAGAAGTCGTTCGGTTTCGGGATCCAGTGGATCTTCGCCATCTTGGCCCCGTCCGGGACCGG
>Ga0114129_10017663_pt1 | contig 10156 bp, 8 predicted proteins | sample RhiMetdeltSRZDD1_FD_80071 | JGI IMG/M metagenome (GOLD analysis project Ga0114129, IMG submission 80071) | Populus rhizosphere microbial communities from Tennessee, USA - Rhizosphere MetaG P. deltoides SRZDD1 (version 2) (version 2) | ecosystem: Host-associated > Plants > Roots > Rhizosphere >...
CGCGACGATCTTTATCTGAAAGTCGCCCCCCTCCAGATCTCCCCATTTTCCACGAAGCAGAAAATGGGGGGAGAGGAAGATCCGAGCCATAACGTGCAGAATACAAACCTGGTGCGCCATCGAGCGCATCTACCTCCAGACCTGAGTCGTCAGCAAGGGAGATCAATCCGCTGGCCTGGGCAAAGGCAAGCGCTTTTTTGGTCGCGTTCTCGGCGTAGGTGCGCCCATCTTCAACGACATCGAGTTCAAGATTAATCTGTGAGGGCGTGAGGAGTTCAATGCTTGTGTCTTTGAGCAGATCCTGCAGTTCCTTGATCTTGCCCTTGTTTTTGGTGGCAATGAGGAGTTGTTTCATTGATTATTTCTTGGCTCTGAGCGCGAGGTTATCTTTTCAATTGCCCATTGAGCATGTTCACGTATCATCGGTTCTTCATCGTTCAGTGCGTTTTGCAAAACCGGCAGAACAAGCATATCTCCCATATTACCAAGGGCAACTGCGCCATTGCGCAGGTAACCTCGTCGCTTGGCGCGTTTGATAGGACTGTGCTTGTACCGTTGATTAAAATCCTGGGTTGAAATGGTCAGTTCCTCGGTCAAAGAGAACGGCGGATTTGTGGTTCCAAACGCAGGATCGCCTTCGTCCGCGAATCGATTCCATGGGCAGACCATCTGGCAAACATCGCATCCGAAAACCCAACCCCCGACTTTTTCACGCAATTCTGTTGGGATATCATCTTTGAGTTCGATGGTGAGATAGGAAATACAACGGGTCGCGTCGATGGTGCGATTCGGGAGAATGCAATCTGTGGGACACGCTTCAATGCAACGCGTACAGGTTCCACAGTGATCTGTAACAATTGGTGAGTCGGGTTCGAGAGCGAGATCGAGAAAGATTTCTGATAGCAAAAAATAGGAACCGTGCTTTGGATGAATGAGACAGGTGTTCTTGCCGATCCAGCCGATACCCGCGCGTTGGGCGAGATCACGTTCAAGGAGGGGACCTGTGTCTGTATACCAGCGGTTCTTTACTGGACCTCCGACCTGCTCCTCGATAAATTGAACGAGCTCTTTCATCCGCGCTGGGAGGATATCGTGATAGTCGTCGCCCCAGGCATAGGAGGCGATTTGTGGTTTCTCCCCTGCTTCTAACCTCTCTTCCATGGGAAGAGGGGAACTGTATGGGGTAGCCAAAACCAGAATGGATTTACATTCAGGGAGGATTTCGCGTGGGTTTGCACGGCGGGCGCGGGAGCGATCAGTGGCTAGATAATCCATCGTGCCGTGATGTCCCTGCGCGAGCCAGCTTTCGAATGTTGAGTAATGTGGGGGTGGTTCGGGAGTTGTCACGCCAGCCAGGAAAAACCCCAGCTGGCGTGATTTGTCTTTAATAGCTTCTTTTAGGTCGTTAGACACAAATTTACTGGACGATGATCTTTACAAAGATAATCTCAGGAAAGGTCACGCCGGAAGGATTCGACATTTGCCAGGCACTCAAATATTGATCTGCTGCATCAGGAGCCTTGAACTGGACAGAGACTTCCACTTCCTGCCCCGGTTGAACAACTTCTGTCAGTGGCTGGAACTGGCCAGACATATTATTTGCGTAACCAGCATAAACGAGTTTGTATCCAGATCCCCATGGACATGATCCGGTATTTTTTACTTTCCATGTTTTGACGAAATCCTGTCCGGGTGACATGCTTGTGTCGTCGGGTACAGTGACATCCGCGACAAAGGCCAGACTGTCGCAGAGGGCAAAGGATGTCCCTTGTGCATTGGTCACTTGTACAAAAGGCTGTCCTGTAGCCGTATTGGTTGGCTGCGGGGTCATCGTTTCAGTGGGTAAAGATGGTATGGGGGTGAACGCCGCGGCAGTAAGTGTGAACTGTGAAATGACCGTGCTCGCCGCCGATGTCCGGATCGCGGCGACATCGGGAGTGGGTTCCTGCTCTGGTGTGTTTGAAGAGCCGCATGCGGCAATCAACATCATGAAGAGAATAGCCGTAACAATTAGTTTTGGTTTCATGGAACCTCTTTACAATTCAACATCAATCTCTGGTTATTTTTTGACTTCAATCACAACCGTCAATGGTGTCCCAAAGTAAACTCCACTATCAGATTGCATTTGCCAGGTAGCAGTATAGGAACCTTCCTTAAGAGGAGCTGTAAGATTAACCCCAATATCAGCAGTTGCCCCTCCAGCCACAAAATCGGTTGATTTTTTGAATTCAAACGAAACCGGGTCGAGCGCTTTATCACCGGCGACAAAAACCAGTTTATAGCCTTCATCCCAGGTGCAGGTGCCAGTATTTTGCACTCGCCAAATCTTTTTAAAATCCTCCCCGGGTTTCAGCACTGTACCATCAGGAATAGTGGTATCTGCAATATAGACACTGTTGTTGCAGGCATCTCCCAGCGACCTGGTAGCTGCGGGTGCTACTGGCGATCCAATAGGTGTAAACCCTGCAATGGGAGTAGTATTGCTGGGGGTGGAATTGAAAGATACAGTCGGTAACGCGCCTCCTGCAACAGGAGAGGCAACCGAGGAAGTAGGCAGAGCAAAAGTAACCAGAGGGATAGGCGTATCAGTTGGCATTGGAGTGGACGTGGGCCCGGCGAGAGCGGTTTGAGTGAGTTGAGCCGATATTTGTCCCATGGCTGTAGCGACTGCAGCAGTGTTGATTGCATTGATATCTACTGTCGGAGCAGGTGTAGCCCCCACGTTACAGGCTGCAAGTGTAAGTGCAGCAGTCAGCAAAATCATCAGGGTATGCCGCGGGAATTTTCGAACAAGCATATTGTTACCTCCATGAAAATACGGTCAAATGATAGGCTGGAAGCATGGCATTTACTATGCCATACTTCCAGTTTAATTATACTTCACAGCAGTATCCTGCCGGTATGTAAGGGTTTTCCGCTACGGAGTGGCGGTCGCCGTGGGTGTGTTGGTTGGTGTGGCAGTGACTGTTGATGTTGCCGTGGGAGTAAACGTCGATGTAGCGGTAGCAGGCGTCGTTTGAGGGAGAGCTGTGAAAGTCGCTGTGGGAGGCTGGGAACTTTGGCGCGAGATGCGCGGATTGATCCAAAGCGCAAAGTCTTCATGAGAAGAGCCATTGGCAAGCACTGACAAAATGAATTTGACTTTCTCTCCGGCCAGCGTGCTCAAATCTATATTGATCGGATAATACTGGCCCTCGTATACTTCGCGCCACTGGCCAAGCGTTCGGACAGAGCCACTTCCGATTTGGTATTGAAGGCGGTAGATCATGTCACAGTCGTTCGCTTCGTTAAGACAGCCAATCAATGTCTGGAAACGATCACCAGATTGAATTTGGAACGCTGGATATTTACCACTAATCAAGCCATCGTTGCCTTTTTCGGGATACGTCAACAAACCATTGCCATAGGTTTTGCCATCTTCCATCTTGGGTGAACTAAGAACGATCACAAAACCGTTGTCATCCCCTTCAGAGCCCGGGCAGGGGAGATCGCGCGAAGCATTTTGCCAGTTCGCGTCACAATAATTCGCCATAAAATCGTATCCTGTGACGGTATAACCAGTTACTTTTATGTCAACATAGAAGTTTGAATCAGCTGATGGCCCAATACCAAAGAGGACGCTTGATGAATTGCGTAGTTTCCAAAAACCACGATATTGACCATTCTGATTCGGTGCTGTCAGATTAACTGCCAAATCCACGGTCTGACCGGGCCCAACATTGGTTGGCATCGCAACAGCGGCTGGCGCTCCGAACCTTTCTCCAGTAACGTAAACGAAAGCGTAGGAAGTTGTCCAAGTGCATGTGCCTGTATTTTGAAGCCTCCAGATTTTTGTGAAAGCGCCACCAAGAGGTACGGTTGAACCATCAGGGTAAGTGACATCGCCGACAAAAGTAGCTGAATCGCATCGGCTTACAGGGATCGGCGAAAGAGGGGGAACAGAGGTAAATGAAGCAAAGGGACTCGAAGTCGGTATCGAAAGGGAAAGGGTTGGCGTTGGTGACGATTGAGTGGCAATTGCCGCCTGAGTGGACATCCCCTCCAGAGTCTGCGCGGCAGCAGTATATAGCGCGTTAAGCGTGGCAGCGGGTTGGGGTGTTGAAGCCGCAAACGGACTGCACGCCAGAATCGTTGCCAGAGCAAGAACCGGGATAAGAAATTTCTTTAAGCGTGTGCTATGCATGAAGGCCTCCAGTTAATAAATAAGCCATTCAATTAGACGCTTGAAGTAGTATGCGAGTTCCCAACTAAAAAGTGCCGAGATGGGCCACCTCGGCACTTCAATCTACTCATCTTACGGACAATTGTTCAGGATTTCCACCTTTTCAAATTCGTGATAGGTCGGTTCTGTGACAATGAATTGCATCCATCTTGGATTGGGGCTATCCCCTTTACCGATCATCCATTCGCGGGAAAGGGTGATAGAGCCTGCTTCGGTCAAATCTTTACTCTTAACGGCGCTTTCATTCCCGTCACTCTGGTTCCAGAAATAATGCAACTGAACTGGACCATTCGTGGTAACGGTAGCGAATACTTCATATCTAACGTTAGTTGGGCAGCCCGTTGGAGGAGTCCGCACGAGTTCATAGGTGACATTGGCTATATCGTATTTGACTTTCGTTGCACTGGAGACAACTACTTGTACATAAAAGGGCTCGTCAGACGGCCCCACGCCGAAATTTGATTCCCATGGAGTCTGGATCTGCCAGTAACCAGTGAAAGTTCCATCGGATGCCGGGGCTTGTAGATAAATAGAAACATCCTTTTGTTCGTTCGGTGCTACCTCCACAGGAAGCTGGTAGGAGGTTAGCCCACCCATCAGTTCACCGCTCCAATAGACTAATTTATAGGCTGATGTCCATGTACATGTACCGCTGTTGTGTAGAGTCCAGGTTTTCCAAAAATATTCGCCCGGTTTCAAGAGTACACCGTCAGGTGGATTTTCACTGACCAAAGTTGCCTTAACACAGTTCGGATCAGATGGCGCAGAGACGAGAGTCGCCGCGGCGGAAGGTGCGCTTGCGGGAGTCAGTGTGGTTGCAATAGCCGGGGATGCAGGAGTGTTTGTTGGCAAGTTCGCGATTTCTGTAAGTGATTCACCGGCCTGCACTGTCTGTGCTACTGAGGTCGCTATCGCAGATTCTTGTGAAGAACCGCAGGCAGAAGCAAGCAGAGCAAAACTAATCAAGAAAGCCAACGTTTTATGCATACGAAGGTCGAACATTACACTTCCTTTCCATGAGTTTGGTTTAGCGAATCAGCCAAATCATTATACCTGTTATGAAAAGCGCCCGACTGCTGTCGGGCGCTCGCCATTTTATCAGGGGATTGCTACTCGTGGGCTGACCCAAATGTCTGAGTCTTGCGTAGCAACTCCGTTTGCCAGAACCGCCAGCGCAAATTGAACGCTTTTTCCTGCAATACTACTCAAATCTACGTCAACATCTTTCAGAACACCATCACAGGTATCTGTCCACTCTCCCAGAGGTTTGAGAACACCTGATTCCTTGTAATTCAATTGGAACTTGACATTGCCGTTCCCACAGGTCCCATCGCTGAGTGCCAGGAAACCAATCTTAGCTTTGAAGTGTTCGCCTGTGACTACAGTATAAGCGGGATACAGCCCAGTCATAACCCCATCAGTGACCATTTGTGGATGAATCTCAAGAACCTTTGCCGGAGAAGAACCATCTTCCAGTTTTTGATTATTGCGGTACATAGCAAAACCATTCGTGTCTGTATCAGGTCCACCGAAAGTAATTGTGCCTGCACTGCCAACCCAATTGGCGTCAGTGGCGCGCGTATGCAAATCAAAGCCTGAGCTCACTATCGCCACCTTGATATCCACAAAGAATGATTTCCCTTGTGTCCCGCCTAAGACTGGGATGAGCACCCCAGATGAATTTCGAATTCGCCAATAGCTGCGATAAGATCCGGCAGTTGACGGGGCGGTAAAGTTGACCGAAAGATCTACTTCCTGTCCAGGCGAAACCGTTCCAATGGTTTGTGGCGATGTGCCACCCATTGCATCTCCGCTATCAAATACAAGTGAATAACCTGACCATGTGCATACACCCGCATTTCTCAATCGCCATGTTTTTGTGAACGCTCCACCGGGGGCAATTTGCGACCCGTCGGGGATATTAACGTCTTTTACAAATGCCGCCTGATCACAGACGGCCGTAGCAGATGCTGCCGGAGGAAGAGTAGATGCTGGCAATGTTGGAAAAGATACGGATGTATTTGTGGCGGCGGGTGGCGGCAGGGTCGGTGTGCTGAAAGGCACTGATTGGGTCAACTGAGCCTGCACAGTCAGTGCAGCGGCAGTGAATACAACATTCGGGTCTTCAGTTGGGGTGGCATTCGACGGCAGGTTGCATGCTGCAATAATCAAAATGATAACCATCAGGAAGGAAACTTTGCGGGCGACTTTGAACATTTGATTCTCCTCTGTGAGCGAAACAATTTTACACGAATACAGACGGAGTGATGTTCCCCTTTGTTCCGAAACAATAAACCCCTCTCCTAACAGGAGAAGGGTATCAAATTCTCTTCTTTACCAAACCCTTCGGCTCGGCTCTTGCTCCGCACAGGCCTCAGGCTGTTTCGTGTACTCCGGCCATCCACAAGCCTAATTGTTCGCGCGTGGCCTCGTCTCGATTTACTGTTGCCACAATCTGACCGCGATACATCACGGCGATGCGGTCTGACAGCGAAAGGATTTCATCCAACTCAGCTGAAATCAATAGAACAGCGACACCGCGATCGCGCATGATGATAATCTCTTTGTGGATATATTCGATCGAACCCACGTCCAAGCCGCGGGTTGGTTGTGAGGCGATCACCAGTTTAACAGGACGACTTAATTCGCGTGCAACGATCACCTTTTGTTGATTCCCACCGGAAAGTTTTCCGGCAGATACGTAAGGGGAGGGAGTTCGAACATCATACTCTTTGATCAGTTTCCGCGCGTTGGCATCCACCTGATTTTGCTGAATGACTACCCCTTTGGAAAAACGGTCTTGGTAGTAATCACACAGTACCAGATTGTCTGCGACAGTATAGGAAAGCACGAGGCCATGCCGTTGGCGATCTTCGGGAATATTTGCCAGGCCCGCTTCGGTGATTGGACGCGGCGGTTTGCCTGTCAGGTCTTTGCCAGCCAAGGCGAAGTGTCCACTTTCAATGTGACGCAAACCAGTCAGTGCTTCAGCTAGTTCAGTTTGTCCATTGCCCTGTACGCCTGCAATGCCTAACACTTCACCTGCTCGTACACTGAAGGTCACGCCACTCACTGCTTCAAGCCCACGCACGTCTTTTACACGCACGTCTTCCACTTTCAAAACTTCTTCGCCAGGTTTGGCAGGTTTCTTTTGAACCGTGAGAATTACTTCACGCCCAACCATCATCGACGCGAGCTGAGCCTCATTCGTTTCTTTTGGATTGGCTGTCCCTACAACACGACCCGAACGCATGACCGTGATACGGTCTGCAACTGCGAGCACTTCTTTCAACTTATGAGTAATAAAGATGATCGAAACACCTTTATCGGTTAATTCGTGCATGATATGGAAGAGGTCTTCTGCTTCCTGCGGGGTGAGCACGGCGGTGGGTTCATCGAGAATCAGAATCTTTGCTTTGCGATACAACGCTTTGACGATCTCGACGCGCTGTTGAATGCCTACTGGGAGATCCCCGACCGTTGCATTGGGATCCACTTCCAATCCGTATTGATGCGAGAGGTCGGCCACCTTCTGCGCGACCTCCTCGCGATCCAGTTTCACTAGGGGAATTTCATTCGGCGTGGCGCGATGATCGGTTTCCGCACCGAGCATGATGTTCTCCGTCACTGTAAAAACGGGAATCAACATGAAGTGCTGATGCACCATACCGATGCCATGATGGATCGCGTCCCGCGAGGAGTTGAGCTGCATCTGATTGCCCTCAACGATGACTTCACCGGCGTCGGGGCGATAAAGCCCATAGAGGATATTCATCAGCGTGGACTTACCTGCACCGTTTTCCCCAAGCAACGCATGGATTTCGCCTTTGCGGAGATCGAAGTTTATATTATCGTTCGCGAGAACGCCGGGGAATTTCTTGGTAATGCCTTTGGCTTCAAGTACGATACCATTATCGTTTGCCATAGTCGCCTACTTCTCGTAAGGTACACCATCGGCGGCGGGTGGGGTGGTGCGGCCGATAATGCCGGTCAGGATGACCATGGTGAGAATATACGGAACTAGCCCGACCACATAGGATTGTTGCAGGAACGCCCATTGTGGAGGAATGGAATCGCGGAATAACTGCATCTTGATCTGCAAAGCTTGCGAAGCGCCAAAGACAAGTGCGGCCGCCCAGGCCCCGATGGGCGTCCAGTTGCCAAAGATCATGGCAGCAAGGGAGATGAAACCGCGTCCGTTCGTAAGCAGAGGTTCGAAGGATGGAACGGACTCAATCGTGAAATATGCACCCGCCAATCCTGCCAGCATTCCACCGATGAAAACGTTTGCATAGCGCATCCAAATGACATTGATACCCACCGTATCTGCGGCTTTCGGATGTTCGCCAACGGCACGTGTGCGTAATCCCCAGCGAGTGTAGAACAATACATAGTGTGAGATGAAAACCAGCAAAATGGCGCTGATGGCGATTGGTCTTTGATCAAGCACCGTATTCAAGGCACGAATGACTTGAGCACATCCATCTGAGGCGCCGCATAGTGGCGAGAATATTTCTGTAAAAGGCACATGGATGTTGAGCAGATTGCCGGGCGAATTGGGGATCTGACCGCCAAAAACGCTGCCTGAGCCGAAGAACATTTGACGGTTCAAGAAGCCTGTCAACCCGACCGCCAGGATGTTGATCACTGTCCCGCCGATGATCTGATCTACTTTATAGGTGATGGATAAAACTGCCAGCAACAATGCCATTAAACCACCAGTTAAGATTGCCGCGATAAGACCCACAATAATGCTGGGCCATTTACTGAACCCAAAAACATGGAACATATAAATGGCGGCAAGCCACCCAAAAAAGGCCGCTGAAAGCATCATCCCTTCGATGCCGATATTTACAACACCAGATCGTTCACAAAAGACGCCCGATAATGCGCCGAGCGTGAGAGGTGTGGCAACGGCGATGGTCGTTGCCAACATGCTGGTAATGATGATAATGGGGGAGGATTTTGTATGGCCAACCAGAACGACAACCCCGAATAGAACGACGATGATCAGAAAGATAAAGCTAAACCGTTTCCAGTCCATAGGTCTCCTAGCCGCCCCAGCCACGCGTCAATACAACGCGTTCGCCTTGTGCTTTGATTCGATAGATATATCTTATGATAGCATCAGCCGCCACGAACAAAAGAATCAGTGCCTGAAGCATGGAGATCAGATCAACAGGCATTTGCGTCAGGAACTGCATACGCGTCGCACCATTCCGCATGGCGGCAAAAAGAATCGCGGCGAGCACCACGCCTAATGGATGTGATCTGCCGAGCAGAGCGATCGCAATCGCGTCGAAGCCGTAGCCAATCGAAAAACCAAGTTCGTGACGATAGTTCAATCCGGTGACCTCAATGGTCCCCGCTAAGCCAGCTAACATCCCTGAGAGAGCCATGGTCAAAATAATGATCCGTTTTACATTGATGCCAGCATATTTTGCGGCATCAGGATTCGCACCCACGGTGCGGATCTCAAAACCAAGCGTTGTTTTGTTCAACAACCACCAGACGAGAAAAGCAACAATAAGCGCAATTACAAATCCCCAATGGACACGGAGCCCGCTGAAGATTACGGGCATACGCGCGCTCTCTGCAATCAACGGTGTCCGAGCAGTCACGTTGTTTGGATTTGGATCCTTCATTGGACCGTTGAGTAAAAATGAAATGGTATTCAAGGCAATATAGTTCATCATGATGGTATTAATGACTTCATGTCCCCCGGTATATGCTTTGAGAAAACCAACAATCGCCGCCCATAACGCACCCATTAACATTCCAATGATGATTGCCAAAGGCAAATGGATAAAGGCGGGAATATCTCTGCCCAGCCATTCAGGCAAGCCATATCCGATCAATGCAGCAAACACCGCGCCAACGGCTAGTTGTCCCTCTGCGCCAATGTTGAATAGCCCGCCTTTGAATGCCAGTGCC
>Ga0114129_10017664_pt1 | contig 10156 bp, 11 predicted proteins | sample RhiMetdeltSRZDD1_FD_80071 | JGI IMG/M metagenome (GOLD analysis project Ga0114129, IMG submission 80071) | Populus rhizosphere microbial communities from Tennessee, USA - Rhizosphere MetaG P. deltoides SRZDD1 (version 2) (version 2) | ecosystem: Host-associated > Plants > Roots > Rhizosphere >...
AGCGCTGCTGGAGGAAACCGTTCATTTGTGCGCTGAGCCGTTGACCGGCGTTGCACCGAGCAAGGCTCCTTGCGCCCGGCCAGGAGTCGCTCGCAGCTTAAGCGCCATCCGTTGGGCGGCTGTGATGGAAGAGAAGGAGTTGTTGACGTGAGCGAGATCGGTTCAGCGCTCCGCATTGGACGTCGCGTTGTCGTTACTGGAATGGCTGGTGCGGGCAAGAGCACATTTGCACAACAGCTATCGGCGAAGACCGGCCTTCCGGTGATTCATCTGGACGTGCACTTCTGGAAACCGGGCTGGGTGGAGCCGTCGGATACGGAGTGGCGTGATGTCCAGTCCACGTTGCTCACGGGCGAGGAGTGGATTGCCGACGGTAACTATCACGAGACGCTGGATCTACGACTCGAGCGCGCGGATACGGTCGTGTACCTGGACACGCCATGGTGGCTCTGCGCAGCGCGAGCTTTCGTGCGTGGGTTACGTCGTCCGGAGGGTTCCCAGTTGCCTGACGGCTGCGAGGATGCGGGATGGCGACGGGTGCGTGATGAATGGTGGTTGATGTGGCGCGTCTGGTTGGGGCGGAGGTCTGAGCGCGAGCGAGAGCTGGCGATCGTGGCGCGGCATGGAAGCCATGCGGCGTTGCACGTTTTACGTTCCAAACGTGCCGTCCGACAGTTTCTTGACCACATCTAGCTGTTCCTACCTAGACTCATTCCATCACACTCGCGATCTATATGCACTTCGATGGGGCTTGGATAATGGCGGTCCAACAAACCAATGACATATTGCTGCCAGTAATGGAGTGACAACACACCTTTTGGCACGCACTTCCCAAGCCGCGGCCCAACACAGCGTGTACCCGACCTGGGGTACACACCGCGTTTCTGAGCTTTTTTCTGGGTTGGGCGGAATCCCGTTTCGAGGGCGGATCCACGCTTTCCCCCCAAGCGGGTAACTCTCACCGTTGGGCGGCTTCGGTTTTTTACTCTAGCTGATAAGAGCATATGTATTTCGAGACTCTGAAAAGGATGTTGTAGATGGAGAGGCGCAGAATGAGAAATTTGATGGGTGTGGCACTCGTGTTACTTTTGAACAGCATCTCAACAACTCATCATGCGGCGCAACAGCAGCAGCACCTTGAAGGCAATTGGACGGGCGGCTTTTGGTTAGATGGTAATTGGGTGACGGTCAATGTTCGCTTCAATCGTCAAAATGAAAATCCGGGTGGTACCGCCGATATTATTTTCCCCTTTTACAGAGGTAGAGAAAACGCGATAAATGTGGCTTTGGACCGGGTCAAGCAAACCGCCGACGGTTCACATTTTGAGATTCCCGTTGGGGCGCAGAAGGTGGTTTTCGACGGGCGACATAAAGACCGCACGATTTCTGGCAGTTACGTTTACGACGAATCAAAAGGGACATTCGGATTGACTCACTGGGCCAACGTTACTACTGACACGCTCGAAAAATATTACGGCACGTATCGCGTTTCGCCTGACAGAGCTATTTCAATTTCGCAGGGATGGGGTGACCCGCAAACTCTAATTTATGCGGATTACAAAACCGGACAAATCGGAACGCTCTGGGCTACATCTGAAAACGAGTTTTTCTCCGGCGCAGGCAGAGGCGTTAGTTTTCCTGTCGTGCTCAGCGTTTCTTTTGACAAAGACGCGAACGTAAAGGTCAAAAAACTGTTGTGGCAAACAGAGAACGAACCCAAACTCACGGCTCATAAAATCGAAGCCAAAGAGGAGCGAATAAATTTCAGAAACGGAGATATTACGCTTGGCGGCACTTTAATTTTGCCTGTGGCAAAAGAGCGGTATCCTGTGATAATTATTACGCCGGGCGATTTCGGGAATAATAGAAATCAATTACGATTTTTTGCCCATAATTATGTCAGTCGAGGCATTGCTGCGTTGGTTTTCGATTCACGCGGCGCGGGAGAATCAACCGGCGTAGTGGAATCAAATTCTTTTTCAGATTTGGCGAACGACGTTCTAGCCATTGTCCAATTTCTCAAAACACGCGAGGACATCAACCAGAAACAAATCGGATTGTTCGGTTTTAGCAATAGTGCGTGGACAGTTTCGCTCGCGGCTTCGCGTTCGAAAGACGTTTCATTTGTGATTCTCCAATCCTTCTCCGGTGTGCCGCCGTGGAAGCAGGAAAGTTTTCGCGCCGAAACGCAGCTTCGGGTTGATAGCTTTCCCGAAAGCACGGTAAACCAAGGCGCGGACTTTATGCGACTGAAATTTGAAGCGGCGCAAACCGGCGAAGGCTGGGAGCAAATCCAAAAAATTATGAATCAGGCAACCAGCGAAAGCTGGCTGGCTTACACCAATCCGCCGCGTTCGTTGGAGGGACTGGAGCAATTTTGGCAAAGGACCGCGACCTATGATCCTGTTCCCGCTTTGGAAAATCTGAGTATTCCGGTTCTGGCGTATTGGGGCGGCAAAGATACTTACGTGCCCGTGCCGGAAAGCATCGCTATTTTCAAACGGGCAATGGCAAAAGCGGGCAACAAAAATCAAGTCGTTAAGATTTATCCGAACGGCAGACACGATCTGGTTGAGGGTGACTCAGGCAGCCCAAGCATCGGAGCGCGTTTGAAAAAGTTTCCGGCAGGTTTCTGGAAAATGAAAGCCGATTGGCTGCTCAGGCACGTAAGCATTCTCAAATAATCATTTGCTTTGCAAGCATGCCGCGCCCAACACAGCGTGCACCCCCTTCGGCAGGCTCAGGGCGAGCTGGTGGGAGTCTGCGCGTTTTCAGGCTGTTTTCGTGGCTTGAGGCTGGTTCCGGCAAAATGGCGCTATCTGGTCTCGGGAGAGCGCCGGGATGGTGCCCAATCCCGCCCACCAGTACCCCTACCGGGCATAACGCAGACTGTGGACTGCAACAACATGTGTTACAGGTCCAAATCATCAGAAAATGCAGATTTTAGCCGTGTTTTCGATGATTCCTGCCTCCAAAAAGTGTAACGGATGTCATTGCAGTTGGCACAAACCGTTAGGCGGCAATGGTAAGGTGCTTGACCTTCCTTTTCTCCACTGAGATGTGGCGACTGATGGAAGAGAATCGCAGCCACCGCGCTCCCTCTCAGGTGTACAATGGCAGGAACTACCGTGATAGGAGGAACCGTGGCTAACCATACTCGCGTGACGCTGGAGATCGGACCGAAGGGCAAGAAGGTGGTGGCCGTGGCACCTGATTGGCCCGGGCTCGAGCGCGGGGCGAAGACCAGGGAGGAGGCAATCGAAAGGCTACGTTCCTATATTCCGCGCTATTCCAGGGTGGCAAAGCTAGCTGCAATGGAAGCGGAGTTCAACACTATCAAGAACGTCAAGGTGGTTGAGCAGTATCCAGGCACGGGCTCAACTGACTTCTGGGGCATTTCGTTTGCGTTTTCGAGTATCGACAAGCACGGCATGTCGGGTGACGAATTGGACCGGGAGCTGAAGCTGATGCAGGGGTGCTGGGCGTTTTTCGATGATGTGCGCCGGCGGGTGTCGGCTGAGATGCAAAAAGGTCCGCGAGGGGGAGGTCGTGATCGGGATCGTATCGTCCGTCATACGTTTGCCGCGGAGCAGGATTGGGCGAAGATGATCGGTGTGCTCACCTCTGACGATGCGATGCTGAGTGGCAAGGGGCTGAAAGCGCATCGCGGTGCCTATTGCCAAGCAATACGGGACTATCACTCACAGGGCAAGTTGGCCGGTAAGATGGCGAAATGGCCGCTCCGGTTCCTGATTCGGCACACCGCCTTTCACACCATGGACCATGCCTGGGAAATGGAAGACAAGGACATGACTGCCAAACAAGCATGATGCCGTTCAAGAACTCGCCTAACAATGCGTGCACCGGACGGCTGGGACTCTGCGCTCTTCTGGAGCTTGTTCTGAGCTTTGGCAGTTTCCCGTTTCCAAGCCTGTTTCTCCCCAGCCGCCGGTAATGCCAGCCGTTGGGCAGCAACTATATGAGGCATGCTTCTGAAGGAGTTAATTATGAAGAAATCTGAACTTCTGAATGGGTTGCAGGAAGAGTATCAGAAGTGGAAAGCATTACTCGATCAGATTGGCCCGGCGCGTATGGATCTACCCGGCGTAACCGGCCACTGGTCCATCAAAGATATCGTCGCTCACCTGACAGGCTGGCGGCGCAGAACTGTCGCCCGCTTACAAGCTGCGCAACGCGGCGAACCAGAACCGCCCCCACCCTGGCCAGCCAACCTACAAACCGACGATGAAATCAATGCATGGATCTATGAGGCCAATCATGAGCGCTCGGTGGGCGAAGTCCTGGATGAATTGCATCAAGTATTTCAGCAGCTCCTCACTGCCGTTGAAGGTCTACCCGATAAAGTCCTGATGGATGTGCAGCACTACCTTCCGTGGTTGGAAGGGAATCCCTTTAGCGCTGCTGGAATCTTTTCCCATTTCCATGATGAGCATGAGCCAGACATGCGCGCCTGGCTGGCGCGAGTAGAGAAACAATAGTTGCTGCCCAACACAACGTGCACCCGACCGTCGGAAGAACACCGAGACCATGGTGGTGGGAGTCTGCGCGTTTTTGGGCGGGTTGCGTGACCTGGAGTTGGTTCCGCCAAATCGGCCTTCTCTCGTCCCGGGAGAGCGCTGGGATGGTGCCCAATCCCACCCAGCAGCGGGTACCCTTACAGGGTGCTAACGCAAACGCGAGCCGTTGGCAAGCGGAATTTTGATACAACCCTTTAAAGTGCATTTACTGAGCAAGAGGTGAACTATGCGTTATATTGATATGCAGACTTGGTCTCGACGCAATCATTTTAGAGTATTTAGTACCTTCAATCACCCACACTTTAGTATGTGTGTAAACGTCGATGTGACAGCATTTTATCCATTTGTGAAGCGCAATGGATATTCGCTCACTGTATCCATGGTGTACGTCATCTCTCGGGCTTCGAATGCAATTCCAGAATTCAGGCAGCGCATTCGAGGCGATCAAGTTGTAGAGCATGAGATTGTGAGCCCCAGTTTTTCCATCTTGACTGACGTAGATCTTTTCAGCTTTTGTGCCGTTGAGTATGCCGAGCATTTTTCCGAGTTTGCAAGGAGGGCTGAAAAGAATATTGCGGATGTGAAAGCACATCCGGATCTGGAAGCCAACCCCGAGAAGGATGAGATGTTGTACATGACCTCTATACCTTGGGTATCGTTCACAAGCTTTACCCATCCCATGCAGTTCCACCCAGCGGATTCTATTCCCCGCTTTGCGTGGGGAAAATACTTCCAGGAGGGCGATACATGGAAGATGCCGCTCAGCGTACAAGGGCATCATGCTGTCATGGATGGAATCCACATGGGCAGATTTTATGAAACGCTGCAGGATTACCTCCATCACCCGGAAGTTGTGCTCGGTGCCCTATAAGAGCGCTGCCCAACACAGCGTGCCGTGGACAGGTGGGTACGCGCCGCGTTTTTTGAGCTTTTGCGTCGCTTTGAGCTTTTTCCGTTTCGACAGCGAGTCTCAGCCCTCCCACCTGCCACGAACGCGAGCCGTTGGGTGGCTAAATCTGTTGGAATAAAAAGGTTGTTGTAAACAGAATGAAACCGGAAAACCAAACCGCTTATTACCAGGAGCGCCCGCCAAAATGTGTTGCTGACTACCTGGTTCAACCTACGTGGCTTGATAATATTGAATTCGATGGCCATGGTTCTTCAGGCGTTTATCCCGATGGGCTCGTCAAAAATCCAAATACTATTTTTGCGATTAAGTGTCAATGCGGTAGTGGCGTACACAGCATTGTTGCTGAATCTGAACAACAAGAAATTTGGCACTATAAGAACCTGGTGATTGCTGAGAAATATTTCTTGGAGTGTGGTTCTTGTCGCTTGCGCCACTTGTTGTTCGACCGATTCTTACATGGCTATGATGCCGAGACTTCGCAAATGGAAGGTTTAAGTCTGAATGATTTTGTCAATACCAACCCGTCACTTCGTAAGAATGAAAAAGTAAGATGCGAATGTTCGACTTGCAAGAGAATCATATTTGAAGTTTTCACGCGCTTTGAATATCCGTCAGATTTATTTGATGAACCTTTGTTTGAAGGAAGAGAGCAAGAGTTCTTTTCATGGCTTACAGGAATTGGAAAGTGCGTCACCTGCTCAACCACCAATGTGTTCATAGATTATGAGTGTGCGTGATCCAAATATCGCCACCCAACACAGCGTGCACAGATGAAGTGGGAAGTCAAGTAGCAGATGTGAGGTAGGGAAGATTGCTGGTGTAAAGCAATACAAAGACAGTGCCTTCGCAAGATGTGCGAGACGTTGTTGGAAGTTGTATAATGGAATGGAGCGACGAGCCCGTAAAACCCCTTCGTGGGTCTCCTATTCGGAGTTCATGGCGCCAAGGCGCCATTTGGGACGTCGCTCACTTTGTTTGTGGAGGGTGGCAGTGGGATGGGTTTCTTCGAGCCCCAGGCAATGCTGGTCAGATCCTGCCCGAGCTGCAACGCATCCAGGTGCTGGCGAACGAACTGGGCAGCAGATTGTCCTTTGGGGCGATTCTCTTTTCCAACTTGGTAGGCAAACTTCAAAAGTTTCTGGGCGATCGCTTCCGGTTGGGCAAAGCGATCGGTCTTATGTTGCGCCAGAATGTACCAGACCGCCACCAATAGCTTTCGTGCAATCGCCACAATGGCTTTGTTACGTCCCAGGCGAGGCTGCAGACGAGCAAGTTCTGCCTTCCAGTGGGGATGCGAGTTGGCTGCCACCTGGGCTGCCTCGGTCAAGACCACTCGCAGGTCACGTCGTCCGGCTTTGGTGATGCGTCCGCTGCGGCTGGTCATGCCACTGTCATGAACTTTTGTTCCCAGACCTGCATATCCCACCAGGTGTTGTGCATCTTCAAAGCGATGAATATCGCCAATCGCCGCCCAGACCGTGGCAGCCGTCACCACACCAAAACCAGGTAACTGCAGCAAGTAAGTCAATTCCTCATTCTGGTTGGCAATCTCTGCCAACATGGAAGTTAATTGCATCAATTGTTTTTCCGCAAACTGCAGCGTATCCAGATCGCTCTGTACATTCACTTTTTCCAGCGGTCCCATGGGCAATGTCAGCCACCACTTCTTCTGCGACGCATGGAAGGGATTGCCTTCCGGGGGCAGCCAATGATGTCGCTGCAAAACCGCATGCAAACGGTTCTTTGCCTGCGTTGCCAATCCGGTCATTTTTTTGCGTTGTGCTACCAAGCCACGCAGTTCACGAATTTCCTGCGGAGGCACCCACACTCCCACCAGCAATCCCTTGGCCAACAACCTCGCCAGGATGGAAGCCGCGATCTTGTCGTTCATCACTTGTGAACGCGTAATGAGGGCAACATGCGGTGGATGCACCACCAACACCGAACCCGCATACGTACTCAACTCATCATACAACTGCCAGGTGTTGGTTGTCATTTCCAGCACCACCTGGTCCTGCCGCGTCAGAGTCTTTTTCATCCATGCTTCCAGATACGAGAACTCCACACGTCGCACAGGCAGAACAACATTCAGTTGATCGTCCACGCCGATAGCGATGAGATAGTGCTTGTGCACATCCAGTCCGATGTACCGTTTTCCAGACTCTTTCATGGGGGTATACTCCTGCTTAAACTGGCGGACCTCGCCAGCAGAAGGCCGGGCACGTTTCTTTTTTCGGGCCGCTCGATCATGCACAGATACGGGCTGTGGCGCTCTACTGCCATTCCCAGTTTAGGATCCGAACGGGGCAGCCAAACACCCGAACGAGCTGGTTCCACATCGATCTTGGGACCTCTCACACGCTTCTCGGCTGGACCCTCACGCAGCGTTCCCGGACACGCGTGCCCGTTCACTGAACAAACAAAGCGTATCCAAAAACGTGCCCGACCGCAACCCGCTCCCACGGCGGATCGCGCTTACATGCTAACACCCGACTGGTGGGATTCTGCCGCATTTACAAGCATTTTTCTGGCTCTGAGTTTTTTCTACATCTCAAGCCTTTTCCACGCCCGCCCACACGCGGGTACGCCAGCCGTCAACTGCAATGACATCCGTCACACTTTTTGCGAGCTAGAATCATCGAAAACACGGCTAAATTTGGCATTTTCTGATGATTTAGACATGTAACACATGTTGTTGCAGTTCACACTCACCGTTAGCCCGTTATAAATTATGGTCCGAATCCACAATTAAGCGAGTGCGTCAATGAACGAAATCCTACCAACTGTGGAAACAGCTTTGACAGCTGCTTGGGGCGGATCAGTAAGGCTGGCTCTTCGAGAACACCTAGAAAGCCGCCAACATATTGCCCGTCTGGATGTCTTAGCATCTCCGCCAGGTATGCCTAAAACAGTTATTTTGAAACGCTGGCGAAGGGAAGGAGATGCAGGGTTTGATCCAAATTCTTTCGACATAGATTTATTAAACGACTGGACCAGCCTCGAATTTATAGCCCGTATCTTTGGGAAAGAAACTCTTGCACCACAATTCTATGTCGGGGATCAAGAGAAGGGTTATTTTGTCATTGAGGATCTCTTAGAAGGTGACACACTCGACAGGATCTTACGAGGAAATAATGCGATCCAGGCTGAGCAGGCTTTCAAGAGTTATGGCGAAACACTGGGCCGGCTTCATGCTCAAACACTCGGCCAATCAGAGGCTTTTGTTGCATTACAGCGCAAATTCGATCATCGCGGTGTGCCGGAACCAGATGGACATCTAGGTCTTTTGCAAACGTCTCTGAAGAGATTAGAGACACTGGGCTTTAGAGTTCAATCGACTGCGTACAGTGAAGTGCAACGGGCCGCCAAACAACTGGCCCAGTTGGAGGTTTTCTCCGCCCTTCATCATGGTGATCCAATTCCGAGTAATGCTTGGATCGCTAAGCGAGGTGGTTTATATCTGTTTGACTTTGAAAGTGCACACTTTGACCATGCTTTCTTGGAGGCGGTCGGCCCGCGCATGGGATTCCCTACTTGTGGACTGGCGTTTGTGAACCGTGTGCCTGAGGCAATTTGGCGGCAAGCTGAGACCGCATACCAGGCGATCTTGGTTACATACTGCCCGGAAGCTGCAGACAAGACCGTTTATGGTTCGGCCACAACAGCGGCTTGTGCTTTGTTGGCATTAGCCTTTTGCGAAAATTGGTTAGCGCGAGCACTTGTTGGCGACCTCCCCTCGATTAAGCTTAATCGTGTGCGTCAGTGTGCGATAGCACGGCTGGAGGCCTTCGTGCACACCACCCGGGAGTTCAATAGCTCGCCTGCCTTAGGCGAAACGTTTACCGCGCTACTGATACAGTTGCGTTCTCGCTGGCCGTCTGAAGCTCACAACCTGCCGGTTTATCCGGCTCTTCAAGAAGGGAATTCATGATAGAGTTGGAAAAAGGGCAAGTTCTTGGGCGCGGGCTAACACAGCGTGCACTTGACCCTCGGAAGAACACCGAGACCATGGTGGAAAGAGGCACAAGTAGTCAGTGGAAAGGAGATCATATGGAATCGATGCCGTTTGTTCTGAAGCCTGGCGAGGGCCGTGCAATCGACCTAGGGAATTTTCTGATGACGGTCAAGGCCGAAGCCAAGAATACGGCAGGCGCTTTCACTATATTGGAGGCGACGGAGCCGCCGAACTTCGGTCCACCGATGCACATCCATCGAAATTCGGCAGAGGCGTTTTACGTGTTGGAAGGCGAGTACATCATCTTCATCGATCAGCAAGAGATGCGGTGCCCTGCGGGATACTTCGTTTACATTCCCCCTGGTGCGGTTCACGGATTTCGTGTCGGCGAAACCGCCAGCAGGAAACTGAATCTGTACGTGCCAGAAGCGATGATCGGCTACTTTGATGAACTAGCCGCCGCGATTCAATCCGGGGACGTAGACGATGCAAGACTTGCAGAAATCGCCGACCGTTACGGCATGGAGGTCGTCGGCCCTGTTCCTAAGGGATATGCGTGATCCTGAGGGCGGTCTAACACGGCGTGCACCCGACCCCTACATTTTGAAGTCAGAAAGCTACTCACTTTTATATTCTAGAATATCTCCCGGCTGACAATCTAATGCTTTACAAATTGCCTCGAGCGTTGAAAAACGGACAGCCTTTGCCTTTCCATTTTTCAAGATGGAAAGATTGGCCATGGTTATACCAACT
>Ga0114129_10017666_pt1 | contig 10155 bp, 8 predicted proteins | sample RhiMetdeltSRZDD1_FD_80071 | JGI IMG/M metagenome (GOLD analysis project Ga0114129, IMG submission 80071) | Populus rhizosphere microbial communities from Tennessee, USA - Rhizosphere MetaG P. deltoides SRZDD1 (version 2) (version 2) | ecosystem: Host-associated > Plants > Roots > Rhizosphere >...
CTTCAACGCGATGGACGTCGTGGTGGCGCCGTTCACCGCCCACCGGGGCGAGACGTCGCCGTTCAAGGTTCTCGACGCACTGGCGTGCGCGCGGCCGGTGGTCGCGTCGGATCTGCCGTCGGTCCGCGGGCTCGCTGACAGCGGCGCGCTGCTGCTGGTGCCCCCCGACGACCCGCCGGCGCTGGCGGAGGCCGTGGCCGGGCTCCTCGCCGATCCCGTGCACCGTGTGGCCATGGGCTGGAAGGGGCGCGGCTACGTGGAGCGGCACGCGAGCTGGGACCGCGTCGCCGCTCTGCTTGCGGAGGCGCTTTCACGTCGATGAAGATCGTGGTCCTCGCCAAGCGAACGCTCGCCCACGGGCTCGGCGGCGTCGAATCTTATGTACGGGACTTCTCTCACGCGGCCGTCGAGCTGGGCCACGAGGTCGTCGTCATCACCAGCGCGCTGCCCATGGGCGCGATGGAGCCGAGCGCGGACGGCGTTCGCACCGAATATTTGGCCGGCACGACGCCCAGCGTCTATTCACGCGCGTTCTGGCGGGACAGCGCGGCGGCCGTCCGGCGGCACACGCCCTACGAGCTGCTCTACAGCATGAACCTCGCCGGCTACGGCGCCGCGATGGCCGGTGTCTCGCCTCCGCATCTCGCCTGGTGCACCGGTCGGATGCTGTCGCACTTGCGGAGCGAATGGCACGATCGAGCCGGTGTCCGGGAACTCGCGGGCTACCCGAAGGCGGCGGCCGCGCTCGCCTGGTACGCGCTGATCGAGCGACGCCTTCACCGGCGGGTCACCGCTGTCGTCGCCGAGGGCGAGGCGACGTACGAGAGCCTCCGTCGGGTCGGGGTGCCCGTGCACCACGTCTACACCGGCATCGACACGGCGCACTTCGCGGCTGACGTTGTCCAGGGCCGTCGGACGCGCGCGGCGCTGAAGATTCCCGCCGACGCCGACGTGGTGCTGATGGCGGCCACCATCAACCGACAGAAGGGAATCGCGCTCGGCGTGGAAGCCTTTGGCCGGCTGGCGGCGGCTCGCCGGCAGCTCTACCTGCTCGTGCTCGGCGATGGCCCGGAGCGTCGCCGGCTGGAGGCCCTCGCGCGCAACGGCGCCGCCGGCGCGCGCGTCCGCTTCATCGGCGCCGTACCGGACTGGGACGTCGCGCGCTACTACGCCGCGGCCGACATCCTGCTCTATCCGACGCTGCGCGCCGAGGGCACGCCGCACGCGATCATCGAGGCGATGAGCGCCGGCCTCGCCGTCGTCGCCACGGATCGCGGCGCCGTGCGGACGCTCGTGCGCGATGGCGACACGGGGATTCTGCTCGCGCGACCGTCGGGCGAGCTGATCGCCACCGCCGTGGTCGCGCTACTCGACGATCCCGACCGACGCCGCGCGCTCGGCGCGCGCGCCGCCGCCGTCACCCGCGAGCACTTCGACATCCGCGCCACTGTCGGCGCCGTGCTCGACGTCGCCGGCGCCAGGACGCTCCAACGTGGACGCGCGTAGCGCCGCGCGCCGGGTTCTGTCGTTCGCGCCGGTGGTGGGCCTCGTGCGGCCACCCGGCCCGCGACCCGACGGCATCAGTGCGATCGTTCGGGTGCGAGGCGAGGAGGAGTGGCTCGAGCCGGCGCTCCTGTCCATCCGCGACTTTGCGGATGAGATCGTCGTCCTCGACAATGGCGCGTCGGCGTCGGCCCGCGACGCCCTCGACCGACTGGGACCGATCCTCGGTGGCCGTCTGGTTCGCATCGCGTGTCCGCGCCTGGACCTCTTCGAGGTGTCGAACCTCGGCCTCGAGCGGGCGCGGTTCCGTTTCATCGTGCGATGGGACGCGGACTTCATCGGTCACACCGACGGACCGAGCGATCTCGCCCAGCTGCGGCGCTATCTCCTCGCGCTCGATCCACGTCGCTACTTCGCGATCACGCTCCCGGCGGCCGAGGTCGCCGGCGATCTGCGGCATCAGTTTCCCGATCGACGGCTCCGGCACGACGGCCAGGTGCATACCGCGGCGCCGCCCGCGCGGTTCGTGCGCATCACGCGTGACACGGCGACCGATGCCCTCACGGTGGGTGACCGGCCGCTCCGCGAACGGCCGCGCGTGAAGCTTGCGCTCGAGGCCCTTGCGCTGCCGCCGTACTATGCGGTGCAGCGCTGGCCGCACATCGCCTACTTTCACGTCCACGTGAAGCCGGCGCGGCATCTGCTGCTGCGCCACTTCTGGCTCGAGTGGCTGGCCGAGCCGGACACCACGCGCTATCCGACGCTCGAGTCCTACGCGCTCGAGCAGGCGCGTGTGCGGTGGGGCATCGCGGATCGTGATGCCGCCGCTGCACATCTCGTACGCCGACTCTGCGCCGGCCTGGTGCCCTTCGACGAAGCGACGTGTGGCCCGTACCCTGCGCTGCTTCGCCCGTATCTGGACCGGGCCCGCTACGCCGTGGAGTACGACGGCGGCCACATCGTGGGACGGCGCGAGCGCTGACATGCTGCAGACGGGTCACGAGCTCGACGACGCCACCATCCGCGCGCGCTACGAGCATCTCGGCCATCGCGGTGGCCTCGGCGGCGCCTTTGCTCGCCGCGTGATCGCGCTCGCGGGCCGCCCGGGCCGGCGCGCCGCCGATATCGGCTGTGGCACCGGCCAGCTCCTCGCCGAGCTCGCGACGGCATGGCCGGCCAGCGAGCTCGTCGGCGTGGACTTCGCCGCGTCGCGGTTGCGCACGACGGCCGCCGCCGCGCCGCCCGCGACGCTGGTCGATGCCGACCTCGGCGCGCCGCTGCCGTTCGGCGACGGCGTGTTCGACACGATCTTTTGCACCGAGGTGCTCGAGCACCTGAAGAATCCTCTCGCAGCCCTCCGCGAGATCCGCCGGGTGCTCACACGCGATGGCCGGCTGACCCTGTCGGTGCCGAATGCGACGGGATTCGCGCCGTTCCATCGACTCGGGCCCGTCTTGCCCGGGGGCTGGCTGCGCGGCAAGCTGCTGCCCTACGAGCATCCCGCGAACACCGACCAGCCGATCGACACGTGCTGGACGTTCGCCGAGATCTCGAGAATGGTCGCCGCCGGCGGCTTCATGGTCGAGGCCCGCGACGGGCTCGCGTACTTCCGGTATCTCGAGATGCTGCCCGTCGTCCGCAACCTCTGGCGTCCGTTGATCCCGGCGGTCGAACGGACGCTGCCGCGTCTTGGAGGAGCGCGCTTTGCGTACCACGTCCTGCTGCGTTGCCGGCCGACGGCCGGAGGCCCCGCAGCATGACGGCGTGTCCGGTGTGCGAAGGCCGCAACCTCCGTGTCGCGCGTGTGTCGACTTCGCCGCCACTCGTTCGTTGCCGCGACTGCGGCCTGCTGTTCGTGCCCCTCGCGACACCCGACCCGCCGCGTGCCGAGCTCTCCGACGGCGAGCGCCGCCTGGAAGAGCGCGTGGCCGTTCGACGCGCGCCACACTTCGACGCCGTCCTCCGCAGCGCCGGAGCGCCGGGCCGTCTGCTGGACGTCGGCGCCGGTGTCGGCATGCTCGTGCGACTCGCCGGCGAGCGTGGGTGGCAGGCCGTCGGCGTCGACGTCGATCCGGCCGTCGTCGCCTATGCTCGCACGCGTGGCCTCGACGTCCGCCTCGGTGAGCTCGGGAAGCTCGAGCTGGCGGCAGAGAGCGTCGACCTCGTGACGCTCTGGAACGTGATCGACTTCGTGGCCGATCCGGTGGCGTTGCTCGACGAGTGCCGCCGTGTGCTCGTCCCCGGCGGCCGCGTCTTCGTGCGCACGCCCAACGTGCCGTGGCAACTCCGGGGCGCACGGCTCACGCGTCTCCTCGGCACGGTCGGCCTCGCGCGTCTCGTCAATGGACGCGCCCGGTGGCTCGCCATCTTCCATCGCTCGAACTTCGCGCCGGCCACGCTTCGCTTCGCCCTCGAGCGCGCCGGGTTCGCATCGATCGCGCTCGCGAACAGTCCGCCGATCACCGGCGACCCTTATCTCGGACTCGGCACCACCGGTGAAGCGGCCGTGCGTCTCGGCAAGCGCGTGGTGTTCGCTGCCGTCGAGACGGCGGCGCGCGTCAGCAGCGGCCGCTGGCTGCTCGGACCGTCGATCGAGGCGTGGGCCAGGAAGCCGGCATGACGCCTGTCCCGGTCGTGCACATCGCGGAGTCGACGGGCTGGGCGGGCGGCGAGCGCTATCTGCTGGCTCTCGCGCGCGAGCTCGATCGCAAGCGCTTCCAGCTGTCGGTCATCGTTCCCGACGACGGCCCGCTGGTGGAGCGGCTGCACGCGCTGGACATCGAGACGTGCCGGGTTCCGCTGAACGACCGGCTGGTGAGCCCGACGGCGCTGCGCGCGCTGCTGCGCGCGCTCGCCCGACTCCGTCCGATCATCGTGCAGTCGCACGGCGCGCGCTCGAACGTGTACACGCGGCTGGCGGCCCGCTATGCCGGCGTGCCGATCGTGCTGTCGACCGTCCACAACTCGCTGTACGACTATGAGATCGCCGGCTGGCGGCGCGCGCTGTACGTGCTCGCCGAGCGCGTCACGAGTCCGCTCGCCGATCGCATCATCGCCGTGTCCGAGGCCATCGCGCGAGATCTCGTCGAGCGCTATCGTATCGAGGCGGGGCGCACGGTGGTCGTGCACAACGGCATCGACCCGTGGACGTTCCGGCCCACGCGCGGGGCGGCCGCCTTGCGGCACGAGCTCCGCGTCCCCGGTGGCCGGCGCGTGGTGCTGATGGCGGGTCGCATGACGCCACAAAAAGGCTGGGACGTCCTCCTCGAGGCGGCGGCGCGGCTCGGCGCCGCTCGCGATGATCTGTTCTGGCTGCTGGTGGGCGACGGTCCGCTGCGCCCGGCGCTGGAGCGCCGCGCGGCGGAGCTCGGCGTGTCAGGATCGTTCACGGGCGCGCGCGCGGACATGGCCGACGTGCTCGGCTGCGCGGACGTGGTCGTCCTCGCGTCGCGATCGGAAGGACTGCCGTTTACGCTGCTGGAGGCGATGGCGCTCGGCAAGCCGGTGGTGGCCACGCGCGTGGGCGGCGTCGCCGAGGTCGTCGAGGATGGCCGCAGCGGACGGCTCGTGCCGCGCGACGATCCCGGCGCGCTGGCGACGGCGGTGGCGGCCGTGATCGACGCGCCGGACGCGGCGGCCATGGGCGCGCGGGGCCGCGCGCGCGTGCAGACGGCGTTCACGCTCGACAGCATGGTGCGCGGCATCGAGCGCGTGTACGCGTCCGCGCTCCAGGCGCGCGAGCTGGTGCACGCCTGATGTGCGGCATTGCCGGGTATGTCGGCGTCGTCAGCCCGGACCTTCTACCGGCGATGGTGAAGGCGCTTGCCCATCGCGGTCCGGATGATTCGGGTATCCACGTCGGCGGCGAAGCCGGCCTCGGCATGACGCGCCTCGCCATCATCGACCTCGCCACCGGACGCCAGCCGATGAGCACCGACGACGGCTCGGCCTGGCTCGTCTTCAACGGCGAGATCTACAACTATCGCGCGCTACGGGCGGAGCTCGAGGCGCGCGGTCACGTGTTCCGCACGCGCAGCGACACCGAGGTGCTGTTGCGCGCCTGGCAGACATACGGCGAGCAGTGCGTCACGCGGCTGGCGGGGATGTTCGCCTTTGCGCTCTGGGATGCGCGCCGCCACATCCTCGTGCTCGGGCGCGATCGGCTCGGCAAGAAGCCGCTGTACTACTGGCAGGGCGACGGCGTGTTCCTGTTCGCGTCCGAGATCAAGGCGCTGCTCTGTCATCCCGCGGTGCCGCGCGCGCTCGATCCCGAGGCGTTCCATCATTACCTGGCCTTTGGCTACGCGCCCGCGCACCGCTCGATGCTCGCGGGCGTCAGCAAGCTGCCGGCCGCGCACGTCGCGCTGGTCGAGCGTGGCCAGCTCGGCGCACGGCGCTACTGGTCGCTGCCGCCGGCCGCGCCGGCGGCGCCGATCGGCTTCGCCGAAGCGGCGGCCCGCGTGCGCGCCGGCGTGCGCGAGGCGGTGCGCGTCCGCCTCGAGAGCGATGTGCCGCTCGGCGTGTTCCTGAGCGGCGGGATCGACTCGGCCGCCGTCGTGGCCAGCATGCGGGAGCTGACGAGCGGACGGATCGCGACGTTCACCGTCGGCTTCGCAGGCGAGGCGTCGTTCGACGAGCGCCTGCTCGCGCGACACATCGCGCAGCGCTTCGAGACGGATCACCACGAGGACGTCCTGGTGCCGGACGTCGCCGGACTCCTGCCGGGCGTCATCGACGCCCTCGACGAGCCGTTCGCGGATTCGTCGACGATCCCGACGTTCGCGGTCGCGATGTCGACGGCCCGCCACGTGAAGGTCGCGCTGTCCGGAATCGGCGGCGACGAAGCCTTCGCCGGCTATCCGCGGTACCTCGGCGTGCGGCTCGCCGACCGCTATGCGCGGTTGCCGAGGCCGCTGCGCGCGCTGCTCGCGCGGATGGTGGAGATCGTGCCCGAATCGGAGAGCAGCACGAACTGGGGTGGACGCCTGCGGCGGTTCGTCGGCGGTGACGGCGCGACGCTGGCCGCGCGATACATCGGCTGGACCCGGTTCTTCGGCGAGGCGGCGCTGGCCGAGCTCGGCACGGCTGCGCTCCGCGCGCGCTGGCGCGACGACGTCGAGACGGCCGCACGCGTCGCCTTCGCGGCGCACGGTCACGACGATCCGGTGGACGGCGCCTTCCGCGCCGATCTGACGACGTACCTGCCGGAAGATCTCCTGCTGATGGCCGATCGGATGAGCATGGCGCATTCGCTCGAGCTGCGGGCGCCGTTCTGCGATCACACGCTGCTCGAGACGTCGCTGGCCCTTCCGCCCGCGCTCAAGCTGCGCGGCGGCCGGCTGAAGGCGCTGCTCAAGGGCGCCTTCGCGGACGTGCTGCCGCCGGCCGTGCTGGCGCAGCCCAAGCGCGGCTTCATGATTCCGCTCGCACGCTGGCTGCGTCGCGATCTGCGCGACATGCTGGACGATCTCCTCGCGCCGGCGCAGGTGCGCGCGCGGGGGCTCTTCGAGCCGGCGGCGGTGGCGCGCTTGATGACCGAGCATCTCGACGGGACGCGCGCCCACAGCGATCGTCTGTGGACGCTCATGATGACCGAGCTATGGATGCGCCGGTACTGCGACCGGCATGGGAGCTGAGCGATCACTGGACCACTCGACGTCATCGTCGTGACCGACTCGGCGCCGCCCGCGATCGCCGGCGGCGCCGAGCGGGTCTTGTGGGAGCAGGCCACGCGGCTCTGCGCCCGCGGCCACCGCGTGCGCGTGCTCGGACGCGCACCCGCCGCGCCGCCGGCCTACCGCCCGGACGCCGGCCTCAGCATCACGCACTTCGCCGTGGACCGTGGCAATCCGTTCGCGTTCTTCCGCACGGCCGCGCTCGGTGCCCGCGCTGCGGCCGCGCGGCTCGTCGCCGATCGACGGCCGGACATCCTGCACGTGCACCAGCCGCTCGCCGGCTTCGGCGTCCTGCGCTCCGCCGCCGCGCGCGGCGTGCCCGCCCTCTACACGTTTCTCTCGCCGGCGCCGAGCGAGTATCGCTCGCGCCGCGGGATGACGGCGCTGCATCGGCGTGGCGCGAACGGCGCGGCCGCCACCGCGGCCCTCTGGCTGCTCGAATGGTCGTGCCTGCGCCGCGCTGCGCTCGTGCACGTGCTGAGCGACTTCTCGGCGCAGCAGCTTCGCTCGCTCTACGGCGTGGCGGGCTCGCGGATCGTGAAGATCGCCGGCGGCGCCGACACCGAGCGCTTTCGGCCGGCCGCCGACCGTGCCGCCGCGCGCGCCGCCCTCGGTGTCCGCTCGCCCGTGACGCTGCTGTTCACCGTGCGTAACCTCGAGGCGCGCATGGGCCTGGACCGGCTGCTGGAAGCGATGGCGAGGCTGCGCTACTTCCATCCGAACGCGCATCTCGTCGTGGCCGGCACGGGTTCGCGCGCGGACGAGCTGCGGCGCCAGGCGACGACGCTCGGCGTCGACGACCGCGTCGATTTCGTGGGCTTCATCGACGACACGCGCCTGGCGACGTACTACCAGGCCGCCGACGCGTTCGTGCTGCCCACGCGCGAGCTCGAGGGCTTCGGGCTCGTCACCGTCGAAGCGCTGGCCTGCGGGACGCCGGTGCTGGGCACGCCGGTCGGCGCCACGCCGGAGCTGCTGCAGCCGCTCGAGCCATCGCTCCTGTTCCGCGATGCGTCCGTGGCGGGGATCGCCGACGGGATCGACGGCTTTTTGCGGACGTTTGGGTCCGATCCGACGCGTGCGGCGGCGCTGCGGGCGTCGTGTCGCCGCTACGTCGAGTCGCAGTACGGCTGGGACCGCTCGGTGAGCGCGCTGGAGCGTGCGCTCGCAACGGTCGCCGGCCGCGGCGTGCGCCTCATCGCGCGCCCGGGGGAGGCCTCGGCGTGAGCGTCCGCGCGCTACACGTCATCACGCGGCTGAGCCTCGGCGGCTCCGCGGAGAACACCGTCGCCTCGATGGTCGGTCTCGCCGCCGCCGGCTATGGCGGGCCGCTCGCGGTCGGCTGCGCCGCCTCCGATGCGGCGAGCCTGGAGGACGCGCGTCGGCGTGGCGTCTCGCTGATCGATGTGCGCGCCTTCGGCCGAGAGGTCGGGCCGCGCGATCTGCTGGCGCTCGCCGAGCTGGTGGCCGTCATGCGGCGCGAGCGACCGGCCGTCGTGCACACGCACACGTCGAAGGCGGGCTTTCTCGGCCGGCTGGCGGCGCGATTGGCGCGCGTGCCGGCGGTGATCCACCAGCCGCACGGCCACATCTTCTATGGCTACTACGGCGCCGCCCGCACCGCGTTCTATCTCCGCCTCGAACGCCTGGCCGCGCACTGGACCGATCGGATCATCACGCTCACCGAGCGCGGCACGGCTGAGCATCTCGCACGCGGCATCGGGCGCGCGGCGCAGTACCGCACGGTGCCGAGCGGCGTGCCGACCGCCGAGCTGCGCGCGACCGCGCCGACCCGCGCCGCGGCGCGCGCGACGCTCGGCGTGCCGGCCGACGCGTTCGTCGTCGCCGGCCTCGGTCGCCTGGAGCCGGTGAAGGGGTTCGACGTGCTCATCCGCGCGCTTCCGATGCTCGTCGCCGCCGTGCCCCACGCGCGGGTCCTGCTGGTAGGGGACGGATCCGAGCGCGACGCGCTGCACGCGCAGGCGGCGGCGCTTGGCGTCGGCGATCACGTGCGTATTACCGGCGCCACCGGCGACGTGGCGCGCTGGCTCGCCGCCTGCGACGTGCTGGCGGCGCCGTCGCGGAACGAGGGCATGGGTCGCGCGCTCGTCGAGGCGATGGCGCTCGGCGTGCCCGTCGTCGCGGCCGCCGTCGGAGGCATCCCGATCGTCGTGCTCGACGGCGAGACGGGACGGCTGGTGCCGTCGGAAGACGTCGGAGCGCTGGCGGCCGCCCTCATCGATCTCGGCCTGGACGAGGCGCTCTGCACGAAGCTTGGTGCCGCCGCCGTGCGTCGCGCGGAGGCGTTCTCGGTCGGCGTCGCCAACGCCGCCATGCGCGCGATCTACGACGAGCTCGCGCGCGAGAAGCGGCTGGCGTGACCGGCCGATGGCTCGGCGCCATCACCTTGGCTGCTGCCGCGCTGCTCGCGTCGCCGGCGCGCGCGACGGAGCTGATCGCGGTGCCGTCGGTGGTCCACCTGCATTCCGATCTGTCGACCGGCCAGTACACGCTCGAGGAGCTCGCGGAGATCGCCGAGCGCAATGGCGTCGGCGCGCTCCTCCTGAGCGAGAACTATCTAAATCGCCTGGACTACGGCGTGCCGCCGTTCCGCGCGCTCACGCGCGTCAGTCACGACTCGCCCTCCGTGCACGAACGTCTGCATGACTACCTCGCGCGCGTCGCGCGGGCGCGGGCGGCGCGGCCGGGCGTTCTGTTGATCCCCGGCGTCGAGGTCATGCCGCACTATCGCTGGAGCGGCTCGCCGCTGACGCTCGATCTGCTCGTGTCCGACACGCAGAAGAACCTGCTCGTGTGGGGGCTCAGCGATCCGGCCACGCTGGCCGCCATCCCCGTGATCGGCAACGGCGACGGCGGCGCCTACTCGCTGCAGTCGCTGCTCGACGCGCTGCCGGTGCTGCTGGTGGTGCCCGGCATCGCACTCCTCCTGGCCAAGCGGTGGCGGCGCCGCCGCGTC
>Ga0114129_10017667_pt1 | contig 10155 bp, 9 predicted proteins | sample RhiMetdeltSRZDD1_FD_80071 | JGI IMG/M metagenome (GOLD analysis project Ga0114129, IMG submission 80071) | Populus rhizosphere microbial communities from Tennessee, USA - Rhizosphere MetaG P. deltoides SRZDD1 (version 2) (version 2) | ecosystem: Host-associated > Plants > Roots > Rhizosphere >...
CTCGCCGGGACGAACTTCGCCGATGTCGGGTTCGCGGCCGACCCGCGCGGCGATCGTGTCGTCGCGCTGTGCGCGATCGACAACCTCATGAAGGGCGCGGCCGGCAACGGCGTGCAGGCGATGAACGTCGTCTGCGGCTACCCCGAAGAGGCCGGGCTCGGCTTCGTGGGGTTGCACCCGTGACGCTCCGCGCCGTCGTAAAGGCCGGCGGCAGCGCCGGCGTCGATCGCGACGCGGTGGCCGACCTCGTCGCGGACGTCGCACGCTCGGACGAGATCGTCCTGGTGCATGGGGCGTCGGCCGAGACGAACAAGCTCGCCGCGGCGCTCGACCACCCACAGCAGACCGTCGTCTCGCCTTCCGGGAACGAGAGCCGGCGCACCGACCGCCGGACGCTCGAGATCTTCGCGATGGCGGCTCTCGGCGTCGAGAACTTCCTCTACGTCGAGAAGCTGCAGCAGCGCGGGATCGACGCAGTGGGACTGTCCGGAATCTCGGGCCGACTCCTGGTCGCGCGAAAGAAGGACGTGCGCTCGGTCCAGGGAGGGAAGACCATCCTTCTCCGCGACGACTACACGGGGAAAGTCGAGGCGGTGAATCTGCCACTGCTGACGCAGTTCATCGGGCCAGGGCGCGTGCCGGTCGTAGCACCGCTCGCGCTCTCGACCGAGCGGCAGGCCCTGAACGTCGACGGCGACAGGGTGGCTGCCGCCATCGCGGTCGCCATCGACGCGGACGCGCTCATCATCCTGACGAGCGTGCCGGGCCTCCTCCGCGACACGGACGATCCGCGCACGCTCGTTGCCGAGACGACGATCGGCGAGGCTGAAGGGCTCGCGCGAGGGCGGATGAAGGTGAAGATCCTCGCCGCGCGCGAGGCCCTCGACGGTGGCGTGGACGAGGTCGTCATCCGATCGGCGAGTGGAGACCCGAGCGTGCGGACGGTCATACGCTCATGAGCACCACCCTCCGGAGCACCGCCGATCTCATCGCCGCAGAGGAAGCGCACACCTCGGGCCTCTACACGAAGCGCTCCCTCGTTCTCGTGCGCGGCGAAGGCGCGACCGTCTTTGACAGCGAGGGCCGCGCGTACGTCGATTGCGTCGGCGGCCAGGGCGTGGCGAACCTGGGCCACGGGAACGTCGCCGTGGCCGAGGCGCTCGCGGAACAGGCGCGGACGCTCGCGTCGTGCACCGAGCTCTTCTACAGCGACCGCCGCGCTGAGCTGTACGGCGTCCTCGCGGGGATCCTGCCGCCGTCGCTCGATCGCTTCTTCCTCTGCAACAGCGGCACCGAGGCCGTCGAGGGTGCGCTCAAGTTCGCCCGCGCCGCGACGAAGCGAAGCGGCGTCGTCGCGGCGATGCGTGGCTTCCATGGAAAGACGATGGGCGCGCTCTCCGCGACGTGGGGACCGGAATACCGGGACCTCTTCGGCCCTTTGGTGCCGGGGTTCTCGCACGTCCCGTTCAATAGGCCGGAGACGCTCGACGCGGCAATCACCAAGGACACCGCGGCCTTCATCTTCGAGCTCGTCCAGGGCGAGGGCGGGGTGCGCCCGGCGACGCGCGAGTTCGCGATGGAGGCGGCGCGACTCTGCGCCGAGCGAGGCGCTCTTCTCATCGTGGACGAGGTGCAGACCGGCTTCGGCCGCACCGGCACGCTGTTCGCGATCGAGCAGTACGGGCTCGTCCCGGACATCCTCTGTCTCGCGAAATCGATCGCCGGCGGGGTGCCCATGGGCGCGATCGCGTTCGCGCGAAGCGTCGGCGACCTGCCGAAGCGATCGCACTCCACGACGTTCGGCGGGAATCCACTGGCATGCGCGGCGGCGATCGCCGCGATAGGTGAGATCCGCCGCCTCGATCTCGCGCGGAATGCGCGTGAGCGCGGTGCCCAGCTCGTGGACGGTTTGCGCGGGCTCCGAAGCGAGCGCATCCGCGAGGTCCGCGGCCTCGGACTGCTCGTAGGGGTGGAGCTCAAGGAGAATGCCGGGACCGCGCTGCGAGCGCTCCAGGAGGAGGGCGTCCTCGCCTTGGGGGCCGGACCCACCGTCGTCCGGTACCTGCCGCCGCTCGTGATCACGAAGGAGGAGATCGACCGCGTCCTCGCGGCCTCGGCGAAGGCGCTCGCTTGAAGCCGAGCGAGTCGGATCTCGAGCTCGTTCGCGGACTCGTCGAGATCCCGAGCCCGTCGCGCCGGGAGGGCGAGGCCGTCGAGTGGCTCGTGAGCCGCATGGCCGAGCGCGGCTTTCGCACGCACGTCGACGACGCGGGCAACGCAATAGGTGAGAAGGGCGACGGTCCCTTTCACGTCGTGCTCCTCGGTCACATCGACACGGTCCCCGGTGAGATACCCGTGCGCCTCGAGGGAGACGAGCTCGTCGGTCGCGGCGCGGTCGACGCGAAGGGCCCGCTGGCGGCTTTCGTAGCGGCGGCGACCGAGCCACCGCCCGGTGTTCTGGTCACGGTGGTCGGTGCGGTCGAGGAGGAGTCGCCTACGAGCGCCGGCGCTCGCTATCGCGCGACGCTGCCCGCGCCTGACTGGTGCGTGATCGGTGAGCCCTCGGCGTGGGATGCGGTGACCGTCGCCTACAAAGGTCGGCTGACCCTCGATGTCGCTCTGTCACGCGATGCGCGTCACGGCGCCGCTCCGGGACCCACCATCGCCGAGGAGGCGCTCGCGTTGTGGGAACGCGTCCGTGCGTCGGCCGGCACCCGCGCCACTGCGTCGCGCTCCTTCGATCGGCTCGACTGCCGACTCGAAGGGATCGACGCCGCGGTCGGCGACGGCCTCGTCGAGCGAGCGAGGCTTCGCATCGGTTATCGAGTACCGCCCGGTGTCGATCCCGGTGACCTCGAGCGCGCCGCTCGGGATCTGGCCGTGATCGATGCGCAGACGCGCGTGGTTCTCACGACCGATGGTCGCGAGGAGCCTGTTCGCACTCCGAGAACGAGTCCTCTCGCGCGCGCGTTCGCTCGCGCGATCGCCGCCGCGGGCGGACAGACGACCTTCAAGGAGAAGAGCGGGACAAGCGACATGAACATTCTGTTTCCGGCGTGGCGCTGTCCGATGGTCGCCTACGGTCCCGGGGACAGCCGTTACGACCACACCCCTATCGAAAGGCTGTCGATCGTCGAGTTCGCACGCTCGATTTCCGTCCTGAAAGGGGTTCTCAGCCGAGCAACCGACCGCATAATCTGACGCCGACCTGGAGAAGGAGGCGCGCTCGGTGTTTACGAAGCGCCACACGCGCCAACGGCTCGTTGTCGGTGGCTTGACCCTCGTCGCGCTCGCGGTCGGCGCCGTCCTTCTTCGCGGCGAGCTCTTCGACACGAGCCTTCAGTCGATCGTCTACGACAAGGCGATCGATATCGGACAGACCACCCTGCGCAATCAGGTGACCATCGTCGCGCTCGACGACGCGACCGTGGATCGGTACGGCTATCCCTTGCCGCGGCCGACGTACACGGACCTTCTCCGTTCCCTCAAGCCGCTGAATCCGACCGTGGTCGCGTTTGACGTCGCTTTCTACGATCCAGCGCGGAACCCCGATGACGACCGCGCGCTCGCCGGGGCGATCCGGGACGCCGGCAACGTGTTGCTGGCGATGCAGGGGTCGGGCACTCCGACCCTCGGCGATCACACGGAGCGATACGCCGCGGTCCAGCTCCCGACCGCCGTTCTGCGTGACGCGGCGGCCGGCGTCGGTGCGGTGAACATCCATCCCGATCCGGACGGACGCGTCCGCTACGCCCAGCTCTGGGTCGAGGGACCGGACGGGGCGACGTACTACTCGCTCCCGCTCGTCGCAGCGGCGCAGAAGCTGCGCGCGGACCTTTCGAACGCAAGGCGTGCCGACGGCACGTTCACCGTTCCGGCACCGCTCGGCGACCGAGCGATCCCGATCGATCGGCGCGGCGCCATGTCGGTCTACTACGCGGCGCGTCCTGCTCCGGAGCCCTCGGGCTGCACCAACCCCGAGTACTTCTGTGTCGTCTCGATGAAGAACGTGATCGACGGGCTGGTTCCGCGCGATCTCATCGCGGGCCGAGCGATCTTCATCGGAGCGCACACGCTGTCGGCCGTCCCGGACAGCTACCCGGTGCCGAACTCGAGCGGCGACAAGATGTTCGGGGTCGAGATCTGGGCCAACGCCGCCCAATCGATCATGACCAACCGCTATCCGGTCCTGAAGCAGGGTGACCTCGCGACGCTCGGCCAGCTCCTCATCGTGACGCTCGCCGGTCTTCTCCTCGTTCTCCGCTGGCGGCTCTACGGCTTCATCGGGGCGCTTGTGCTTCTCGTCGGGTACGTGATTGGTTCGTACGTGCTCTTCGCACTGCAGACCCAGGGGCTCGTCGGAGCCGGCCGAGTGGAGGTTCCGTCGATCGGGTACGTCATCCCCGCGGTCTTCTGGTGGATCATCCTGCTCGGCTATCTCCTGGCCGAGGAGCAGATCACGGTGGCGCGCACGCGAAACACATTCGGCCGTTTCGTCACGCCGTCGATCGCGCGGACGATCATGGAGCGCGAGGAGGCCGGAAAGCTCGCGCTCGGTGGCGAAGAGAAGCGCGTCACGGTGCTCTTCGGAGACATCCGCGGGTTCACCACGATCTCCGAGGGACTGACCCCGGGGATCCTGCTTGGACACCTCAACCGTTACTTCGACGGTATGGTGGACATCGTGAATCGCTACGAAGGCACGGTGAACAAGTACAACGGCGACAACATCATGGTCCTCTGGGGCGCTCCGCTCGAGGTGAAGGATCAGGCGCGCAAAGCCGTCGAATGCGCGCTCGAGATGCAGCGATGGATCGTCGCCGAACGCGAGAAAGGCGGTCCGGACATTTCCTTCGGGTTTGGCATCAACACCGGCCCCGTCGTCGCGGGTTTCCTCGGCGCGAAGGGTCGCATGGAGTACACGGTCATCGGCGACACGGCGAATGTCGCGTCACGGCTCACCTCGGCCGACATCGCGCGTCGCGACCAGGTCGCAGTCTCGGGCGAAACACTCGGCGAGCTGGGCGCCGACGTGGAAGCCGTCGACCTCGGGGCGGTGCCTGTGAAGGGGCGCATCGAGCCTGTGCCGTGCTGGCAGGTCAACCGCTTGGGTCAGGTCGCCGCGCCGAAGCCGGCGCCCGCGCCCGAGGCGCCCATTGGTCGCGCGGCCGTCGCGGGGTATCACTAGGCGTGCTGGACGACAAGGTCGCGCTGGTCCTCGTCAAGCTAGGCCATCTCGCTGTTCAGAAAGACCGCGAGGCTTACCTGCGTGGCCTCGTCGATCTCTGCTCGCAGGCGGTCGACGCCGAGCGATGCACCGTCTACATCGTGAATCTAAAAAAGAAGGAGCTCTGGGCGCGCGTCGCGCAGCGGACAGCGACCGAGATTCGCCTGCCTATCGGTCAGGGCTTGGCGGGGCAGTCCGCGCTCACGGGCGAGACGATCAACGTCCCCGACGCGTACGCGGACGCACGCTTCGACCGGAATGTCGACCTCCGCACCGGCTTCCGCACGCTCAACATGCTCGTCGTTCCGGTCTGGGGAAGCGACGGCCAGAGCGTGGTCGGCGTGATCCAAGCCCTGAACAAGCGCAACGGCGCGTTCGAACGGCGCGACCAGATGCTGCTCGAGCAGATCGCCGAGACCGTCGGACCGGTCCTCGAACACATCCCGATCGACGCCGGATGACGGAGGAGCGCCGGGGCCGGGGCGACCGCCGCCGACAACCGCGCCGCAGGACCGACCGCAGACGGACGCCGGGATCGAAGCTCGATCTCATCCTCGACGTCACGCGCCGGCTCATGTCGATCACCGACCTCGACGCTCTGCTCCGCGACATGGCGACGGCGACCACGCAGCTCTTGGATGCGGACCGTGCCACGATCTTCCTCGTCGATCGCGACCGCGGCGAGATCTGGTCGAAAGTCGCTCTGGGGACGGGTGCCGGCGAGATCCGGCAAGCGATCGGAGTCGGCATCGCGGGCGCGGTCGCGGCCACCGGCGAAACCATCAACATCCGCGATGCGTACGACGATCCGCGCTTCAATCCTGAGCCCGACAAGCGCAGCGGCTACCGCACCCGAAGCCTGCTCACGTTCCCCATGACCGGACAGCAGGGGCGCGTGATCGGCGTGTTTCAGGTCGTCAACAAGAACGGCGGCGCGTTCACCGAGGACGACGAGGACACGCTGAGCTCGCTCGGGGCGTCGGCCGCCGTTGCGGTCGAGAATGCCCGGCTGGTCGCGGAGCAGCGGCGTCTCTGGACGTCCCTCATCGAGACCCTCGCCGTGACGATCGACGCGCGCGATCAGCAGACCGCCGGACACAGTCAGCGCGTGACGCGTTACGCGGAAGTGATCGGCCGGGCGATGGGTCTCACGGGGATCGAGCTCGAGAAGCTCCGCGCCGCGGCCTTGCTCCACGATTACGGGAAGATCGCCGTGCGCGACCAGCTCCTGCTCAAGCCCGGGAAGCTCGACGAAGCCGAGTTCGAGTACATGAAGGAGCACGTCGAGAAGACCGGCGAGTTCCTGGCGCACCTCGTCTTCCCACAGGACATGCGTGATGTCCCGGTGATCGCGGCGCAGCATCACGAGCGGATGGACGGCAAGGGCTACCCACGCGGACTGCCCCCGGAGCGGATCCTCCTCGGCGCCCGGATCGTCGCGGCGGCCGACGTTTTCGATGCCCTCACCGCGCCGCGCTATTACAAGCCCGCGTACACGCTCGAGCGGACCCTCGACCTGATGGATGCGATGGCCGGGGATCACCTCGACCCCCAGGTTGTCGCGGCAGTCCGACGGAGCGTGCACGATCTCGAGTGGACGCTCGACTCGATGAAGCACACGTGGCCAAAGGCCGAGGACGAGGGCATGGCCGCCGCGCCGGAGTCGGGGCTATCCGAACGCGACAAGGGCGGCCGCTCGTGAGAGACCGATGAAGGTGCGTTTCTGGGGCACTCGCGGCTCCATCCCGACGCCCGGCCCGCTGACCGTCCGCTACGGCGGCAACACGGCCTGCGTTGAGGTCCGCGACAGCACGGGCTCGCTCCTCATCCTCGATGCCGGCACGGGGCTGCGCGAGCTCGGCATGGCGCTCATGAATGGCGGCGGCACTCGCCCGTTCTCCGTCGACCTGCTCCTCTCGCATCTGCACTGGGACCACATCCAGGGCATCCCGTTCTTCCGGCCGGCGTACGACCCGAAGTCGTCGCTTCGCATCCGCGGCCCGAAGCAGTCACGAACGATGCGCGAACTCCTCGGTCTGGGAATGGACGATCCCTTCTTTCCGGTCGACATCGACGACCTGCCCGCGCAGCTGTCGGTCGGCGAGCTCCAGGACGGAAGCGACGAGCAGATCGGGCGATTTCGCGTACGCGCCGCGAGCATCTTTCACCCGGCGCCTGCGCTCGCGTTCCGTCTGGAGGCCGACGGGCGCGCGCTCGTGTACGCGACCGACACGGAAGATCAGTTCTCCGGGAAACCGAATCCGGTCATTGCGCTCGCCACCGGAGCGGACACGTTGATCCATGACGCGCAATTCATCGAGAGTGACTTCAAGCCGACGTGGGGACACTCCACGATCGCGAGCGCGATCGAGGTCGGCATCAAGTCGAAGGTGAAGCGTCTCGTCCTGTACCACCACGACCCCGACCGGAGCGATGACGCGCTCGATCGCATTGCGGTCGAGGCACAGAAGCAGGCGCCGGGCATCGAGGTCGTCGTCGCACGCGAAGGGACCGAGCTCGCGATCTAATCGCCACGCGTGTAACGCGGGGACGGAGCGTATCGTCGGGCCGACAACGCAAGGGGAGGTCCGCGATGAATGCGCTCGACGCGGTCAATCAGGCCAAGGACGTGATCACCGTTCGCCGCGTATACGGCGAGCCGATTCAGGAAGATGGTTTGACGATCATTCCCGCCGCGAACGTCATGGGAGGCGGAGGAGGCGGCGGCGATACCGAGGGGAACGGCGGCGTCGGCTTCGGCGTCCGTGCCCGACCAGCGGGGGCGTGGGTCATCAAGGGCGGCGACGCAGAGTGGCGGCCGGCGCTGGATCTGAACCGGGTCATCCTCGTCGGACAGCTCATCGCGATCGTCGCGTTGCTGGTTGCTCGCTCGGTCGTGAAGTCGCTGGCCAGGGCAAAGCGCTAGCCCCAAGAGCCCCTGCGCCCAAAGTTGTGAGCGGAGCGGTATAGGGCCGCGGTATTTCGCCGCGCCACCGTTAACTGACACGTCGCTGCGACACATAACCCGCCGCATGTCGCATTTAGTGACGTTGTACGTAGCGACGCTTTCAAAAAGTCCACCCCACCTCCCCCAATGCGCACGCGCCGCCGGCCCGGGACTCCATCCCGCCGGCGGCGTCGTGGTTTCAGGGGCCTATCGGCCGGGTCTACGCCGACCGCGGCGACCGGGACGGGTTCTCGACCAGTCGCCAGCCGTCCGCACCGAGTTCGTTGGCGATCCTCTCGAGCGCGACCGGGTTGTTGTCGTTCTTGACGAGCTCTTCAGGGTTCAGCCCAAGGTGGACGGCCGACAGTGGGCGAGGAGGGACTCGAACCCTCACGCTCTTTCGAGCACGAGCTCCTAAAGCTCGCACGTCTGCCGTTTCGTCACTCGCCCGCGTTAAGCCTAACGGGGCTTATTTCTTGCGGCGGTCGACCGCCCATGCCGACCCGGCCCGGCGCTTCGCGACGTCCTTGACCTCGGCCGCAGCGCGCGCCGCTGCGGTCGCACCGGCGAAGCGACCCGGTGGCACGTTCACGATCCCGATCGAGACAGTCGCCACGGGGGTGTGGCGGAGCTTGCCGCGGCGGTCGTGCGCCTGAATGCCGCCGCGCGCGCGATCCTGAGGGTCGTAGTGCTCGCGGACGGCCTCATCGAATCGCCCGGTGATGCGCGCGGCGAGCGCTTCCGCTTCGTCGGTCCCAGAAAGAAGCACGAAGTCGTCCCCGCCGATGTGTCCCACGAAGTGCTCGTCGCCCGCGGCCTCGGTGAGGATCTCCGCGAGCATGGTTATGACGCGGTCGCCCCGCGTGAATCCGTAGTGGTCGTTGAACTCCTTGAACCGGTCGATGTCGACGTAGAGGAGGGCGAACTCCTCGCCACGCGCGAGTCGGGACTCGATCTCCTCGGTGATGCTCGGGTTGCCAGGCAGACCCGAGAGCGGATTGACGCCGCGAAGTCCGCTCCACCTGCGGACCGCGGCGCCGACGCGAGCCAGGAGCTCGTCGGCATCGTATGGCTTTGTGATGAAATCTTCGGCGCCGGCTTCGATCTGCTCGAGCTTCACCTGCCGATCGGAGTGGGCGGTGAGGAAAACGATCGGCAGGAAGCGGGTGCGCGGGTCGCGGCGCAGGTGGCTATGCACCTCCGCCCCGGACATTCCGGGCAGGCCGAGGTCGAGCAGGACCAGGTCGAAATGCGTGTCCCGCATGGCGGCGACGGCGTGCTCGCCGTCGGACGCTTCGTCGCAGACGTAGCCCGCATCGTCGAGCAGGGCACGCAGCGCCGAGCGCGTCGCCTCGTCGTCCTCCACCACCAGGACGCGCGCACTCACGTAAGACAGAGTCGGCGGGCAAGACGGTCACCCTCAATAGGAGAGCGGTACCGGGGTTTCAGCTTGGTCTATCGGTCGTTAGGTGAACGTGCAGTTAACGTCCTTGTCGCGCTTCCATACCAGCGAGCCGCTCGATGACTTTGAGGAGAGCGTGATTCCCCTCCCTCCCGCCGCCGTCCCGCTGGAGCGCCGTGTAGAGCGCGTGAACGAGCGCGGTCCCGGGCAGGGAGACATGGTCGCTGTACGCGTTGTCGAGAACGAGCCGTAGATCTTTCTGCTGCAGATCGACCATGAACCCCGGCCGGAAATCGCCGGCGAGCATCTTTGGCGCGTAGTTCTGCATGGCCCACGATGACCCCGCGCCGCCCGCGATCACCTGACGCGTCCGTTCGAGATCGATGCCCTGCGCCTTCGCGAACACGAGCGCTTCGGAGACCCCCAGGTTGTTGATCGCGACCGCGATCTGGTTCGCGAGCTTGCAGGCCTGTCCTGCGCCGTGATCTCCGATATGCACGATCGTCTTTCCGAGTGCCTCGAAGAGCGGCATCGCCCGCTTCACGTCGGCCTCGTCCCCGCCCACCATGATCGCCAGCC
>Ga0114129_10017669_pt1 | contig 10154 bp, 9 predicted proteins | sample RhiMetdeltSRZDD1_FD_80071 | JGI IMG/M metagenome (GOLD analysis project Ga0114129, IMG submission 80071) | Populus rhizosphere microbial communities from Tennessee, USA - Rhizosphere MetaG P. deltoides SRZDD1 (version 2) (version 2) | ecosystem: Host-associated > Plants > Roots > Rhizosphere >...
ACCTCGTAACTGCCTTCGTTCGCTTCGACGATCTCTTCCAACTCTTCGCCCGCGATGTCTTCGTCTTCGATCTCGCCGACGATCTCTTCGAGAATATCTTCGACGGTGACGAGACCGGAAACGCCGCCGTACTCGTCGATAACAATCGCGAGTTGCACGTGCGCTTTCTGCATCTCTTCCAGCAGCTCGGCAACGGGTTTCGTCTCGGGCACCTGGTAGACCGACCGAATCAGCGGTTGAATGTTTTCGTCTTCACGGCCTTCGACCCAGCATTGCAGCAGGTCGCGAACGTAGATGATTCCGTACACGCCGTCGATCTGATCGCGATAGACGGGCAGCCGCGAGTATTTCGACTCCAGAATAACATCGCGCGCCTCGCGAATCGTCGCTGTTTCCGGAACGGCGACGATGTCCGGCCGCGGCGTCATCACCTCGCTGACGCGCGTATCGCCAAACTCGATGATCGAATGAATCAGTTCGCCTTCTTCTTCTTCAAGAATGCCTTCCGCCTCGCCGACGTCGATCAGCGCTTGCAGATCGTTGCTGTCGTCGTGGTCCTCTTCCTCTTCTTCACCTTCGTCGGTGACCTGGTGGTCCTTGCGCCGCGAGCGATCGAAAAGACTCTGAAACGGGTCGGCGATGAAAGCCATGATCGGGAAGAACGGCTTGATTATCGGCAACAGGAAAAGGAGCGTTCCTTCCGGGTTGCGCGTCGAGATGAACAACGGGATCAGTTGGCGAAAGATGCCGGCAAGGACAAGGCCGGCCGCGAGTCCGACCAGTACCAGACGTGGATCGGGAAACAGGTTCAGGAAGATGGACGTTATGAGGACGGCGACGACGACGAGCAGTATTTGGATCATCGCCGAGAGTGCGAAGCTGAACCGCGGGCGGTTCTCGAGCACCTGTTGGAGAAACACTTTGGAGCGCTGCTCGGGCTTTTCTCCGTTTTCCCCGGTGAGGCGGCGTAGACCTACGTCGCTCAGTTGGCCGAACGACATATCGACCGTGGCCAGGAGGGAGAGCACGATGAGCAGCAGCAACGTAAGCGCTATTTCAAGTTCCATCTATACAGGTGATAGTAAACGGTTAGGAGGGGAGTAGTAAATGGGTGCTTGAGCTCTAAATTCCGAGTTTCCTTCTCAACCGGAGTTCCAGGCGATTCATCTCCCCATTGTCGGTTTCGTGGTCGTAACCGGAGAGGTGAAGCAGGCCGTGGAGGATGAGTTGCCCGACTTCGTCTTCAAACGTCAAATCGTTGTCTTTTGCTTGCGTCGCGGCTGTATCTACTGAAATCGCGATGTCGCCGAGGTTTGTGTCTTCATCACCGACCGGGAAGGAAAGAACATCGGTGGCTTTATCAGTGTTACGGAATTGCTGGTTGAGTTTTCGTATGCTCTTGTCTGAGACGAAAGCGATCGTTACTGACGATCCGTGTTTCCCAATCGCGTCGAGCGCCTTTTCGGCAAACAGTGCCCACACTGAAGCATCAATCTTCTTGCCTCGCTGTCGATTGACGACTTCGACCATGGCTACATCGGGCTCTTGCGGATAGTGTGTTCCTCGTAGGCGCGGATGATCATCTGAACCAGCTTGTGACGGACCACGTCTTTTTCGGTGAAGTAGATAAACTCGATGCCTTCGAGGTTCGAGAGTATTCGTTCGGCTTCGATGAGGCCGCTGCGTTTTCCGGTCGGCAGATCGACCTGCGTGACGTCGCCGGTGATTACTGCTTTGGAGCCGAAGCCGATGCGCGTCAGGAACATCTTCATCTGTTCGCTGGTCGTGTTCTGGGCTTCGTCGAGGATGATGAACGCGTCTGACAGCGTGCGGCCGCGCATGAAGGCGAGCGGCGCAACTTCGATGACGCGCTTTTCGAGGAGCCGCGTCACGCGCTCGTAATCGATCAGATCGAAGAGCGCGTCGTAGAGCGGACGCAGGTACGGATCGACTTTGTCCTGGAGATCACCCGGAAGGAAGCCGAGTTTCTCCCCGGCTTCAACGGCCGGACGCGCGAGCACGATGCGATTCACCTGTTTCTGCATGAGAGCCTGAACCGCCATCGCAACGGCGAGATACGTCTTGCCCGTGCCGGCTACGCCGATGCCGAAGACGACGTCTTTTTCCTGAATCGCCTGGATGTACTTGCGCTGGTTGACTGACTTCGGCGCGACCTGCTTTTTGCCGGCGGGATTGAAGCGCGCTTTCGTGAAGTAGTCGCGCAGGCTGAACGCGCGGTCTTCGGCGATTTGCGCAAACGCCTCGCGCAATTCTTTGTCCGTGAAATGCTTGCCTTCTTTGAAGAGGTCGGAAAAATCCTGGAGGATGCGTTCTACGGTATCGACGTCGGCGGGGTCGCCGTCGATGGACACGTCCTGCCCGCGCGCGTCAATTCTGACGTCGAGCAACGACTCCAAATACTTGATGTTCTGGTCGTGAACACCAAACAACGTCTCCAGGCCACGGGGCGGAAGCTCAATTTTCTTCAACTGCGGTTAACTTTCTCAACTTTCTCGTGCATGTGGACACAGATTAACATGGGTGGAGCGTCCTTGACACTCACGAGCCACATACCTATACTCCTCCACTTGCGCCTGCGGGCCGAGCAAGCTTAGCAAGGAAATATATGCCAAATCACAAGTCAGCAGAGAAGCGGGTGCGACAAAGTGAGAAGCGCCGCGCTATTAATCGCAGCCATCGTACCAAGGTCAGAACGTATATCAAAAAGTTGCGCAGCGCGCTCGAGTCGGGCTCGAAGCAGGAGGTAGCGCAGATTCTGCCGGAGACGATCTCCGTGATCGATAAGTCGGTGCAGAAAGGCGTGCTGCATGCGAATGCGGCGGCGCGTTACAAGTCGCGGCTGACGGCGAGCGCGAACCAAACGGGCAAGTAAGACCAACAGATTTTTTAATCACATGACGAGGCGGATCGATTATTCGGTCCGCCTCGTTTTTTGTTTAAATGAGGAGAGTTCCATGGACTACAGTTCCGCAGACGAGATCGAGCGAGTCGTGCGTGGGTTTGAGACCTGCGAAACCGACAAAACCGCGTTCCGGCATCGGGAACATATCACTGTGGCGGTGTGGTATCTGCAGACGCTGGACACGAAGGCGGCCGTTGAGCGAATGCGCACCGCGTTGCTGCGGTTTGTCGATCATCATGGCGTGCCGCGAGAGAAGTACAACGAAGAAGTGACAGTGTTTTGGATCGAGTTGATTGCGGAGAAACTGCGTGAGTTGGCGCCCGGCGCGTCGCTGGTTGAGAAGTGTAACTACGTCATTAAGAACACGGATGGAACGGATTTCATGCGGCCAACTCGCAAACAAGCATCTCGAGCTGTAAACGAGGAGTCGCTTGCGAGGTCTTGATTGCGAGGTCGGCGGCGGCGGTAAGTTGAATGCCGCGGGCGATTTTTTTCGCGTCGTTGCGTTGCAAGGTGGCGATGTAAGCGTCCCGCTTGAACGGCGGCATCGAGATATTGCGAAACACTTCTTCACGGCCGCCGCGCGTGAGCAGGTGTTTGCCGAGCGCGAGGCGGTGATAGTTGCCCGCGATCAAACCGATGAGCATGACGGGCTCGGCGCCGTCGTCAAGCAACCGGTAAAGGGTTTCGAGGGCTCGTTTGCGATTGTTCGCGAGCAGGTGGTCGCCGAGCTCGAAATTTGACAGCTCGCGCGTGCGGCCGATCAAATCGTCGACGGTCTCCGGCGTGATACGACCGCTGTCGACAGCGGCGGAGGCGAGCTTGTCGATCTCATTCGCGAGAGTTTGCACGTCAGTGCCGACGAGGTTGACGATCTCGCTCAGCACCTGATCGTCCGCCGCCGAATTCACGCTTTTCAGATAGGTCTTGGCCCACGCCTTTGCCTCGCTGTCCTTCAAAGGCGAAAAATCGACGACCGTGCAAGCGTCCAACAATGCTTTCGTCGACTTCTTTCGCTTGTCGAGGTCATCGGCGGAGAAGATCATCACCGTCGCCGGTGACGGATTGCTGAGATAAGCAATCAGCACGTCTTCATCGGCGTCACGCAAGCGCGCGAAATCACGGACGCGCACGACGCGACGCTCCGACATCATCGGCAACTGCTCCGCCGCCGCGATCGCGCTGCGCACCGAATCGCTCAACAGACTGAAACTCGCCTCGTTGAACTCGCGGATCAGCGTCGCACCGAGCGCCGCCTCGGTAATCGCTTGGGCCGCGAGGCGGCGCAGGTATCGTTCGGGACCGACCAGCAGGTACAGCGGTTCCAAACCCTGGCGCAACGATCGCTCGAGCTCTGTTCGCGACAGCGTCTTCATGGCAACTTCATTTTCGGCCGGTTTCGACTGCGTTGATAAGAGTGGAAACGATGCTTTCGGCGAAGTTGCGCGACATGCGCAGGATCGCCGGATCTTCTTCGTTGAAGAACGTGCGCGGATCGCTGGCGAATTCATACTCGCCGCGAAAGACAAAGTTCTGATTGTCGTAGAGCACGCGGTTTTCAGTTTGATCGCGCACGGTGACAGCAGCCGCAATCGTCACTTCAAAAATGCGCGCGCGGCCCTTGTCGTCGAGCAACACGCCGCCGAAGTTGAAACTCTTGATCACGCCTTCGATCACCGCGTCGGCGCCCTCGCGGCTGCCCTGGACGCGCAGCCCGCGGCCGCGATGGACCAACTCCTTCATCACCGCGTCAGTGAAGCGCGACTCAACCTTGTAGCGCAGCGCCCGGCTTTCCATCTGAAACGCCGGCACCGCAACCGTCTTGATCCGCGCTGGAAGCTGGTTCTTCGTCACCGGCTTGTAGCAATCGTAAAAGCCCGAAACGAACGCAACCATAGTAATGAGGAGGACAACACGCAGGGATTTCGTCATCGGAGTTGCATAGTAACACGGATCGTTTCGGCGGCAGCTTTGACGTCGTGGACGCGGATGATGTGGGCGCCTTTCAAAACGGCGACCGCGATAGTTGCCAAGGTGCCGTGAAGACGTTCCGAAGCCGCCGCGGGTGTGCCTGAAGAATCGGCCAGCATTCTGCCGATGAAGGATTTGCGAGAGGTGCCGATTAAGAGCGGGTAGTCGGGAAACGCGGCGATCAACTGGTCGAGCTTCGCGATCAGTTCGAGGTTCTGTTCCTGGCTCTTTCCGAATCCGATACCAGGATCGATTACGATCGACTCGCGCGCGACGCCACGGCGTTCCGCCATATGAATGCTCGCACGCAGACTGCTCACCACCTCTTCCATGATGTCCGCCACCGGCGGCAGGCGGTGCATCGTTGCAGGCGTGCCGCGTGAATGCATCAACACAAGTCCCGCACCCGCGCGTGCTGCGGCATCGGCGACGTAGAAATCGAACCGCAACGCCGAGACGTCGTTGACGATGGCGGCGCCCGCATCGAGCGCGGCGCGCGCGACCTCCGACTTCGTTGTGTCTACGGAAAGTGGAACTGAAACGCGCCGGGCCAGTGCCTCAATCACCGGCACGACGCGCGCGATCTCTTCTTCAGCAGAAACAGGCGCGCCGCCCGGTCGAGTCGACTCGCCACCGACGTCGATGATGTCAGCGCCGTCCGAAACAAGCCGCTGGGCATGGGCCACGGCCTCGTCTACGGAAGCAAACAACCCACCATCGCTGAAACTATCAGGCGTAACATTCAAAATGCCCATGATGAGCGTTCGCTCACCAATGGGCATTTCGAAGTTCCTAACCTTCCAGAGCAACTGCTTAGGCCGGCGCTGGATTTCCGCCGGTAATCGGCGGCAGCAACGGCTTTTGAACCGGCTTCGAAGCCGGCTCCTTGAGCTGCGGACGATCCGAGTCGCCACCGTCGGAAACCGGCGGATTCTCGTCAAGGGGCAAGCCCGCGACGATCCTGCGAATCTCGACGCCGTCGAGCGACTCGCGTTCCAGCAGGCATTCAGCCAGCCGGATCATCGTGTCGCGATTCTCTTCGATGATCGCCTTCGCACGTTCGAACTGCGCGGTGACGATCTTCTTCACCTGCTCATCGATCTTGATGGCGGTGTCTTCCGAGAAATCACGATGCTGCGCGATCTCGCGTCCGAGGAAGATCTGCTCTTCCTTCTTACCGAACGTGAGCGGCCCCATCTCAGACATGCCGTACTCGCAAACCATCGCGCGCGCGAGTTCAGTAGCGCGTTCGATGTCGTTTGACGCGCCGGTGGTGATGCTGCCGAGGAAGATGTCTTCCGCGATGCGTCCACCCATCAAAATTGCGATCTGGCCCAGCAGGTATTCCTGACTGTAGTTATGCCGGTCGCCTTCCGGAAGCTGCTGCGTGACGCCGAGCGCCATGCCGCGCGGGATAATGGTGACTTTGTGGACCGGATCGGCGTTCGGCACTTTCAAACCGACGAGCGTATGACCCGCTTCGTGGTACGCAGTGACGCGCTTCTCCTCGTTCGAGATCACCATGCTCTTGCGCTCTGCGCCCATGAGCACCTTGTCTTTCGCCAACTCGAAGTCGCCCATAGCGACGAGCTTCTTGTTGTAACGCGCTGCATTCAGCGCGGCTTCGTTGACGAGGTTCGCAAGGTCAGCGCCTGTGAACCCGGGTGTGCCGCGAGCGATCACGGAGATATCGACATCTTCGCCGAGCGGAATCTTGCGCGTGTGAACTTTCAGGATGCCTTCGCGTCCACGAACGTCCGGCCTTGAGACGACAACCCGTCGATCAAATCGCCCAGGTCGCAGCAACGCCGGATCGAGAACGTCCGGACGGTTGGTCGAAGCAATCAGGATCACGCCGTCGTTTGACTCGAAGCCGTCCATTTCGACGAGCAACTGGTTCAACGTTTGTTCGCGCTCATCGTGTCCGCCGCCAAGACCGGCGCCACGATGGCGACCCACCGCGTCGATTTCGTCGATGAAGATGATGCACGGCGCGTTTTTCTTACCCTGTTCGAACAGGTCGCGCACACGCGAAGCGCCGACGCCGACAAACATCTCGACGAAGTCGGAACCCGAGATCGAGAAGAACGGAACGTTTGCTTCGCCCGCAATCGCACGGGCCAACAAAGTCTTGCCGGTTCCCGGCGGTCCCATCATCAAAACACCTTTGGGAATACGGCCGCCGAGCTTTTGAAACTTCTGCGGCTCCTTCAGAAACTCGATAATTTCCTGAAGCTCTTCCTTCGCTTCTTCAACGCCCGCGACGTCCTTGAACGTCACCCGCTTCTGCTGGTTGTTGAGGAGCTTGGCCCGCGACTTCCCAAACGAAAGCGCCTTGTTTCCGCCAGACTGCATCTGGCGCAACATGAATATCCAAATGGCGATGATGAACAATAGCGGCGCCCACGTTATCAGCATGGGCCAGATATAGCTGCTGCTCGATTCTTCTTCTACCTTCGGTACGCGCGCCCTGCCGTCAACCACCTCACGCGCGGCTTTCAGCAGGTCGTTTTTCGCGGGATCGTTGGATAGCGCGACTCGATATTCCTTGTTGCTATTATCGATGGCGACAGTCTCAGTCTGTTTGACTGTCAGTTGTTTTAACTGGCGGGCCTGGATCATCTGGTCGATTCTCGTCAGGTCCACGGTTTCATAGTTATTGCCTCGCGGATTGACGAGTTTGTAGAGCAGAACTGCCCCCGCGATGATTAAGAGCCAAAATACAATCTGTCTCGCTGTAGAACTCAAATTCATCAACGCCTCCGACGGCGATAATACCTTAATTAGCCTTCACTTGTCGCTGTCCACGAACTGGCGACATTAATCTTTCAAATCCTTTGATGCAGCCTGGCAGGCAGGGTTCCCCGGATACTTAAAAATCCGGTTCAAACTCCAACCGGCTCCGCACCCTTCTAACGCGTGATCCGCCCGGTAATTCCACCACTCGCCCGCCACCCGTACCTTCCAGAAGCTTCTCAACTGCCAGCAGGTGAACCATTTCAAGCCGGCGGCTGCTTCCGCGTGCCTGGGAAATCCACTGCCGCAGCGCTCGCCGGCGCAGTGCCGGTGGCGCCCCGGCCAGCACCTTTACGTTAAGAACCGGCGTTTCGGTTTCACTTTCATCGTCAAGGTGATCTAACACCGCGGCCCGCTTTAATAGTGCATCAGAATCGTTGAGCAGCACGGCGGCGTCTTCGCGGAGCTGCGACGCAGTGCGCGACAGCGCTTCCACGATCTTGTTATTGAACGACTGCATCAGCGGCAGCAGTTGCCGGCGTACTTTGACGCGCGCAAACTTCTGGTTGTCGTTCATTTCATCCCGCAAAAAGTGGGTTTTCCGCAAACGGCAATAGGTTTCTGTTTCGCTGCGCCGCGACGTCAGCAACGGACGAACGAGCTTCACGGCGGTGTTCTTTCCGAGCGGCCGCACGAGTTCCATGCCGCCCAGCCCCGATCCGGCACTGCCACGCATCAGCCGCAGGAGGACTGTTTCCGCCTGGTCGTCCATCGTATGACCCGTCAGGACGTAGTTTGCCGACTTTCGTTTCGCTGTTCTTTCGAGGAATTTGTAACGCGCCTCGCGCGCCGCCTGTTCGAGGTTGTCAGCCTTTGCCTCGGCGATCTCCGCGACTTTGCTGCGGCCGATGACGCACTCGTAGCCAAGCTTTTCCGCCAACTCCGCCACCCATTTCGCATCTTTCGAGCTTGACGGCCTGAGCTTGTGGTCAAGATGGGCGACGCACAGTTGAACGTGAAGTTTGTGGGCGGATCGGAGCTCGTCGAGCGCGAGCAGGAGGGCCGTCGAGTCGGCGCCGCCCGAAACGGCAACGATCATTGTTTCGCCGGCAAAAGGAAGCTTCAGTTTCCGCCATTCGGTGAGCAACATGCGGGGGAGTTGATTGAGTCGAGGTGTTCTGAATTGTCCGGTTCGCATGTCCGGTGATTGTCAACTCCGCCCCGTTCCGGGTCAACCGCAAAACGCCGGAACAAAAACCTGCGACAATTTGATGAAAAATTCGCGTCGTTTGTCGTTTAGAAAAACTAACATCCAGCACGACAGTTAGCGTCACGCCGCAAATTACAGGGGGGATTCCGATGAGAGTAGAAAAGCAAATACGGTTCAACGAATGGCTGCTCGGTTCAACGATTCTTTGCCAATCGTGTGGCTGTCTTTGGCTGGTCCCGGCTGCTCAAAAAGAGGATAGCTATTTGTGCCGGCAGTGCGGCAGCGAGGTAACAAGCAGTGCGAAGCCGATGACGGGCGATCACGGCGAGCAGCGGCCAAATAGTTATTGATCCCGTTTTTCGGGGCTCTGCCACAAAACAACATAGAGCGGTGTTTCCTCATCAGATCATCGTCTAAGCGGATTTCACAGATCCTCAAGATCGGTGTAATCTGTGTTTCTCCCAAAAATCCCGGATAGAGGCTCCTGATGAAACAAAGAAGATTCCTTGCTGCGCTATTACTCGCACTCCTCAGCTTTACTACATTCAACCTTCCGGCGTTCGCCGACGAGGGCATGTGGACGTTCAACAACGTCCCGCGCGCGGAAATCAAGAAGAAATACGGTTTTGAGGTCACTGACGAGTGGCTGAACAACGTTCGTCTCGCGTCCGTCAGGTTCAACAACGGCGGCTCGGGTTCGTTCGTTTCCGCGAACGGCCTGGTGTTGACGAACTATCACATCGTCGAAGACTTCGTCACCGAAGTGAGCACGCCGGAGAAGGACTACGCGAAGGACGGATTCGTCGCTAAGACGCGGACTGACGAGATCAAGATTCCGAGTCTGGAACTCAACGTCCTGATGAGCATTGAAGACGTGACCACGCGTGTGAACGAGGGCGTCAAGACGGGCATGACCGACGCCGAAGCGTTTGCCGCTCGTCGCTCAGCGAGCGCCGCCATCGAAGCAGAATCGCTGAAAGCTACCGGCTTCCGTTCGGACGTAGTGACGCTGTACCAGGGCGGTCAGTACAACCTCTATCGCTACAAGAAGTACACCGACGTTCGTCTGGTGTTCGTGCCTGAGTTTCAGGCCGCGTTCTTCGGCGGCGATCCTGACAACTTCAACTTCCCGCGCTTCAATATCGACATGGCGCTGGTGCGCGTTTATGAAAACGATCAGCCGGTGCGCCCGGAACACTTCTTCAAGTGGTCCACCACGGGACCGAAGGAAGGCAACCTGGTTTTCGTCACCGGCCATCCGGGTTCGACGTCACGATTGAACACCGTGGCCCATCTCGAGCAACTACGCGACAA
>Ga0114129_10017670_pt1 | contig 10154 bp, 8 predicted proteins | sample RhiMetdeltSRZDD1_FD_80071 | JGI IMG/M metagenome (GOLD analysis project Ga0114129, IMG submission 80071) | Populus rhizosphere microbial communities from Tennessee, USA - Rhizosphere MetaG P. deltoides SRZDD1 (version 2) (version 2) | ecosystem: Host-associated > Plants > Roots > Rhizosphere >...
CTGTTATCGAACCTGACGTGTTCTGTGCGAGGCCTACCGAGCCGATCGAAAAAAGAGCTACGGCTAGAACGCACAGTACTTGTCTTGATTTTTCCCCCCAAAGAACCATATGTGGTTTCCTCCATTGTTTGGCGCAAAGTTTATAATGCGAGGCATTGGACCTCAACCCATTTCCCAATGCAGATAGAGGTTTACAGACCCGAACAGGTTGGCTAGCAGGGAAGAGCCACAACGGAATCCGTTAATGCTCAATTCCCAATTCTCAATTCCCATCGGAGAGAATTGAGAATTGAGCATTAACGGATTCGCTTTTCCCTCTTACCTCACCGGCATTGCGAACACGAATCGCTCGCCGTCAGCTGTGACGTTTTTCCATTGCGTGGGATTTCCCGGCAACGGGCCGTTCAGCTTGAACAACAGTTTTGGCGTACCGGCTTGGAAAGTTGGAGTCATCGTAACGTCGACGGCCATGACTTCCCAGTCTCGAGTCATGTAGTACATCTCCTTGCCATCTTTGCGCCAGAAGATCATGCCGGCGACTCCTCCCTTATTTTTGGAGACTTGAACGGCCGCGCCAGCGCCGGGAGCCTCGGGCTTGTTCGAGTCGAAGGGGCGTACGTAAACCTGCAGGTGCTCCGGATCGCCCTCGTTTGAGAGGAACGCCAGGAACCGTCCGTCAGGAGAGAATCGACCTTGCACAACATCATAGTCTTCTCGCAGCCATTCAATCGCTTTCCGATCGAGGGCCGGCTGATCCGGGCGCAACGATACAAGCGATAGCACTCCGGTGAAGAACGTCAGAAATTTTCCATCAGGCGACCAGTCCGTCAATACCATCCCGGCGCCGGGCGTGTAGCGGAACAAGAGCTCTTCTTCTCCGGTCCCGTCCGCGGCCTTTCGGTAGATGCCGGAATAGCTTTGGCGCGTAGAAACATATGCTACCTGTGAACCATCGGGAGACCAGATGGGCGCATTGTCAGGCGGAGTGTCGTTCGTTATAGCCGTTCCTTTGCCGGTGGCAACATCGAACGTCCAGATATCGTTGTTGCCGGATTGCGGATCGTTTCTCATGACCACCAGTCGCTTTCCATCTGGCGAAAACCCCGGCTGGTTGAAAAGGCCGGGCTGGCCGACAGTGCTCACGACCTTGCCTTGGCGATCAAATACGGTGAGCTGACGAAGTGCCGGCGGAGGTACCGCAATCACGAATCGATCGCCATCGCGATTGACACTGGCAGTGCCGGGGGCAACAGGCGTCGCCTCGGATGGACGGAACAGCACTTTCGGTTTGCCGAATTCGAAATCAGGCGCGGTGGTGATGGACACGGAATTTATCGCCCGATTGGCTCCCAAAAAGTACAGCTCTTTGCCGTCGCGTCTCCAAAACGCCATGCCTGGCGCACCTTCCTGAGAGATTTGCCATCGGCCATCGGGCGGCGCCGCTGCTCCCGGCGCTGGATTGAAGGGGCGCACGTAGACTTCATTTCTTCCCGATTCGTTGGATGCATAAGAGACGAACCTGCTGTCGGGAGAAAGCCGCGGACCCTGCACCTGGGATGAGCTTCGTAACATTTCGATTGGTTTCCGCTCTCCGGATGCTTGCAATGGCAGCGCATAGATCCCGCCGCCTCCCAGGTCTGTGGCGAAATAGGTGATGTAACGCCCATCCATCGACCAGTCTGTGATGGTCAACGGAGCTGAAGCCTTATACAGAAGTTCCTCCATGCCTTCTCCGTTCGAAGGTTTTCGATATATTCCGAAATACCCATCGCGCAAAGCGGCGTAAGCGATCTGGGTTCCATCCGGAGACCAGGCCGGAGCCGTCGCCTGCTCACGAGATTTGCTGAACGTGATTTGCGTACCTTTGCCCGTGGCGACATCGAAAATCCAAAGGTCGTTGCATTCCTTTTCGATGTCCTGTTTGATTACCGCGATCCGTTTTGCGTCCGGCGAGAAGACAGGCTGGTTGTACAAATCTCGCGGTCCGACAGTCGCTACGGCTTTGCCGTCTTTATCGAAGACCGTGAGTTGGCGAGCATTGGCCGCGTAAATTTGGGCGATCAGTTTGGCCCGTTCCTCTGGATCTTTCGGAAGCTGTGCTCTTACCGGAAGGGCGGCGAGCACCAACATAGCAAGCACAATTGCCGCAGTGGTAACTACTGAGATTCGCTGTGAAGTTTTCACGGCAACCCCCTCAACAATTCTGAGGACATGCCGATACAACTTTTCCGTCCGGCAATGTGATGACGCGTAGTAATCCCGATCGCGAACCATCCCTGGCACGACTGGCTTCAGCGGTAACGTTCTTACCGAGAGCTGCCTCGAAGTCGCTCTTATTGATGTCACGCGTTCGGAAGAAGCTTGGTGGTGGACCTTCAATGGACCAGGGCTGCACCTGGTCGCCGCTCTTCGTATCAACGATTATTTCGATATGGGGATTCCGCCAGTCGATCTTGTTGAGTGTCCCGTTCAGCGTTACGCGATCGTTGAAGTCGAACAGCGCAGACATGTTGTGATGCGCCCAGGCTGTGCCGACCATCAGCATGCCTGCCAGCGCAATTAACACGACGGTTCTGTGGCTCATGACGATTCTCCTTTTAGGGGTTCATACCGTTTTCGGCGCAAAAGGTTTCCAGAAAATTGCAGTTGATGTACCAACTGCATTTTTCGTTGTATTTCGTTGATTCCAGAAAAACGTTCAGCTGCCTACCGCCCGGCAGTTCAGATCTTCTCTGTTCGCTCGCGGGATGATTCGCCTCGATTCCGGACAGTTCGTGTCGACAAGTACGAATGATGGGTTGGAAAAGTTTCGATCCTAATTGCGCTTCCAGCGCGCTTGCCATTTGGCTTTCAAAGAAGCTCGATCGACTTCCTGTCCCCGCAAATAGACTTTGTTGATCTTACGGCTGTTCGCAATGTTTTCCAGCGGGTTTGCATCGAGAACAATGAAGTCGGCGCTCTTGCCCTGGGCCACCATTCCGGTATTGAGGTGCGCCGCTTCGGCGGAGTCACGTGTAGCGGCGACAATGGCTTCCGCAGGCGTCAGGCCCATCCAGACCCAGTTTTCAAACTCCAGTTGGCCCATCCACCCAATGAAGAATCGCGTTTGGCCCGTGTCACTACCTAACGTGATCTTCATACCCGCCGCCCGCAGTTTTAGAGCATTGTTTGCGCCCATTTCCCTGAGGTTCCGTCGAGCACGTTCCACGGATTCGGACGTCATCTTAGCCAGGGCATCGCCCCAGAGGGCCTGGATCTGATCGGCAGGAACCGTGTCGCGCAGCAGCGGATCGTCCCAGACTTCGCGTGCAGAGGCGGCAGAGCCAGCACCGGGATTGAACCACATGTGAGGACGGTCGTTTTTGGCGATTCGTCCTTTAATAATCGCGATCAACTCCTCATCCGGCACCTCACCGTTGCGAACGGGCAGGTGAAGCCATCCCTCAACTCCCGCCCGCATCAGCAATTTAGCGTCGGCCAACGTAACATTGTGTGCTGCGACCGGGACATTGTTCCTGTGTGCCTCGTCGATGATCGCCAGGTAGAGTTCAGGAGTCAGTTTTTTTGTGCGGCCGTCTCTATCATCCACCCAAATCTTGATGAACTCGGGCTTGATACGAATATTGTCGCGTACCGCTTCCCGAGCTTCTTCGACCGTTGTGACAGGGTAAGGCACATCGGTTCTTGATGGGTGACCATTCGCGCCGGAGCCGGGCCAAGCAATACCTGGTCCTGCGGTTCGAAATAGAGCGGCACCGGGCACGATCTCGTCACGGACGCGCAGCGGAACGTCACCCCAATTCGTCCGTCCTCCATGCAAATCGGACCGGTCCACAAGGTCACCGATACCGATGACTGCACTAAAGCCGTAATACGCAAGCCGTTGCAAATGATCGATCAGATTTTCACGCGTGAAGTATTCCTTCGCCATCGTGCCATCGACGTCGTGCTGATAACCGAAGTGGCCGTGAAGATCGACTTTGGTTGGCATTACCGTCTTGCCTGTCAGATCCACACGATTTGCGTCCGCCGGCACGGTGATGTCGCTACGTTTGCCGACTCGCATGAACTGACCATTTTGAACAATGAAAGCCGAGTTCTCGATCGGCGCGCTGCCGTCACCCGTGATGAGCAGTGCGCCTTGGAAGACGATCGCACGTGAGCCGCCCTGCCCGTTCATCTGCGATGAGCATGCAGATAAAGAAAGAGCTGCGATAAAGACGAGTGCTTTGTTCATAGGCTCTGAATCTCCCTCGCGCGGCGGCCCTGTATTCGATTTTCGGTACGCGGATGATACACCAAGCAATTGACTTGGCGAAGGCGGCTGTTATACTCGCGCCACTGCTCTTGTTGCGAGGTTTTGAATGAACGATTCGCGGCGCGATTTTTTAAAGCGCGTAGCAACTATAGGCGCCGGCGCTCTGCTGACGAGCGGCAATTCGGGTGCGCAGACTGTAGCAGGTCAGGCGAGGCGGATCGATGTTCATCAGCATTTTGTCTCTCCGGACTACTTTGCATTGTTGACGCGTAAGAACGCTTCGAGTCCTGTACCTGGATTTAATCAATGGAAGGATTACACGCCCGAGAAGAATCTCGCCGAAATGGACAAGGCTGGAATCGCCACTGCGCTGCTTTCTCAAACGGCGCCCGGCGTTTGGTTCGGCGACGTCGACGAAGCGCGGCGCATCGCGCGAGAAATGAACGAGTATGCTGCCGCGAAAATGGTCGGTGCTTATAAGGGCCGGTTTGGGCTTTTTGCCCTGTTGCCGCTACCGGACGTAGAAGGCAGCCTTCGCGAAATCGAGTACGCCTTTGACATGTTAAAAGCCGACGGGGTTGGACTTCTTACGAGTTATGGTGACAAATGGCTCGGTGACGCCGCGTTCGCGCCGGTGTTCAACGAATTGAATCGCCGGAAAGCCGTTGTTTATACGCATCCTTTGGAAGCGACGTGCTGCCGTAATCTAGTCGGAGGTGTCACACCACAAACGCTCGAATATCCAACCGACACCACACGCACTCTCATGAGTCTGGTCGCGAGCGACACGGCTACACGCTGTCCGGATATCAAGTTCATTTTTTCCCATGCGGGTGGGACGCTCGTGTCCATTGCGGGACGTTTTCTGGGCAACGCTGTGACTGCCGAGAACCTCGCGCGCCCGGCCGAAACGAATTCACGGCTCTACCATGTCCGGCGGTTTTATTACGACACAGCGGGCTCGGCGAATCCCGTCCAGATGCAGTCCTTGAAGCTCCTGGTTCCGACATCGCAAATCGTGTTCGGTACGGATTTCCCGTTTGCCAATCCATCTGCAACCGTTACAGGTGTCGACGCCAGCGGCTTTGCACCGCAAGAACTGCGAGGCATCTATCGCGAGAATGCCCTCAAGTTCTTGCCGAAGTACGCGTAGACGAGATCTACGGCGGTGAGCGAGGAATTTGAAATTGGACGAATCCTGCAGCTCAAATTCGAAATCCGAAATCCGAAATTGGACTCAAGGGCCGTACTCCGGCCCGTCCAATCTGCGATTTCGAATTTCGAATTTGAGCTGCAGGATTCGTCCAATTTCAAATCTCTTCTGGTCCGTATGTGTTAAGTATATTGATACCCTTCGCAAGGAGGGGCTTATGCCGGCCCGCCACTTTATCCTTCTTCTCGTAAGTTTACTTCTTCTGTTGCTTAGCACCCCCGCGTTCGCGCAAATGAATCTCGAAGGTGAGTGGGCGGGCAGATACCACGAAGACCAGACCGACCGGATTCCCGGCGATGTGCAGGGTGACTTCACGGGCGTGCCTTTAAACGATGCGGCCCGACGGTACGCGGAGAGTTTTGATGTCACTCGCGTGAATCTGCTCGAACATCAATGCCAACCTTACAACTTGCCGCACATTTATCGGGGGCCCCTCCAGTTCAGAATTTGGGACGAAAAGGATCCTGGCACGCAGCAGATCATCGCGTACAGGCAGTATTTGGGCACCTACCAGCAATGGAGGACGATCTGGATGGACGGCCGCCCGCACCCTCCGGAGTACGCACCGCACACGTTCATGGGATTTTCAACGGGGGAATGGAACGGCGACATTCTTACGGTGACCACTACCCATATCAAGAAAGAATTCTATCGGCGCAGCGGTATTCCGAGCAGCGATTTAACCACTGTCGTCGAACACTATATCCGGCATGGAAATCTTTTATCTCACGTCATTATCGCGACCGATCCCGTGTACTTGACCGAACCGTACGTCAACAGCCAGGAATTTGTCCTGATGGAACGCGGAAACCAAAACTGGCTATACAACTGCGAATATGCGATGGAGGTACCGAAACCGAAAAACCAGGTTCCTCATTTCCTTCCGGGTAAGAACCCTTTCATGCGGGACTTCGCCAATAAATTTGGGTTACCGTTCGAGGCTGTGTGGGCCGGCGCCGAGGCCACATATCCGGAGTATCTGGCAAAACTCGAGGCGGGCTCTATCTCGACTCCGAGTAATCGGCCTGACAATACCGCGCCGCGGCCCCAACCGCCGGCGCCCCCTACTTCGGATGAGATCAAAACCTTCCATGTTCAGGGCAATGTTTACATGCTTGTTGGGGCAGGTGCCAATGTTGCCGTCCAGATCGGCGACGAGGGCGTTCTTGTCGTGGATACCGGCGCCAAGCCGATGCGCGATAAGGTTCTTGCGGCGGTCCGGCAATTATCCTCAAAACCAATCCGCTGGATTATCAACACCGATGCGGACGCCGATCACACCGGCGCAAACGAGACGCTCTCGCAGGCGGGCATGACGGTGAACGGCAATCCCGCGGCAATCGTGGCACATCAGAAAGTGCTCGCTCGAATGTCGGACGAATCGCGACCCTCTCCCGAGTGGCCCTTGAACACATTTTTCGAGGACAGCCGCGACTTCTACTTCAACGGAGAGGCGATCTTCCTCTATTACATTCCCCACGCTCATGCAGACGGTGACGTGATCGTTTACTTCCGAGGCTCGGATGTTGTGGTGGCCGGAGATATTTTCTTAACGACGACATATCCCATCATCGACGCAAAGCACGGTGGGGGTGTCGATGGTGTCGTCACCGGACTTAACAAGATTCTCGACATAACCGTTCCGAAATATCTGCAGGAAGGCGGAACGTATGTGATTCCGGGCCATGGCCGCGTGAGCGACGAGGCTGACGTCCTCGAGTATCGTGACATGGTTGTGATTATTCGTGATCGCATACAGGACATGGTCAAGAGAGGATTGACACTGGACCAGGTGAAGGCCGCGAAGCCGGGGTTGGATTACGACGGTCGATATGGGAACTCTACGAGTTTTATCGAAGCGATTTATGCCGATCTCGCTAAGCACTAGAATTCGTTTTGTGTTCTTTGTGCTTCTTGTGGCTAATCTTCCCGTTCAAGCCCAGGGACAGCGAGGCGCGCAATCTCCCAAATCCATTGCCCCGCTCGATATCACGGGCTATTGGGTCTCGGTTGTGAGCGAGGATTGGCGGCTGCGCATGATGACACCTCGAAAAGGCGACTACGAAAGCATTCCCCTTAATCAGGAAGGCACTCGCGTCGCAAATACCTGGGATTTGGCAAAAGATAATCAGGAAGGGCTCCAGTGCAAGGCTTTTGGTGTGGGCGGAATCCTGCGTCAGCCCGGACGTCTGCACATCGAATGGCAAGACGAGAAAACATTGAAGATCGATTTCGATGCCGGAACACAAACTCGCCTATTGAACTTCGACAAATCGCAGCAGGCGGCCGGTGAAAAAACCTGGCAAGGATTTTCCATTGCCGAATGGGAAGGGCCCGCAGTGGGGCGCGGCGCTCCTCCACGCGGGAATCCGCGTCCGACTGATGCCGGAGGCGGTGGCCAAGGACTGCGCGGCGGGCCCGCTCCTCCAAACTCGGTAATGCAGGGCGGATCGTTGAAAGTCGTCACAACGCGTTTTCGCGAAGGGTACTTGCGCAAGAACGGCGTGCCGTATAGCGAGAACGCATCGATCACGGAATACTTTCACAGATTGCCGCAGCACCCGAACGGCGACAATTGGCTTCTGGTTGTCACGATTATTGAAGATCCGAAATATCTGTCTCAACCTTTTTATACGAGCACGCAATTCAAGCTCGAGCCAAACGGTTCTAAGTTCAATCCCACTCCCTGCAAGACCGCACCACCGCCGCCAGGCAAATAGGAACACATGCGGAGGGGAAATTCCGTGAAGACGAACGGTCCTTTGCTACTCGTGGCTTTGAGCCTGATGACTTGTTCCGCGTTCGCACAGGTGGATTTGTCGGGCGAGTGGAGTAATCTGACGCACGAAGACGTCAATCATCGGCAAAGCGTCGAGATCGGTGATTACACCGGCCTTCCTATCAACGAGGCTGCACGTTTCAAGGCGGAAAGCTGGGATGAAGCTGTGCTCGCGACGCACGAGCGGCAGTGCATCCCTCACGTTGTCACCTACGCAATGCGTGGCCAGCCCGGGAATATTCGAATATCGAAAATCGATGATCCGGACACCGGTCAGATCATCGCATATACGATTCATGGCACGTATGGCCGTCCTCGCACGATATGGATGGATGGCCGGGCACATCCTTCCGAATATGCGCCTCATACATGGTCGGGGTTCTCCACAGGGAAATGGGAGGGAAACGCGTTAGTTGTGACAACCACCCACATCAAGATGGGCTGGATCATGCGAAACGGTGTTCCCACGAGCGATCAGGCCACAATGACGGAGCATTTCATCCGACACGATCGGCATCTGCTCGACGTCATCGTCATCAACGATCCGTCTATCTCTCCGAGCCATTCATTCGGACTCAGGACTGGAGACTCAATCTCACCGGAGAACCGAATGCATACGGTTCCTGCAGTCCTGCTCAAATTGCCGACGAGATACCGAATCAGAAGCGAGGATATGTTCCCCACCATTTGCCCGGCGCCAATCCATACTTACGGGACTTTCCTGCGAAACGTGGAGTGCCGCCTGAAGCGGCTCTTGGTGGACCCGAGACTACATATCCGGAATACATGTTGAAGCTTCAAGGCAAGGCCGGGACCCCGTCCACTAGTCGACCTGCATCGCCGCTCAATGCGCCAGCTCCAAAAGAACGCGACCGAACAGACGAGATTCAAATCCTTCCCGTTCAAGGCAATGTCTACCTGCTTGCAGGTGCTGGTGCGAATATTGCCGTCCAGATCGGCGACGATGGAATCCTTTTAGTGGATACAGGGTCTGCACCGTTAAGCGACAAAGTACTCGCAACGGTTCGTCAACTTTCCAACAAGCCCATTCGGTACATCGTCAATACCAGTGCGCGACAGGATCACATCGGAGGTAACGAGGTCTTGGCGAAGGCGGGAACCAAAATGGGAGGAGGCATTCTAGTCGGCGGTTATGCTGGTGACGGTGCGATGGTCGTGGCGCACCTCGGTGTTCTCAAAGCGATGAGCGCACCGACAGGAAAGCCCGCGTCCGCCCCAAGTGCCGCCTGGCCGACCGACGCTTACCCCGGCGACTCGAAAGAATTGTATGCCAACGCAGAAGGCGTCGAGCTTGTGCATCCGGGTGCGGCTAACACGGATGGGGACAGCCTCGTTTATTTCCGCCGGTCCGACGTTGTCGTCACCGGTGACATTTTCTCGATGACGAGCTATCCCGTAATCGACATCGACAAAGGCGGCAGCTTCACCGGCGTGCTCGCGGGTCTCAACCGCATCATTGACTTGACCATTCCGAAGGATTGGCAGGAAGGCGGAACAATGGTGATCCCGGGGCACGGTCGCATTGCCGACGAAGCGGATGTAGTCGAGTATCGCGACATGATCACGATTATTCGTGATCGTATTCAGGACATGATCCGCAAGGGCATGAGCTTGGAGCAGGTGAAGGCCGCCAGGCCTACACGCGACTATGATGGCCGCTACGGGGATCCCACTCTCATGACCGAGGCCGCCTATCGGGAGATCAGCCGGGGCCGGTGAGACTTGAATTGAGAATTGGGTAATTGAGAATTGAGCATTGGTTCCCAATTCTCAATTCCGGTCCACTGTCTTTTGTGGTTCCTGTCGCGTTTGATATATAGTCCCGCCAAATCTGACGAGCGAGGAGCAAATCTATGCGGCGTATCGGTTGGTGTCTATTTTCC
>Ga0114129_10017671_pt1 | contig 10154 bp, 9 predicted proteins | sample RhiMetdeltSRZDD1_FD_80071 | JGI IMG/M metagenome (GOLD analysis project Ga0114129, IMG submission 80071) | Populus rhizosphere microbial communities from Tennessee, USA - Rhizosphere MetaG P. deltoides SRZDD1 (version 2) (version 2) | ecosystem: Host-associated > Plants > Roots > Rhizosphere >...
ATGTTGAGAGCCGCACGCGTGCAGTTGGGACACAACGTATGTGAGAACTGCGCTCGTGAGCGGGTTTCAAGGTACGTTTCAAGCGCCCGCTCGCGTACGTCGAAACGGAGGGTCGGACCACCAACAAGGTATTGGTGCTGATCCGAATCATCGTGGTCAACAACGCTTCCTCAAGAGGTTGCGTCGAGCGCCGACCAGAGTACCATCACCTGTTCGGAATGCCCACGCGGCCAACACAACACACACACCGATTCGCGCGGCAATCGGCATTCGTCACGTCCGCACGTCCACGATCGCGATAGAAATTAAAAAATAGATATCAGCAGGAGATGGCATGGGCAAACGATCAGACGAACAGGGCTTGATTGAGCGAGTCTCCAGCGCGGTGACGCAATGGACTGGGAGCACTACTGCATTCGCGTCCGCTGTGGGCGTAATTATCGTGTGGGCTATCTTGGGGCCGGTGTTCGGCTACTCCGACACGTGGCAGCTCGTGATCAACACTGGAACGACCATCGTCACGTTCTTAATGGTGTTTCTGATTCAACGTTCGCAGAACAAAGACGCGTTGGCGATCCATTTGAAGCTGAATGAACTCGTAGCGGCCCTCGAAGGCGCGAGTAATCGTCTCATCGATGTCGAGGAACTCTCCGAACAGGAGCTGTCGACGTTGCAGAAGCACTTCGCGACGTTGGCAAACCTCGCTGGCGAGGAATCCGACATTGCGCAGTCTCATTCAGTTGAAGAAGCAGATCGCCGACATTCGGTCAAATCCAAGAGACGGTATCAATGAGAACGTGCGATCTCGCACACAATCAGCGGTGATGATCTCGAGACGGTGCACGATACTCCGAGTCAGGAAGACGTACCCTCCTAATCGATTCAGAACTGACGACAGGGAAACTTGCCCCCGCGCTGAGAAGCACCTATCGCGTCGTCGTCTCGTCAAGCGTTGCGACCGCACGGGCCTTTCTCGAACGCACTGGTGTAGCCGTCATCGTGACGGACCTCGACCTCCCGGACGGCGCTGCCATCGATCTCTGTCGCGCGGCGAAGGCACTACCGAACGCGCCCTCCGTGCTTGTGACGACGGCACAGGTCGAGCGCGTCCCGGACGCGTTGGAAGTCCGTTGCGATGGTGTGCTGCTGAAACCGTTCGCTCCCAATCTGCTTGTTGCGCGAATTGGACGATTGATGCGCGCACGAACCCAACACTCCGGCAGACCTAATTCAATGCAGTCAGGAACGAATCGCTTCTGGCCGAAGACCGGCTGCCCGTACTGCGGGACGCAAGGTGTCACGAGTTTTGAGTTCGCGAGTCATCGGCGGTCGTGGTATGCGTGCAATCGGTGCAAGAAGGTGTGGCTCGGTAAGCGGCAGGAGTGATCCACGTTGGCTCCTCATACCACGTCATCGAAGAGCATCCTGAAGTACGTCGCGCCGGAACTTGGGTGGCGCTGAGAGGACCGCGACGCGGCAAGCCAGTCGCTATGTCATCGCGAGCGGCGCGTTTAAGATTCCGCTGAACGCCTGGGCCCTTTCAGGTCGTCGCCGGTCATGGCTTCTTCGGCACAAACGCCAACAACCGAGGCGGATTGTCGACCATGATCTGATGCAGTACCGCATCCGATCCGCCGGCAACCCTAGCTTCGGCAAAAGACCGGCAACGTCTTGGCGTCTCCGGGCTGCCGTTGCGTTTGATCCCATTCGGCCTCGCTTGATCTGAGGAGAACATCAAATTGTTGGCACACCCATGGCATTTTCCCCAGGTTGCTCAGAAGTTGATACCGAACTGGGAAGCGAACACCGGCGCGTTGTTGAGACGGCTCGTGCCGCCGGGCTGAATGATGTATTGGAAGTCAGGCTGGATGAAGAAGGCGCCTTGGCGTAAGTCGAAGCGATAGGTTAGTTCGATCACCGTCTCGCTATCTTGGACGCCCCCCGCGCGACCAGGCAGCAGTCCCTCTCGTTGGGCTTGTTCCAGCTCTTCGCTGAACTCACCGGATCCGACGCCGAAACTAACGACATCTCTCTGGCGCGCGTCGAACAGCCCACGCGCCGAAAACCCGGCCGCAAGGTTCAACGGCATCGGCTGGACGCTGGAATCCATTGCGACAGTGACCGAGCCGAAGATGCCGAATCCGCGATTGCTGCCGGCGGTGCCAATTGGGACGAGTACCTGGTCGAAGAGCCCATAAAAGCCCCAGCTTCCGCGAGTCTTGACGCCGGACTCGAAATTGGTCAGCTCGGAGTTGTCGTACCAGGCGCCCAGCTTGTAATTGCCGAGCCGTTGGGTGTCGCCCTCTAGGCCATTGATCTGATAACCGAGTTCGCCGATTACGAAGGGGGGTCCCTTCAGCGACAGATTGACACCATGGTATTTGTTGGAGCGAATCGTGGAGTCGCCGTTGTAGACGGCGGCCATCACGTAGCTTCGCTTTGTAGGCTCTACCTTCGCCAGAGCCGCCCACGTACCGGTGTAAGCAGTCATACCTGGCGCATCCAATAAGATCCCGATCGGGTTGCCGCAAAACGCGTTCGAGATGAACCCGACGTAGTAGGGCGACACGTAAAAGTCATCGGTGGTCGCGAAGCGTCCGAGGCGGAGCTCGACCCGGTCGTCAAACAGCTTCTGCTGATAAGAGACATCGATCACGCGAAACGTCTCAAAACCATAGATCTGCTGCGTGCCGAAGACGTTGTCGATGTACTTCAACGAGAGGCTGGTGCCCCAGCGTTGTGAAAACGACGCAAACACAGAGCCGCCCTTCAGCCCAGAGGTCTTCTCTAGATCAAAGAGCAGGCTGAGCTCCGTGCCACTGGCTTGAGTCGCGCCCTGCGTTAGGCCACCACTGGGATTCCCCGCGACGTCGGTGATTTGCACCAGCCTCGGTGTAATGCCCGCGTCTTCCAGTTTCGATCGAAGGTCGTCCCAGCTCCCCAGCAGGTGTTCGCTCGGAAGCACGAGCTCCATCACCCGAAGCGTAGTGTCTTTAGTAAGACCGTCGCTCGTCTGTTGTGCAGAAGCTGAGGGCGCGCAAGTGAATAGCAGAATGAAAAGCGCGAGGACTACCCAGCTTCTCATGTAGGGTCGCCTTCTGATGACGCTCCAAGATGTGCACCCCCCGCCAGTCGGTGGCGACGAGCTTGACGACATACCTACGTTGACGTGCGCAACCGACGCTGGACTCAGTCTCTGATCTGCCATTAACCTCGTGCGAGCGTTGCACTCGTTGGTTCTATGTACTTGGTCGGGGATCACGTCAGAAGGTCGGCGATCCAGCGCAAGGCCCGCAGCCCTGGCATGAAACAGTACTCACCGCCTCGATTGACCACGAACCGGGGCAACGCCGTCAGCCGACGGCGGATCGGCTGCTGCGGGACGGTGAACCAGCCGCTCCCATCCTGCGGCCCGACCAGCGGGTCCATCTCGTCGGGCGTGCCGAAAAAGGTGCCCTCGTCGATCCACTGCGTCTTGACGAACTCGAAGCCTCGGCCCAGATCCGCCTGGAGGCAGACGAACAGGATGCCGCGGTCGGCTCCGTCGTCCTCCAGGACGCCCTCGGGCAGCATCGGACCATAACTGGAGCTGCGGCGGATGATCCGGTGCATCCGCGCTACGCCGATGATTTTCGAGTCGCGTGGGTTCGTCCGACGGGCGTGGGAACCGAGCGGGCACTTGAGCCCCCGAGCGTCGTCGCTCGCGGTGAAGAGAAAGGCGTTATTCCGTCTCGGATCGGCCCCTAGCTCAGGGTCGTCACGCTCCGGGGCGAGCACCAACGGCGCGCCGCTCGGCCAGCGACCAACGAATTTGGCGGCCAACAACTGCTCTTCGACTGCGTCTTTGGAGTGGGCACGGACGTACTGGCGGAATGCCGCCACGCGGGTCTGCAGCTTGCGGAAGACGGCGTAGGTGCCGTTGCGACCGAGCACCTCGGGCTGCGGCATCGCTGGCACGTCGCCGTTCTCGTTCGGATAGCCCAGCACGAATTCGCCGGCCTTGAAGGGCTCCTCGTGAGGGTTGGTCCCGGGAATCCCGCTGCACTCGATGGCAGGGTGGCTGATGCCGTCCTTGAACCCGAACGAGGTTCGCTCGTTCGGCAGCATGTATGTGTCCTGGTGCCAAATCGGCGCTACGCCGGGCACATCCCGCAGGGCATCGCGCGCGGCGGCGAGCACCGCCTCAAGCCGCTTGGCGTCCGGGGCCAGCGCGTAGATCGCCAGGTGGACGTCAGGGCTCCCTAGCGGTTGCTCCCAGTGCTCGGGCGCGTTCTCGCCCGTGTCGCCCACGTCGGCAGCGCGCGCGGCCATACCCTGCTGAAACTCCCGTGGGAAGCTGGCGAGGCTGTCGACGGGCACGCCCAGCGCCTTGAGCCCCTGGAAGGTGAGCGCCACTGCGGCCCAGGCCTCACGCTTCGGGTCCTGCGAACTTGGCGCCGCGGTGATCAGGGCGGGAATGAGGCGGCGCAAAACCTCGCGCCCATCGCGGCGATCGTCAACGCGCGAGAAAATGAGCGTGCCGACGTACGGCGACGGACGAGGATACAGAACCGCGGCCTGAATGTCGTCGAGCTCCAAACTGACGGTTGAATTCGCGCCCGCCGTCATCGCCCGACAGGTGAATGATTGTGATGCTCGTGGTGGGCCTCGGTGGGCCGGCCGACGAGCGCACCTAGCCTTGCGATTTGTTCGTCTGGCAGTGGGGGATTGGGTGGCGCGAGGTACGGGAACACGCCCGATGCCGGCACAGTCGCCTGATGCACGCCCTCGGTGATGCGCGGTCCCCTGTTCGCGGTGATGACCAAGTTGAAGATGGTGTCCATGACGTCGTCGTTCAAGGATCGGCCCCCGCAGGTCTCGTAGGAGCGCCCCTCGAGCGTCGCCCGCTCGATCTCGAAGTAGCTGTTCTCGTTGAACGGCTTCGCGACGTCGACCACCAGATAGTCGGCGAGCAGCAGGTCGGTCAGCGGATGGGAGCCGTCCGGCAAGAGCGGCCAGTCCGTCTTGCCGTCCAGCCGGTCCAACGCGGCGAGGTTGGCGTTCAGCCGCGCGCGATAGACATCTCGATAGTCCTTGCTCATATGGAAGGCGTCTTCCAGGTTGTAGAGATCGCGGATCTCCAGATTCCGATTGACCTGATCGAACTGCTTCAGCGACATGATCACGTTCTTGATCTCGGGGCGGCCGAACCGTTCCAGGCGGATCGGGATCTTCCCGGCCACTACCGTCTCGCCGACGATTGCAAATAGCGGCTGATTGCCCTTCCTGGGCAGGCGCTTGGCGTCGACTTCGACGACGAGGCTCAACGCGTTCAAACCGTTCAAGCTGTTCTGCCCCGGGTTCTTGAACGCGAGCCGGCCGGTCTGAATCGTCTGGAGGTAGGCCGGCAGGTCGATGAAGAACGGGTCCGAGCGCAGGCCGGCGTAGACGCGAAGGCCGTCGCCTCGCCCACCCCGCTCATCGTTGACACGAAAGCGTACCGTCTCACCGGAAGGCGCAGTGCAATACCCATCTTGCTCAGGCGGTGCGCCGTTGGTTCGCGATCGCGGGCTCTCGAAGCCGCAGGCGAAGACAAGCTCCGTCTCCTCTGCGCCGAAGGGAAATGCCCGTCTGTCTGCCGCGATCGACACGGGTCGCAGCCGGAAACGGTAAACAATGGCCTCCGAGAAGGACGAAGTTGTCGTGGCTAATGGCACAACGTTCATCACTAGCGCAAGATGGCCGGGCCGCTCCGGGCTGGGGAAAGCGAATACGTCGCAGATGTCGCCCGCCGGACCGGCGAGGGCCCGGGGGCCCGAGAAATGATCAGACATGTCTCAGCACTCCTGATGGGCAGGATTCCTTCATTGAGACTCTCCGCACTCCAGTCGAGTGATCAGGCGGACGCCAGATCCAGCAACGGCTTCAGCACCGGATTCTTGAGCGCCTCGGCCGCGCCGGGGGTCTCCAACACCTGCTCGAACGCCCGCTCCACGGCCAGCGCCTTCTTGACCTGCTGCACCGTCGGCTGCGGATAGGCGGCAACAAAGTTGCCCGCTTCGACCGCATGCGCCTGGAACCAGTCTTTGACCTTGGGCGACTTGATGCCCGGGAACCCCTGGACGTGACTCCAGGTCTGTTCGAAGTCCTGTCCAATCGCCGTGGTGGCGAAGTCGTCGATGTACTTATCCCAATCGCCATCAAAGCTGCTGGCGAACATGAGCCGCTTGCCACCATCGAGAAGGACAAACCGCGCTTCATGCAACGTGCCGATCTGGTCGATGGCCGCCTGAGTCTTCGGGTTGTTCATGTGATCCTTCAGGACCTGGCGCAGCGCATTTTCGTGTCCCGGGATCACGTCCCCGATGACGAGGAACTCCGTCCTCGCTCCCAGTTTCAGTCCCGGCCGCTTTGGATTCCCCATGTTTCTTCTCCCTTCGATCTCGTTGTGTCTACGTGATTGTTTGCCGGTGAGCCGCCTGAGGAATCGTTGTTCGATCAGTAGGAACGAACAAGTACTCGCCCCTCTTCACTTGAGGAGCGTAGGGAGATCGAACAGGAACGTCGCTTGGCTCATCGTTAGCAGCTTCGGCGGCGTTGAAAAATACGTGCCGCCCTTCAGAGCGAAGGTGAATTCACCGTGGCTTTCTGGATCTCAAGATCCTGATATCGCAGTCTCAACATTTGGTGAGCGTGGATCTCCAAATCCTTCTCCTCGATCCGGATGGAACTGTCGTGCGGCTCGTCGCTCGCAAACCTTTCGCGTACCGTCAGTACGGCGATCATCATGATGCTTTCTTCAGACCGGTCAGCAGCGCCGGATAGCCGCGCGTCAGCGAGCCACCGTCGATCGCGATCGTTTCGCCGTTGATCGATCGGGCATGATCCGATGCGAGAAACACGGCGGCCGCCGCGATTTCCTCCGCGTCAACCGCACGCCCCATCGGGATGACGCCGAAGAAGAGTTCGCGTGTCGCCGGGTTGTCGAGCTCTTTCTGCGTCAGCGGCGTCGCGACCAGACCTGGTGCGATGCCGACGACGCGAATCCCTCGAACCCCAAGTTCCAACGCGCCGCAGCGCGTGACCATATCGACACCGGCCTTCGCCGCGCAGTACGCGACCTGCCCCTCGCCTGGCTGACGCGCATTCACCGACGAGATATTGATGATCACGCCGGGGTGTCCTTGCTCGAGCATCTGTCGGGCGGCGTGCTTCACACCGTAGAAGACACCGCCCAGCGTCACGGCCTGGACCGATTTCCATTTGTCGCTGGTGAGCTCGGTCAGCGGCGCAATCGCGCCGAAGCCCGCGCAGTTGACGACGATGTCCAGCGACCCGAATGTCTCGCGAGCCGCGCGCATCGCACTTTCGACCTGGCTCTCGTCCGACACGTCGGTGACGCGCCCGACCGCGCGATCACCAAGCTCGCGGGCGACATCATCAAGCGCCTTTGCATTGCGATCGCAAAGCAGCACACTGGCGCCGGCTCCGATAAACGCCGTGGCGATCGCTTTACCGATGCCCGACGCGGCGCCGGTAACGACTGCCCCTTTGTTTTTCAATTCGCTCATAACGAGATGCCGCGCGTGACACGTTCATGCGCGCCGAGCCGAGCGAGCGGCCAGCCGAGAAGTCCCGAAAGCGCGCCCATTCCGGCCGTCGACCCCAGCCCGAACAAGATCATGTAGACGAGCCGCGACGCCGTGGTGGGAAGCGTGGTCAGCACGAGCGCGGCGAGTGTGCCGCTGCCCGCCAGCCCGTGAATCATGCCGACGATCAGCGGCCGCCTCGCGAACGTCCAGCCGCCGATATGCACGTGTGCTGACGTCCCTGGATGCTGGTGAACGATCCACCGATGCCTGTGCAGGTAGGACGGTCCTATTGATCCGAGGCGCACCGCCTGGAGCACGCTGCGCAAACCGAGTGTGATGAGCATGGCTGCGACGACGATCTCGAACACATCGGCCCAACCGGCGGGTATTTCCTTGCGTACCAGCACGAGGCCAAGGCCGACGACGAAGAGCGTCAGCGTGTGGCCGATTCCCCAGCACACACCGAGCCAGGCCGCACGATAGCTGCTCTGCTCACGGCTCACGAGCGTCGTCACCGCGGCGACGTGATCCGGTTCGAGCGCATGGCGCATCCCGAGGAGCGATGCGAAACCGGAACTCGTGATGACCTCCACTAAAGGCATAGGACCTTTAGAATCGTTGCTCGATTAGGCCCTCGAGCGCCTTCAGTCCGGGGACGAACAGATACTCTCCACCCTTCACCCTGACGAAGGTTGGGAGATCGAACAGGAACGGTGGTCTCGCGCCGGGCACGGACATCTGCGAACCTTCCCCGCCGACACCATTGATCGGGTCCTGTTCGTTAGGATCGAGTCCGAGGAACTCGCCGCCGTGTATCCATTCCTTCTGCACAAACTCGAACTGCCGCTCGATATCGGCGTTGATGAATAGATTGATCAGGCCGCGATCAACGCCGTCGTCCTCAAGCGCGCCATCGCGGAGATACGGCCCGTACTCGACGCCGCGACGAATCAAACGGTGCCGTCTTACCGCGGTCGCACGTTTTAGAGTCATCCCCCGCGGATTACTGCGGCGCAGATGCGCACCGATCGGGCACCGCAGCCCCGCGTCGTCGCCTGCATAGGTGAAGTTATTGCGACGCTCAGGATCTGCCGCGATCGCGAGATCGTCCTTATCTGGCGACAAATCCAGCGGGCATCCGCTGCGCCATCGCCCCATCATCTTGGCCGCGACGAGGTCCTGGTGGTATTGATCGTCGGACCCGTAGAGTGACTTAGCGGCAGTCGCCAGGTAGCGGCGAAACGCTGCGACGTCTTGATAGAGTTTTCGAAAGACCATGTAGGTTCCGTTGACCCGCAGCTCGAAAGGCTCGGGCGCGGGCGTGCCCGGCGGTCCAACCTCATCCTCGTAACCCAGCAGGAACTCTCCCGGTTTCAGCGGGCGCCATCTACCGTCCGGCTCCTGCACGCCATCGCCCGGATACCAAGGGATGTCTGCGCCGTCGATCGGCGGCTGCGATACCGGATCAGCAAAACCGAAGTGCTCGCCCTCGGAACCAATGCCGTTTGCATGCGCAAGCGCCTCCGTGTCCTGAACGAAGCGGATCTCGAGGCCGCCGAATGCCTCAATCTGCTCACGAACGATCCGCGTTGCCAGTTCGCGGCCTTCGTCGGAGTCGGTTCGCAGCCAGACCATCGCGTGAATGTCTGGACCGCCGAGCCCGCCCTGCCAGTGCTCCGGCGCGTCCGGACCGACGTCGCCGACTTCCTCGGCGCGGCCTCGCATGCCAACACGGAACGCTTCGGGAAAGCTATCGAGCGACCGCTGTGACAGCCCGAGCGTCTTCAGCCCTTCGTACGTGAATCCGACGTTGACCGTGAATCGCGTGCCACGCTTTTCCGGCCGCGCGTTGACGTACTTCAGCAAGGAGCGCATCCACGCGCGACCGTTGGCGCCGTTGCTGAACCTCAGGAAGATGTGCCGCCCATATCGCATCAGAATGGGCGTGACGACATTGTCCTGGATGTCGTGAAAGTTCTCTTTCAGGTCGGCAGCGGTCAGCGTCCGCGCAGTTGTGAGAGTGGCCATTGTGGCAATACCCCAAAACGAAATGCGATCGACCTCGAGTCCGGCCGAGGCCGATCGAAGTGCCGACTATCCTCGTCCTAGGCTGCGTGTGACTTTGTGGGGTTCTCGACGCGCTCGCGAACGTCCTCGTACTGCCACTGGCGGGCGACACCCGTGTCGACGATCGCGGCACTTGGCACGGGCTCGTACGGCTTGGCGAGCTCCGCAAGAAAGGCATTGACCTTGTCCTCGAGATTGCTCTCGCCTGTCGCGACGGCACGCTGGAACTTCAGGGTCTTGTCGTACCAGTCGGCCGCCTTGTAGATCTGGCCGATGCTGACGCTCGGCGCAACGTCGTAGCAGGCCAGCGTCTTGATCTGCCCGCGAGCGATGTAGCCGACGACGTCGCGCGCGGTGACATCCGCACCCGTGGGACACCCGACACATTGGCCCCACACGGCCAGCAGGTTCTCCTTGCCGTTGAGGACGAAATCGTCGAAGTACTTCTCGAGACTACCGTCGAACTGAGAGATGAAGAACAGGGTGTACCCATCGAAGTCCTGAGTCCTCGCCACG
>Ga0114129_10017673_pt1 | contig 10153 bp, 10 predicted proteins | sample RhiMetdeltSRZDD1_FD_80071 | JGI IMG/M metagenome (GOLD analysis project Ga0114129, IMG submission 80071) | Populus rhizosphere microbial communities from Tennessee, USA - Rhizosphere MetaG P. deltoides SRZDD1 (version 2) (version 2) | ecosystem: Host-associated > Plants > Roots > Rhizosphere >...
GCGTACCGCGAACGGCGGGCGGCTGCACCACAACTTCGTGGTGGCCGTGCTCGACGACCTGTTCGGCATCCAGAGCCGGGGCGGCTGTTCGTGCGCCGGGCCGTACGGGCACCGCCTGCTCGGCATCGACACCGACCGGGCCGAGGACTTCGCCGCCGCCGCGGTGGCCGGCTGGTTCGGCATCAAGCCCGGCTGGACCCGGGTCAGCTTCAGCTACTACGTCTCCGATGCGGTGGTCGACTACATCGTCGCGGCCGTACACCTGACCGCCAGCCATGCCGCCAAACTGCTGCCGCAGTACACCTTCGACCCGGCGTCCGGTCTCTGGCGGCACCGGGCCGCGCCCCCGGACGTCGCCAGCCTGCTCCGGCCGGTGACCCGTGGACCGGACCGGCTGCCCGAGAGCGCGCTGGCCGACCACCTGGCCGAGGCGTCGCGGATCCTTTCGTCCCCCGCCGCGCGCGATGGCGTTGCCACCCGCCTGTCCGAGCACCTGGAACGGCTGCGTTGGTTCGATCTCGCTACAACTGGTTGACGTCGAGGACCCGGACGACCGCGGTACCGGCCTCGTCGGACGCGGCCAGGTCGACCTCCGCGCTGATCCCCCAGTCGTGGTGGCCCTCGGGGTCGTCGAGGGTCTGCCGCACCTTCCACAACCCGGCCCGTTGGTCGACGAGGAACAGATCCGGCCCGCGTGCCGCCGCTCCGGTCTCCACAGTGGAGTGTTCGGCGTAGTAGCCGGCCATCGCCTCCGCCCAGCGGTCCGCGTCCCAGCCCGACTCCGCGTCCAGCGCGCCCAGCTCGTCGTACCGGTACAGGGCGGCCAGCTGTACGCGACGGAACATCGCGTTGCGGACCAGCACCCGGAACGCTCGTGGGTTGCCGGTCACCGCGGGCGCCCGCTCGTCGCCCGCCGCCGGCTCGAGCTCGTCGCGGGGGTCGCGCAGCCGCTCCCACTCGTCCAGCAGGCTGGAGTCGACCTGCCGGACCAGCTCGCCGAGCCACTCGACGAGGTCCACCAGCTCGTCGGTCTTGGCGTCGTCCGGGACGGTCTGCCGCACCGCCTTGTACGCGTCGGCCAGGTACCGCAGCACCAGACCCTCCGAGCGGGTCAGCCCGTAGTACGAGACGTACTCGGTGAACGTCATCGCCCGCTCGTACATGTCCCGCGCCACGGACTTCGGGGACAGCTCGTGGTCGGCCACCCACGGATGGCCCTTGCGGTACGCCTCGAAGCCGACGTCGAGCAGGTCCTCCAGTGGCTTCGGGTACGTCACGTCCTCGAGCAGGTCCATCCGGGCCTCGTACTCGATACCGTCGGCCTTCATCGCGGCCACCGCCTCGCCGCGCGCCTTGAACTGCTGCGCCGACAGCACCTGGCGCGGATCGTCCAATGTGGACTCGATGACGGACAGCACGTCGAGCGGGTAGTCCGGCGAGGCCCGGTCGAGCAGCTCGATCGCGGCCAGCGCGAACGGCGACAGTGGCTGGTTGAGGGCGAAGTCCCACTGCAGATCGACGGTGAGGCGTACCGACCGGCCCTGGTCATCGGGGGTCGCGAGCCGCTCGACTACCCCGCCCGCCAGCAGCGCGCGGTAGATGGCGATCGCCCGCCGGATATGGAACCGGCGGCGCGCGGGATCCTCGTGGTTGTCCGTGAGCAGCCGGCGCATCGCCGTGAACGCGTCGCCCGGCCGGCCGATGACGTTGAGGAGCATCGCGTGGCTGACCACGAAGCTCGACGTGAGCGGCTCGGGCTCGGCGTCCACCAGGCGTTCGAACGTCGGCTTGCCCCACGACACGAAGCCCTCCGGCGGCTTGCGCCGAACTACCTTGCGCCGCTTCTTCGGGTCGTCCCCCGCCTTCGCCAGCGCCCGTTCGTTGTCGACCACGTGCTCGGGCGCCTGCACGACGACGTTGCCGACGGTGTCGTACCCAGCCCGCCCGGCCCGCCCAGCGATCTGGTGGAACTCGCGCGCCTTCAGCAACCTCGACTTGGAACCGTCGAATTTGGACAGTGCGGTGAACAGCACGGTGCGGATCGGTACGTTGATGCCGACGCCGAGGGTGTCCGTACCGCAGATCACCTTGAGCAGCCCGGCCTGCGCGAGCGTCTCGACGAGCCGGCGGTACTTGGGCAGCATGCCCGCGTGGTGCACGCCGATGCCGTGCCGGACGAGCCGGGACAGGGTACGGCCGAAGCCGGCGGCGAACCGGAACCGCCCGATCTTCGTGGCGATCGCGTCCTTCTCGGCGCGCGTACACACGTTGACGCTCGTCAACGCCTGTGCCCGTTCCAGCGCCGCCGCCTGCGTGAAGTGCACCACGTAGATCGGCGCCTGGTACGTCGTCAGCAGCTCCTCGATGGTCTCGTGCAGCGGCGTCACGACGTACGAAAAGTGCAGCGGGACCGGCCGCTGCGCCGAGCGGACGACGGCGGTCGGCCGACCCGTTCGCCGGGACAGGTCATCCTCGAACCGGGTGACGTCGCCCAGCGTGGCCGACATGAGGACGAACTGCGCCTGCGGCAGCTCGAGCAGCGGTACCTGCCACGCCCAGCCGCGATCCGGCTCGGCGTAGAAGTGGAACTCGTCCATGACGACCTGGCCGATGTCGGCGCGTTCGCCGCCCCGCAGCGCGAGGTTGGCCAGGATCTCCGCTGTGCAGCACACGATCGGCGCATCGGCGTTCACGCTCGCGTCACCGGTCAGCATCCCGACCTCGGCCGCGCCGAAAGCCTCGCACAGGGCGAAGAACTTCTCCGACACGAGCGCCTTGATGGGCGCGGTGTAGAAGGTACGGCGACCCGCGGCCAGCGCGGCGAAGTGTGCCCCGGTCGCCACGAGGCTCTTGCCCGACCCGGTCGGCGTACTCAGGATCACGTTCGACCCGGACATGACCTCGAGCAACGCGTCCTCCTGGTGCGGGTACAGGGTCAGCCCCTGCTCCCCCACCCAGGCCGCGAAGGCGTCGAAGAGCGCGCCCGCCTCGACGGGATCGGGCACCCGGTCGGTGAGTGTCATGGCCGGTCAATCCTGCCTTGTCGGCCGCATCGACGGTAGGCTGGGCTCTCGATGAGCTTCTTTCTGGGGTGGCGGTTGCGCCGCGCGGCCCGCCGGCACTTCGGTTGGGGAAAGCTACGTCCAGTCCAACTCACCGCCATGAAGGCCCTACTTCGCGGCCGCGACACGATCGCGGTCCTGCCGACGGGCGGCGGGAAGTCGGCCATCTACCAGGTGCCCGGCGCGTTGCTGCCCGGCCCGACCGTGGTCATCTCACCGCTGCTCGCATTGCAGCGGGACCAGATCGCCGGGCTCGAGGGCCGCGGGTTCGGCGCGGCACAGGTCAGCTCCGCGCAGACGCCGGCTCAGCAGCGCGCCGCGCTCGCCGCGGTCCGCGACGGCCACGCCAGGTTCCTGTTCGTCACGCCGGAGCAGCTCGTCGATCCGGACCGGCTGGCATCGGTACGGGAGCTGCGGCCGGCACTCGTCGCGGTCGACGAGGCGCATTGCGTCTCCTCCTGGGGGTACGACTTCCGCCCCGACTACCTGCAACTGGGTCACCTGATCCGGGAGCTCGGTCGGCCGCCGGTGGTGGCGCTGACCGCGACCGCGTCCCCGCCCGTCCGCGCCGACATCGTCACCGCGCTGCGGCTGCGCGAGCCGCACGTCGTGGTCGGCGGACTGGACCGGCCCAACCTGCACCTCGCGGCCTTGGCCTGCACCAGCGACGAGCAGCGCTGGCAGCGGCTGCTGGCCTTCGTCCGCGAGGCCGAGCCACCGGGCATCGTCTACGCCCCGACCCGCGCCGCGACCGAAGAGCTGGCGGCTCGGCTGACCGCCGCGGGTGTCGAGACGGCCGCGTTTCACGCTGGACTGTCCACTGGGGAGCGTCACCGGCGGCAGGCCGACTTCATGGCCGACCGGCACCCGGTGATGGTCGCTACGAGCGCGTTCGGCATGGGCGTCGACAAGCCCAACATCCGTTGGGTGTGCCACGTGGCCCTGCCCGAGTCCCCGGACAGCTACCTGCAGGAGATCGGCCGGGCCGGGCGGGACGGCGCACCGGCTCGCGCGCTCCTGCTCTTCCGTCCGGAAGACCTGGCGCTGCAACGCTTCTTCGCCGCCGGCGCCCCGCCGCGCGCCGATCTGGCCGCGCTCGCCGTGACGCTGCGGCACGGCCCCACGACCCGCAAGGCGCTGGCCGCGGGCACGGGCCTGCCCGCCCGCCGGCTGTCCCAGCTGCTGAGCCTGCTCGAGCAGGTCGGTGCCGTCACGACCGACGCCGACGGGCGGCTGGCCGCTCCGCGCTACGCGCCGGAGCCGGCCGAGGCCGCCGATCTGGCGTTGCGGGCGGTCGAGCGCCAGCGCACGCTGCGGCTGTCCCGAACCGACATGATGCGGGGGTACGCCGAGACGCTCGGGTGCCGAGGTCAGGCCCTGCTGGCGTACTTCGGTGAACAGGTGGACCACTGTGGACATTGTGACAACTGTGCCTCGGGTGCCAGGGTCCCCACGCCCCGCCGGCCGTTCCCGGTCAGCAGCGCGGTCCGCCATCCCGAGTGGGGCTCCGGCACGGTCATGGCCTACGAGCGGGACCGCGTGCTCGTCCTCTTCGACGAGGTCGGCTACAAGACCCTGTCGGTACCGATCGCCCGCCAGCGCGGGCTGCTCACGGCGGACTGACAGAATGCTCCTATGAACGAAGCTCAACCGGTTGTTCTGGTGACGCCCGCCGGCCGGGTGGAGGGCGACGTTACTCCCGGCATGACCCGGGAGCAGGCCATCGCGATCGACGGGATGTGGGCCGGGTTCGTCCGCACCGATGCGCACATGACAAGCGGATGGCACCACCACGGCGAATACGACTCGTCCATCTACGTGGTCAGCGGCGTGCTGCGGATGGAGTCCGGCCCGGGCGGCGGCAACGTGGTGGAGGCCGGTCCCGGCGACTTCCTGCACGTACCGAAGGGCGCGATCCATCGGGAGGGCAACCCCGGCGACGAGGAGAGCCACATCATCGTGGTCCGCGCCGGTCACGGTCCCGCCGTGTTCAATGTGGACGGTCCCGCCACGTGATAGGGCGGCTGCACCACGTGGTGATCGACTGTCCGGATCCGGGCGCGCTGGCGGAGTTCTACTCGGAGCTGCTGGGCCTGCCGGTGACCTACCGGAGTGACGACTGGGTGGTCATCTCGGTGAACGACACCACCTCGGGCATCGCGTTTCAGCTCGCCCCCGACCACGTACCCCCGCGGTGGCCCGACCCGGCCCACCCCCAGCAGTACCACATCGACGTCATGGTCGACGATGTCGACGCGGCGGATCCCGCGGTCCTCCGGCTCGGCGCCCGCCGACTGTCCACAGCGGACAGTTCGTCCCGCGTGTACGCCGATCCCGCCGGACACCCCTTCTGCCTCGTCCCGCGACCGTCGTGGGCACCGCCGGTTACGGTGGACGGGTGACGATCGTTCCCGACACGAAGGACTGGACGTGGGTGCTGCGGCGCCCGTGCCCGGAATGCGGGCTCGACACCCGGTCGTTCCCGCGGCGGCAAGTCTCCGCGATGCTGCTGGCCAACGCGTCGAGCTGGCGGGACGTCCTCTCCAAGCCCGATGACCAGGTGCGCCAGCGCCCGCGGCCGGACCGCTGGTCCCCACTGGAGTACGGGTGTCACGTGCGCGACGTGTTCCGGCTGTACGCGTACCGCCTCGAGCTGATGCTCACCCAGGACGACCCGGAGTTCCCCAACTGGGATCAGGACGCCACCGCGGTCGAGGACCGGTACGGTGAGCAGGACCCGGCCACGGTCATCGACGAGCTGACGATGGCCGCCCGCGAGCTTGCCGAGGCGTTCGCGGCGATTCCCGACGCGGACTGGCAACGCACCGGTACCCGCAGTGACGGTGCCCGGTTCACCATCGAGTCGTTCGCGAGGTACTTCATCCACGACCCGGTACACCACCTCTACGACGTGACCCGCCGCAAGGCGAGGTGACGGTCCAGTCCTTGGCGTCCACTGTGGACATTTTGGGTTGGCGGTAACGCCGGAGTCCTCGCCGACAACTCCTTGGTACGGGCGACGTTTCCGTCCTCCCGCACCGACGTTAGGAGACCCGATGGGGAACTCGAGACTCGAGGCAATCTCTCTCGCTGCGACCGTCGCATTGGGACTCGCGGTGACGGCCTGCGATTCCCCTAGCTCAGCGCCGTCGAGCCCGAGTGTGGAGGCGTCCGCGAGCACTCAGCCACAGGCCACGAACGACCCGCCAATCCCGCGTCGGGCGGATCCGTACGCCGAGGCGGCGGAGCAGTTCAACCTGCCAGTGGACGCTGTGAAGTCCGCGTTGACGGATACGCGGATAGAGATGATCCGCATCGGCGGCGACGCCGGGCAGAACCTCCACGGTGTCGATCCGGAACCGGCCCCGCTCGACCAGGGCGCCCACCTCGACCCGCGCGTCGTCGCGTTCTTCGCCGGACGCCTCGGCGTGCTGGAGAGCCAGGCCCGCGAGGTCATGGCGTTCCTGTTGGACGAGTGGAACGAGTACGACGAGAAGTCCGAGCAGAACAACCGGGAGAACAACAACCCCGGCGTGGATGCGGCCGTGTCGAAGATGGCCACGGTATTGAAGATCTCCAAGGCGCACGCCGCCTGGTACCTTTCGCTGATGATAGGCCGTCCGTCTGGACCCGGACCCGCACCTCAGGGCGACGATCCGGACCGGATGGAACAGGCCATCATCGACGCACTCGGGGTCACTCCAGCCCAGTTCCGCCAAGCCGGGAAATAGGAAGCGCTGCGGTAACGCCGCGGTTTCCGCCGACAACTCTTTGGTAGGGGATGCCGGCCGGCAGGAGGTGTCATGCAGGACCGCGGCGATGACGAGCTGCTGGTGGCGATCGCGACTGGCCCCGGCGCCCTTCCGGAGTTCTACCGGCGGCACGTGGCGAAGGTCATGGGCATGGGGGTACGGCGGTTCGCCGACCCCGAGGACGTAGCGGACTTCGTGGCGACGGTCTTCCTGGAGGTGCTGCGCTCGGCCGCGGGGTTCGACCCTCGCCGGGGCGGTGCCGTCTCCTGGCTGTACGGACTGGCGGCCAACGTGGCCGCCAGCATGTACCGCAAGCGGGCCTTGACGGCAAAGGCGGAGCAGCGGCTGGCCGGCCGGTCGCTGCTGGACGCCGATGACTACGCGCGAGTGGAGGAGCGGATCGACGCCGCGGCCCAGCTACGCCGCGTCTACCAAGCGATGCAGCAGCTCGGCGAGGCCGACCGGCGGTTGCTCGAGCTGGTTGCGGTCGACGGCATGAGCCTGACCGACGCGGCCCACGCGTTGCGCATCACGCCGGTGGCCGCGCGAGTGCGCCTGCTGCGCGCCCGGCGGCGGCTGCGTTCCGCACTGACCCCGGTCGACGGGACGTTTCCCGTCCTCTCGCACCGACGGTAGAAGGAGACACGATGGGAAACTTCGAGAACCGCCTGCTCGAAGCGCTGACTGAAATCGACGCGCAGCGGCCGCCCGTGACTCCAACCGCCGTCCAGCCGCGCTGGGTCCGCTCGTCATTTCTGGGCGCCACCGTAGCTGCGGCGGCGCTGGCCGGCGCGGTGGTGGTGGGCAGCATGACCGGTCCGCACACCTCGGCCCACAACGGCATTGCCGGCCCTGGGTCGGTGGCCCCTTCGCCGGTGCAGAACGTCGGCTTCAGTCTGCAGGTCAATGGGGACGGCAGCGTGGACTTCACCGCGACCGATCTGGTGGACACAGCCGCCGCAACCGCCGCGCTCAACGCCGCCGGCATCGCCGGCCGGGTCGTCCTGCACCGCGATGCTTGCGCAGCCGTCAACTGGAACGACGTCGCGGTCAGGCCAACGCCTCCGTTCCCTCGGAGTAGGAAGCCCTCGCCGCCCGACCGGCGGATCACCGGGAGCGAGACCATCACCCTCCGGTCGTCGGACTACCCGCCGGGTGGCGGTCTCCTGGTAGTAGTCGTGGTCCGGCAATACCCCGAAGGCACCATGGCGGCCGCGTCGTGGCTCGGATACCGGGACGTGAACAGGATCCCGAGGTGTGTGCAACTCCACGACCCCGGCACCGGAGCCGACCCCCGTACCGGATGAGATGCGATCGACGCTGAGCGAGGTCTGGCGCATTCCCGACGATTGATCTCCGCCGAGCGGCGTACCCTGTGATCGCCTGGGTGGGGGAATCGATGAGCACACTGATACGCACTGATGACGTGCCCGTGGCCGACCGCCGCGACTACGTCGAGGAGGTCACCGCCGCGACGTGGGTACCGATGGAGTGCCGCGCCGAGCGGGGCGGCGACTACTGGGGAGTGTTCCGCGCCAGTGGTCTCGGGGCGATGCAGGTCGTGGTCATGGACGTCGCGCCGATCACGGTGAGCCGCACGCCGAAACTGATCTCGCAGGCCGATCCGGACTTCATGAAGCTCGTGCTGGTGTGCGGCGACGGCTCCACAGTGGTCACTCAGGGTGGCCGGCAGGCCCGGCTCTCCACGGCCGAGTTCGCCCTCTACGACACGCGCCAGCCGTACCAGGTGGCGTGCGGGATCGACCAGGATCGGCCGATCCGTCTACTGACCTTCATGTTCCCGCCGTCACTGCTGCCGCTGTCGCGCAGCCGGCTGCCCGGGCTTACCGCCTTGCGCATCCCGGCGACCACCGGGCTGGGCGACCTGACCTCACACTTCCTGCTCCAGCTGGCTCGCAACGTCGATCACTACAGCCCCGCGGAGGCGGCCCGGCTGTCGACCGCCGCGCTCGAGGTGCTGGCGACGCGGTTGGCGCACGAGCTGGAGCTCCGCGACTGGGACACGCCGGAGGCCCGCCGGCGCGCGTTGCTCACGACCGTGCAGGCGTTCATCCAGCAGCACCTGGGCGATCCCGGGCTGACCCCGGGCGCGATAGCCGCCGCCCATCACATCTCGTTGCGGTCGCTCCACCAGCTCTTTCACGACGAAGGCCTGACGGTGGCGGGCTGGATCCGGCAGCGGCGCCTCGAACGCTGCCGGCGCGATCTCGCCGATCCGGCGCTGGCGTCCCGCTCGGTCGCGGCCATCGCGGCCAGCTGGGGCTTCACCAGCGCCGCCGACTTCAGCCGGGCATTTCGGGCCATGCACGGTATGCCGCCCGCGGAGTACCGCAGGTCTGCGCGCGTTGCCAACACCTCTGCGCGCTAGCCCAACGACAAGTCGCCGGTAGCCGTCGATCCTCGAGGCCATGACTACTAGTACCTATGTGTTCGACCAAACATGGCAGAAGGAACGGGACCGGCTCACCGCGCTGGAGTCCCTCTTCGACGGCGCGTCCCGCCGGCTGCTGAGCGACCTCGGAGTCGGTACCGGATGGCGGTGCCTGGAGGTGGGTTGCGGCGCGGGCAGCATCGCGCAGTGGCTAGCCGCTCGGGTGGGCGAGACGGGTCACGTGCTCGCCACCGACCTGGACACCCGGTTCCTCGACGGGCACGGCCTGGCCAACCTCGAGGTGCGTACCCACAACATTGTCACCGACCCGCTCGACGAGGCCGCCTTCGATCTCATCCACGCGCGGGCGGTGCTGGTCCACCTGCCCGACCGGCAACACGTGCTCGAGCGGCTGGTTGCCGCGCTGCGCCCCGGCGGCTGGCTGTTGATCGAGGACGTCGACTTCGGCGGTTCGACGGCCAGCATGCTCAGCCAGTACGTCACCGCGGCGCCGCCGTCGCAGGCCGCGATGGAGCGGATCTACCAGGCCTTCGGGACGGTGTTCGCCGCCAACGGCGCCGACCCGTCGTACGGCAGCAGGCTGCCGAACACCCTGGCCGGCGCCGGGCTCACCCGCGTCGCCGCGGAGCTGCATGCGCCGGTGGTGTCCGGAGGCAGCGAGCAGTGGACCCGGGGCAGCGCCGAGCAGCTCGCCGAGCGGCTGGTCGCCACCGGCGTGACGACCGCCGGCGACATCGAGTGGTTCCTGGCCGCCAGCGCGCAGCCCGACATCTTCTACCTTCCTCCGCTGATGGTCAGCGCGTGGGGCCAGCGGGAGCGATGAGTACGTTCGCGGGGCAGGCTCGAGTACTCGTACGCTTACCGCCGCCGCCCCGCGACCGGCACGATTCCGACGTGGACACGTACCCATGCCCGGTCTGTCGGAC
>Ga0114129_10017674_pt1 | contig 10153 bp, 8 predicted proteins | sample RhiMetdeltSRZDD1_FD_80071 | JGI IMG/M metagenome (GOLD analysis project Ga0114129, IMG submission 80071) | Populus rhizosphere microbial communities from Tennessee, USA - Rhizosphere MetaG P. deltoides SRZDD1 (version 2) (version 2) | ecosystem: Host-associated > Plants > Roots > Rhizosphere >...
GAGGCGCCGGAGTAAATCCCAAATGAGATATATTCCGAACTCGCCCGGCGAGCGCCGTTCGATGCTTGAAGACATCGGATTGGAGCGCATCGAAGACCTTTTCGAGCAAATACCTGAACAACTCAGGCTCAATGAACCGATCGGGATCGGCGACCCAATCAGCGAGCCCGATCTGTTAGAGTACTTCCAAAGCCTGGCTTGGAAGAACGCGACCGACTTCCAGTCCTTTCTCGGCGGGGGAGCATACTCGCACTTCATCCCGGTCATTATCGACTCGTTGATTTCGCGGGCCGAGTTCTTCACGGCGTACACACCCTATCAGCCCGAGCTCAGTCAGGGGACGCTGCAGTACACATTCGAGTTCCAGACGATGATCTGCCAGCTCACGGGAATGGAGGTGGCCAACGCGTCGCTTTACGACGGCTCGACCGCCGTGGCCGAAGCGGTGCTGATGGCCAATCGCGTAACTCGCCGAAGCAAGTTTGTCATCGCCGACACAGTGCATCCGCAGTATCGCGAAGTCGTTTCGGCTTACACGAAGAACGTCGGGTTGACAACAGCCGTCGCCGGCCACACCGAAGCCGGTACCTTTGATCTAGCGTCGACAGGCATCGACAAAGAGACCGCCGCAGTTGTCGTTCAATCGCCGAACTTCTTCGGCTGCGTCGAAGATCTTGCAGCTATCGCGGATGCCGCACACGAAGCAGGGGCGTTGCTGATAGTAGCCGTGACCGAGCCGATGAGTCTCGGCATATTGAAGCCGCCCGGCGCGTTGGGCGCCGACATCGTTGCCGGTGAGACTCAGTCGTTCGGGATACCGCTCTCGTTTGGCGGCCCTTATTGCGGGTTGTTCGCGACGCTTGAAAAGCACGTGCGTCAGATGCCAGGCCGCCTGGTAGGCGAGGCACGCGACGATCAAGGACGCCGTGGTTACGTGCTGACTTTGGCAACGCGTGAACAGCACATTCGTCGAGAGAAAGCCACTTCAAATATTTGCACGAATCAGGGATTGTTCGCGCTGATGGTGACCGTTTATTTGTCGACCATGGGCAAGCGCGGGGTTCAAGAGGTCGCCCGGCAGAATCTTCAGAAAGCTCACTACGCTGCATCGTCGATCAGCAAGCTTGATGGGTTTGAACTGGAGTTCGCGGCACCCTTCTTCAACGAGTTTGTTGTTCGGACACCGCGGCCTGCGACTGAAGTGTTGAGCCGGTTGCTCGATAGAAAGATCATCGGCGGCGTCTCTTTCGAATCGTACTATCCCGAGATGAGCGCCTCGCTGCTCGTGTGTGTTACCGAGACCGCAAGGAAAGGTGCGATTGATAATCTGGTGGACGCGCTCTCTGAGATTTCAGCCTAGGATGTCCGACAAACTTCAGTTTGTCGACCCGCCAATGAGCTGATTTGGAGACGACAAACTGAAGTTTGTCGGATTTTTACTTAGGAGGCCTGTTATGCCAGACGTACAACACCTGGGAATCGGCGGCGTGATTTTTCTTGTCGGAGCCGTCGTTTATGTTATCAATCTTCTCCTCAGCCTCGCACGACGCGGGCGGGCGTTACCGCTCGACGGAGTTGGGCTGATGGTGCTGGGAATCGGTTTGGCGCTTCTGCTAAGGTGGTGAGGTTTGAATCATGGCGTCAGCGTAGATTGGAAAGAATGAGCGATAGCCGAATAAAGAAAGCAACGACGCATGTCGTCCAGAACGAAGGCTTGTTGTTCGAAGAATCGCGCCCGGGTCGAATCGGGTACTCGATTCCCGCACTCGACGTGCCGGAGCGCGCGGACGATCAATTGATCGATCGACGCCGACTGCGCGACGATGACCTGGGCGATATGCCGGAGCTTTCGGAAGTAGACGTGATTCGCCACTTCACCCGGCTGTCGACCTGGAATTACTGCATCGATCACGGACTCTATCCGCTGGGCTCGTGCACGATGAAATACAACCCGCGCATCAATGAACGCGTCGCTCGCATCGAAGGCTTCGCGAATCTTCATCCGCTGACCCCAGCGCCCTTGGCGCAAGGAGCGCTCGAAATAATCTTCGCACTCGAACAGTGTCTCGCCGCGATAACGGGGCTTAGCGCCGTGACGACTCAACCTGCTGCTGGCGCGCAAGGCGAGATGACCGGGCTGATGATGATTCGCGCGGCACTGACGGAACGAGGCGATCCGCGCAGGAAAGTGCTGATTCCAGATTCCGCGCACGGAACGAATCCAGCGTCGGCCGTTATTTGCGGCTACACCGTGGAAACGGTCCCGTCCAGGTCCGACGGCCTCACCGATCTTCAAGAGCTTCGGCGACATATGAACGAAGACGTGGCGGCGCTGATGCTCACCAACCCGAACACGCTCGGCAAGTTCGAGCGGAACATTCAGGAAATCTGCAGCATCGTGCACGAGCTCGGTGGATTCGTCTACATGGATGGCGCGAACATGAACGCGCTTGCGGGCGTGGCCAAACCGGTGAGTTTCGGCATCGACGTTATGCACTTGAATCTTCACAAGACGTTTTCGACTCCGCACGGCGGCGGCGGCCCCGGCGCTGGACCGGTCGCGGTGACTGCCGAGCTTGAGCGGTATCTTCCCTTCCCTCGAATCAAGCGCAGTGGAGAAGGCTCGCTCACGTTGGATTTCAATCGGCCAGAGTCGGTGGGACGCGTCCGGGCGTACTTCGGAAACTTCGGCGTCTTGGTCCGCGCTCTTTCTTACATTCTGACGCACGGCGATCAAGGCCTGCGCGAAGCAACCGAGACAGCCGTATTGAACGCGAACTACATCGCCTATCATATGAAGGACACATACGAGGTCCCGTATCCGGGACGCGTGATGCACGAGGTGGTCTTCTCTGACAAACGCCAGCTCAAGCAGGGCGTGAAGAATGTCGACATCGCCAAGCGACTGATCGACTATGGATTCTATCCTCCGACAATGTCTTTCCCGTTGATCGTCAGCGGAGCGCTGATGGTGGAGCCCACGGAAACTGAGAGCCGAGAGGAACTGGACTTGTTCATAGATGCTATGAAGTCCATCGCCGCCGAATCCGCCGAGGACCCGGAGCTACTGAAGCATGCTCCGGTCACGACGAGAGTCGGCCGCCTGGACGAAGTCGCCGCCGCTCGAAAGCCGGTGTTGCGGTGGCGCCCCGCCAACGGTGGAACACAAACCGAGGACACGTCGTCATCTGCGTAGGCACGGCTTCAATCCTTCGGAACTCGTATTCTTCCTTATACAATGTCGATCGCAAATTACAGTGCACCGAAGTGGTGCTGAGAGGTGGCAGGAATGATGATAGAGAGCTTGGAACAGCTTCGCGAGCGGTTGCTTCGTGAGGAGAACATTCAACAGATGATCAGAGTGCGCGCTTACGAGATCTACGAGATGCGCGGCGCTCAAGTCGGCGGACCCGCTCAGGATTGGTTCGAGGCGGAAAGCGAAGTGCTGGCGTTCCTCTTGGCGCACGAATCGCGCAGTGCAGATAACGGGGGAGCTGAGCAACCTTCCGCGTCTGCGCCTGAAGCAGCATCCCCGCAAAACATATCCACGCCTCCTGCCAAGAGGGCTGCTGCCAAGAAAGCAAAGCCGGCAAAGAGTTCAACAAAACGAGCAAAACGAGCGTCACCCAAGAAGCCGGCTGAATCGAAACCCAAACCTAAACGAACTCGCAAGGGATCAAAGACAGACGGGAACAAAAGCACCTAGTGTGGGACCGCTACTTCTTCGGGGCGTAGTAGCCCTCGCGCGTTCGCGCGATGTAACCACCACGAGTGAGAAAAACCTTGATGCGTCGCAAGCGTCCATCGTGCTCAAGGTTCTTGGGGACATAGGTGAGAATGTACTGACTCTTCAACTCACGCGCGACCTGTCCATAAACATCTTTCATTTCTCCGTCTTCAAGCGGAGAGAAAATGCGTCCGCCCGATCGCGTCGCCAGGTCCGTCATAAGCTGCTCGGCGCGCTCGAACCGTGCCACTTGCAAATCTGCTTGCCCGGCGATTCCCCCGCCAAATATGCGCGCGCCCTTGCCGCGAAACCGGTTCAGCTCATTGATAAACGCGCGCGCCTTGCTTATGACGTATACAACCGCACCTTCCTTTATTATTGAGGTAAGCGACTGTTGGTAGGTGACCTTGCTCGACGTATCATCCCCATCCGTCAGAATGATTATCGCCTTGCGCCCTTGGACTTTCGCGAGTTGTTCATCGGCCGTAGAAAACACTGCGTCATAAAGCGCGGTGCTTCCATAAGTAAAGCTGCCCTGTTTTGTTTGCACCATACCGGGCTTGAATCTCCAAGAGAGCGCGTGACGAACGTCATCAGCTTTCGAGGTCCAGTCTTGTATCAGTTCGACATTGGAGTGGAATTCGATGACCGACGTTTTGTCTTCAGGCCCGAGCTGACTCACGAAGTGCATCGCCGAATCGCGCAACGAGTTGATCTCTGAAACCACCGATCCGGAGGCGTCCAACATTAGAACCACGTTTACCGGGATGGTGCTCAGTACGAAGCTCGCGATGTCCTGTCGCTGGCCGTCTTCGGCAACGATGAACTCGTCCCGAACCAGATCAACCGCTTGATGACCATAGGAGTCTGTTACGGTGACATTGAGCAGGACTTCTTCAGCGCGCAGGCGAATGGGGCCATCCTGACCGGACTGTGCAGGAGAAGTTGGCTTGCGGCCGCTCTGGGGAAGGGCCGCGCTTACAGAGAAGACCAAAACCGAAATGGCGCTTAACACCCGGCTGAGAGCTTTTCCACGATTCAGCATATGCGATATCTAGCTACTGATTCAGTATATCGCAGCCTGGTTGGTTTTCACTACCGGCCATCTATTGCTTTACCGAGGCACGTCGATGCCGGCGATCACTTCATCGAGCACTTGATCGGGCGACGTGCCCTCAATCTCGGCTTCCGACCGTAATACTATGCGATGGCGCAGCACGGGTTTGGCGATCTCCTTGACATCATCGGGTGTGACGAATCCGCGGCCTCGAATTGCGGCCAGCGCCTTTGAGCACAACAACAGAGCCACCGCGGCGCGGGGGCTTGCTCCCCACGAGACGTTAATCGCGTTTCGCGTACTCCGAATAATAGAAACGATGTACCGTTGAACGCCTTCTTCAACAGTCACGCCGCGCACTTGAGAGCGACAAGCTAGCACTTCCGCCGCGTCGGGGAGAGGTCTAATACCCAAGTCGTCGAGTCGACGCGCATTAAAACCCGCGTTCCAGTTCGCTACTACTCGCAGCTCCTCATCAGCGTTCGGATAGTTGACGATGATCTTCAGCAAGAAGCGGTCGAGTTGAGCCTCGGGAAGCGGATAGGTTCCTTCGTATTCGATCGGGTTCTGGGTCGCAAGCACCGTAAACAGCGGCGAGAGTTTGTGGGCTTCGCCGTCGATCGTTACCTGGCGCTCCTCCATCGCTTCAAGCAATGCGGCTTGAGTCTTGGGCGGCGTACGATTGATCTCGTCTGCAAGCAGCAAGTCAGTGAAGATGGGTCCGTGCCGCAGCGTGAATGTCGAGGTAGCCATGTTGAAAATATTCGTGCCGGTGATGTCTGCCGGCATAAGGTCCGGCGTAAACTGTATCCGGCCAAAGTGCGCACCGATGGCCATTGAAACCACCTTCGCAAGCAGAGTCTTGGCCGTGCCGGGCACGCCTTCGATGAGAGCGTGGCCCTCCGTCAACAGCGCGATCAGGACCTGTTCTACAACTTCGTCTTGGCCGACAATGGCCTTGGCTACTTCGCCCTTCAATTGGGTTGTTAATCCACTAACGGAGTCGCGCAAGCGCTTACCTCCAATTCTTCTGTGGGCGGCCAACTTCGACGGATGTCTTCGACGCTTAAGATCCGTTTAACAGTCAAACAGGATAATACCTTCATCCCCGAGTCGCAACGTTAACCCGCAGTTTGAACTCAACGCTCTATTCACTTCTGATAACGGTTACAGATCGAAATGTTCGTCGTCGCGATTGCGTCCAGATCACGTCCTGAGAACTTTGCTAGCTGTTGATGTATAATCTCAATCAAACAATTCTAAACTCGCAAAAGAAATTCCTTGCGCTCCATGGTGAAAGATGGTAGAGTCCGTCACTGCCACCGCTGACCATCCCCCACTTGGGCTTGGTCGCCCCAAATCGCTCGCAGGATTTCGGTCCTCCTCACGGGCCGGCTTAATCAAAGCGATGACACTTCTGGCTGGTGCGCTATTCACTTCCGATGAGTTATGTTTGACGCCGTCCGTTTCATAACTCGACCATATCGAAGTGGATCAGCGATGACTCACCAGGGTGTCTCGCGACCGACGCTGAACTTTTGACGAGCAAGAATTGGAGGTGCTCCGTGAGTCAGGCCGCAAACACAGTTTGGGACGAGCGGGTCGAGAGGGCCGCCGTCACCGAAAGAGTGAATCCCGTAACCAGGCGCAGGGTGCGCGCCCGCCGTCTAGTGGATGGAATAATCTTGATGATAATCTTGGCAGCCGGAGCCACCTGCGTTTCGGTGTATTCGCAGGCCCGGGCAGAGCTTGGCAGCGCAGAGAGCAAGCACGAAGCAGCAGGTGAAAAGGTCCAGGAGCTGACGATCAGGACTCAGAAACTCGAGCGTGACCTTCAACAACTTCGTACCGACTCGAGAGTGATTGAGCAATTGGCCCGGCAGAAGTTCGGGTTCATTCGATCGGGCGACGTCCTCATAAAGCTCGCGAAGGATCAGACCGACCAAACCACAAACGCAACGGAGGTACGACCGGTCCGGGTGGCAAATTTGACGTCCCGTGCGAGTGAGAGCTATACTGACGCTTCAAATTAATGTAATATTCTGACGCGGGGTGGAGCAGTCTGGTAGCTCGTTGGGCTCATAACCCAAAGGTCGCGGGTTCAAATCCCGCCCCCGCAACCACTTATCAAAAAGATGGAGCAACTAATGGAGCAGTTGCTCCATTTTTTGTTGTTCCGCCTTACGCTTGAGATTCTGTCGCTGCTCATTGCCCCAACGAGCTGCCCGGCAAGCAGCTCCGTAGCTTGCCTCAGGGCTGCATCGTCGAGATGCCAGTAGATGTCCGCGGTCGTCTTGTAGTCCTGATGCCGCAGGTATTCTTGTCCCGGTTGCAGCTTGGAGCCTATGAAGGCAAAAACTCAGCAGTCAAAGCCGCTCGTAAAGTGTCGAATAGCCCGGATAGAACTGCGACTGAGCACGCTTATAAGAATCAAGCTCCTGGACGAATGTGGAGCGATAGAGTCGGCGAAGTGAACCGTACTGCCAGGATTCAGCGCATGCTTGGCCTCGTTGAGTGCCTCAGACAGACGGTTTCACAATACGAAATCCCCGCCCAGCTCGGGTTCCAACCGTCGGCCAATGATCCGCGCACGCGGGCGACTACATCTCAGGCCATTCAGCACACCATAGTACTTCATCGTTTGGTCGAGCCGAGTATTTTGCCATCTGCAGCGGCTGAAAGACCTCGATTAGACGCTACTGGCTCGCACGAAATAACCCCACCAAGGCGCTGAACAAAGCGAAGGACAAGTAAGTGCAAGAACGAACCGAAACGAAGGCGAAAGAACAGAGAGTAAGGCGGGATACGCATTCGCGGGCCCGCGAACGCAGGGACGTAGCACCCCAACCGCGCAGCTTCGGCAGGCCAAAGAAGTATCCAAAACTGATGCGAGTGCGGCTCAGCATCGATGAGCATAAGCAGCTCAGTAACAGAGCCAAAGACTCCGGCATGTCACGCTCGCGGTACATCATTGAGAATGCGCTCAGCAATAATGGCACCAGATCGCAAGACAAGGCGCTTGTGCAGGCAACGTTAATGCAGCGCGAATGGGCTATCTATGAAGTCGCCCGAATAGGAAACAACCTCAACCAAATTGCTCGGCAACTCAACTCCCAAAGGGGAAGCATCAGCTCAGAGAGAATCGAACAGACCCTAAATGCGGTCGGTGAGAAGCTCACTGACCTGCGCCGATTGTGGGTGCAATGCGACGTGGATTAGGCGGATATTGATGCCCGAAGCATTTGCAAAGTTCAGAGTTGGCAGCCCAGGATCGGGGGCGCTCACGCATCCTATATCACTCGTTCATCGGCGTTGGAACCGGACAGGGATCGGAGTGGCGCTAGCCAACTTGAACTGAATCTGGAGGAAACGAGTGTAGGCGCTGCCCTAGACGATCATCTAAATGACCGCGCGCTGGATCGTAGTGAGGACGGTTCTGACGTAGATCCTGTCTGGACTTGGAATGGTCCGAGCCATCTCACGGGTGACGACTTTGGGATAGACCAAGCGAGCAAGGGGCGAGCGACCGATGAAATGGCGCTTCGAAAGGCAACATCCCACGGCAGAATGACGGCCGACATTGGCTCACATAACCGCGCCGAGGGATTGTGGGAAAAGATCGATCATCTTCGCACGTACTTCGGCTACAAAGAACGGTTCGAAAAGGCAAAGGGGGGACGAACTCACTATCGCGCGATCCTTTCCTTCGACGTGCCGGCGACAAACGAACAGATCCGCAATCTCACCAACCAGTTCCTGATAGAAACCTTTCCGAAAGCGATTGGATTCGCGGCGATCCATCGCGATACCGATCATCCACATGTCCACATCTACCTGCACGCTCGTCAGATCGATGGCAGAAAGATCTATCTCAGCAGAGATGCCTATCGAACCATTGACGAGAACTGGGCAAGGATATATTCCCAGTTTGCAGGAGATCGAAGCATCCATGTTCAGCACCTTCGCAAGAAGGAGGAGACTCGAAAATGGAAGATAGCTGCTGCCGAAGCCTACAGCAGAGGCGAACCAATCCCGCCAAAACCCGAAAGAGATAATGATCGAAGGGAGAGACTGGCGGAGCAAAGATTGTCAGCTCAGATGTCCGAGGCCCGTGATCGCGGCAAGCAACGCGAGTCCAGACCGACAGCCGAACCGGTCAGTAGGCCTGCATCCGAGAAGGAGACTAGCCGTCTGCTAGCGAAGACAGACACCGCAAAAGAGCATCTCGCACACCTCATTCGAATCGATGCTCCCGACGCCCAGATCAAATCGGCTGCCAGGATCGCCCACGAGTTTAGTGCCGCCTTGGAAAGGACGCTTGCGGTGCGAAAGGAAAAGGGCCGAGAAACGCCACCTCAACGCGTCTATACAACCGAGGAGTGGAGGCAGCTTAAGGAGTACGGCGCGTCCTGCAAACTACCCGTGAGAGATGATACCGTAGCGGGCCGACTTCAAGCAGGTCGAGTGCTCGCCGGCGCTGAGTTGAAAGACGCGCTGGGCAAAGCTGATGCTTTCCGAGCTTTCAGGCACTTCTGGAAGTTTGAGGTCGAAGGATGGGATCGGCGCCTGTCGCTCAAGGAAGTCGAGCAAGCCATCAAGACTAAAGCCACAGACAAACTCAAGCTCTACAACTTTCTCAGGCCGAGTAAGCGAGAAACGATACAGGGCCAGATCGACTACCTGCAGGACGTGAAGAACGATATACAAAAGCAGCTAGCGGCTAAAGAACTAGGCATCAACAGGAGCCTTGGCGCGGCGGAGGTCAGGTATCAGATTGCGAGCAAGCAGGTCGAGCGGGCTGAGAAGACTCGAGCTGCGGAGGGAAAAGGAATGCCCTTGCCCATTCATCAAAAGGATGAGTTGGCTAGGATGGATGACATTGCCAACCGCAACACAGATGCCCCGCTGTTGCGATATGTCTACGAGCAAGTCAAAGACAAGCTCCTCGCCAACCCAAGCCCGGAAGCGTTGTCCAGGGTGAAGGGCTGCTCAGTGATGGCCAAGCTGGATTTGATCAAGGAAGCGGAGCGATTCGACGCTGCCAGGCGGTTCGGCGAATTTAGACAGCTTCCACTGAAAGATGCTCGCGGCCTTGATTACACCAAGAGCGTTAGAGAAGTCTCGCCGCGAAATGCGCTTGAAACGGTCATCAGACACTTCACGGACAGTGCTGAGCAGAAGAGAGAACAGAGAGAGCTCTCGGACGCTATGCGCCAGCAGCTAGCAAGAGATGAAGTCCAGTACAACAAGGCGAGAGATTTCAGCGCCGCCGTGGATCGTATACTCGGCGACCATTGTCGATCTGCAGGAGTTTCGCCGCGCCAGGTGACGCCATCCTTAGACTCTCAGCAGATCGCGGAGTTGAGAGA
>Ga0114129_10017676_pt1 | contig 10152 bp, 7 predicted proteins | sample RhiMetdeltSRZDD1_FD_80071 | JGI IMG/M metagenome (GOLD analysis project Ga0114129, IMG submission 80071) | Populus rhizosphere microbial communities from Tennessee, USA - Rhizosphere MetaG P. deltoides SRZDD1 (version 2) (version 2) | ecosystem: Host-associated > Plants > Roots > Rhizosphere >...
ACTCCAGCAGCTCCTCGCGGCTTAGGCCACCCAGATCGTCGCGTTCCATTGTGCCGGCAGATTAACAGAACCCCGACTCACACTGCGACCCCGCGACTCCGGGGGCGTAGATGTGCAGTTACCGAGAAATTGCCCTCGTACGCCCCTTCAAGGAACCTGACGTCCTGTACTGACAGCTCGCGGCCGACACGTGCCTGCGACAGGTCAGCCCAGAGCCCGATGCGAGCTCCATCGAGAACGAGGCTACCCTCAGTCACGACGCGTGGGAGCCTCAAATCCTCAAACGTGCTTCCACGCAGCGACAGGTCCCCCTGGAACACGCTGCCGTCGAAATCGACCGTATCGTCGAATCGGCTGTCGTGCAGCATCACGCTGAACGGGAGGTCGAACTCCTGGACGATAAGTGGTCCGCGTACGTTCGCCCTCCTGACGGTGATCCGCGACGGGGGCTGATCTCCCTGCTTCGGCGGGTGGACCAGCAAACTCCTTAGGAACTCGGCCGACAGGACTCGGTCACCCTCGTTCGGCGAATACTCTTGCAGGTCCGCGGGCTCACCCCGGCTCACTTTGTCGCGCACCCACTCGTCCACGGGAGCGGGAGGTGCCACCTCGACCGGTGCGAGAGGACGGTCGTCCTCCTGAGCTGACACGCGATCCGTGATCGTCGAGGCGAGCAAGAGCACGATCAGGATGCCCGCCGTCAGTGAGATGATTCGGTGCCACGCCTCGCGATGTCGCATGATGCCGCTCCCGGAGTGAACCGACCGGTGACGCACTCTGGCGACTATGCTGACACGAAGAGCGCAACGCCGCCTGTGACCCGGCTCACACGTTCCGCGCGTTCGTGGAGGCCACGCCGCCTACACCTCGGCGCAGTGCCTCACGTCAGGACGGTGACGGAAGCATCAGGTCGGATGCGTGGTCCACCGCGTACAGCCGGTGCCGCTCGCGCGTGCCCTTCACCTGATACCGGCCCCGATTGACGAACCGGATTCCGGACCCCGCCACCAGGCTCCGGACCGTCTCCGAGACGACCACCTCGCCGCCCCGCGCCAGGCTCATCACCCAGGCCGCGTAGCTGATCGCGATCCCCATCACGTCGTCGCCGATCGCGTCAAACTCGCCGGCGTGGAGCCCGGCTCGGACCTCCAGGCCCAATGGCCGGACCGCACTGGCGATGGCGCAGGCGCACTGAATGGCAGCAGCCGGTGCGTCGAACAGGGCCAGGAAGCCATCGCCCGTCGTCTTCACTTCTCGACCCCGAAACGCCACCAGCGCCTCGCGAACGCGCGTGTTGTGCGCCGATACCAACTCCAGCCAGGACCGGTCGCCAAGCTGAGCCGTCATCCGCGTCGAGCTGACGATGTCCGTGAACAGCACCGTCCCGATCCGCCGCCCAAAGCCGATCGGTCCCTCTCGGGCCGGCTCGTCTTCCACCGCGCTCGCCGGCTGGCGGCTGATCTGGCGCCCTGGCAGCACGCTCTCCCGCGCCCACCGCCCAAACAGCGTCCCGGCCGCCCGAACGGTCCGCGCGGCCCGGTCCCAGCGAACTACGCCGGTGTGCGCCAGCACGTCGAGCGCCCGCTTGGCCTGCCCGGGATACCTGGCGATCAGGTCGCCCTCGGGGAGCACGCCGCCGTCCGCCAACTGCCCGTAGATCGCCCTGGCCGCGTCGTCGAACCCCTGCCACCAGCTCGAGAACATCGTGGCGTGCTCGCGCAGGAACCGCTCCTCAGCAAGGGCCACCGACTCGCCCCACGCCGCGACCGCGTCGTCGCGGACCCGCTGCATCAGGTACTGGATCAAGCACGGCTGGCCGCCGCTCAGCTCGAAGACGCGCTCCACCAGGGCGTCCGGCCAGGCCAGCCCGGTCGGCTCGCGCACCAATCGGGCCGTCTCCTCCAGGCTGAACAGCTCCAGCTCCTGCCACGCCAGAATGTTCCCGAGCGGCGACCCGGCGTCCTGCGCGATCTGGTAGATCCCGGCGGCCCCGCTGAAGACCGCGCTCACGCTGCGTGAGAGCTCGCCCATGTTGTTGAGGATCATCCGCCAGTACGCCAGGAAGCCGCCGCCCCACTCGGCGCGCAGCACCCGCTCGATCTCGTCGAACAGGAACACCAGCTGGAGCCGGCCCAGCCGCCGGGTGGACTGGAGCAGCGCCCGTAGCGCGTCCGCCAGCTCGGGCCCGCTCGCCACCTCGCCGTCGTCGGCCGGTAGCCCGGATGCCCGAGCCGCCGCGCTCACCCGGCGCGCCAGCACGCCGTACGCCTCTTCGGCCGGGCCGGCGTACAGCTCGGCCATGTCCACGAAGACCGGGACCACCACCAGACCGCCGTCCGCACCAACCCCCGCCAGGTCCGCCTCGAGCCGGCGCAGCAGCGTCGTCTTGCCCATCCGCCGCCCGCCGGCTACCACGAACCGCTCGCCAGCCAGCAGCCGGTCCAGCAGATACGCGGCCGTCGCGCCGCGACCGTAGAACAGCGTCGGGTCCACCAGATCCCAGCGGTACGGGTTCACCGCCACCCCCACCGTCTAGTCCGCCTGCCCAAGCCGGAACCGGCGTAGCCAGCGGTGCAAGAGCCTGATCTTGATCCGGTACTCGCCGCCGACGTACTCCACGATCTGGTACCCCAGCAGGTGGCGGAGCGCCCGCTCGATCGGCTGGTCCGAGAGCGTCGCCAGCGCCGCCGGCTCCACCACCCCGTCCGCGATGAACGGCAGCAGCTCGTTCTCCTCCGGAAAATGGGTCTCCAGCCGGTACAGGATCTCCTCGAAGATCGCCCCCTTGTCGCGCACGAACGTCTCCAGGCTCTCCTCGACGATCTGGCGGCTGATCCGCAGCGGCCGGTAGTCGTAGCCGCGGACGATGTGCCCGCACAACTGCCGCGTGATGAACGGGTGCCCTCCCGCCTCCCGGTAGACCAGCGCCAGGCTGTCCCCGTCAAACGAGACGCCCATCCCCCGCCCAAGCTGCTGGACCATCTCGGCGCAGACGTCCTCGTCCAGTGGCGGCAGAAAGACGTCCTGGTAGAACTGGAAGACCGGGTTCTCTCTCGAGCCCCAGTTCGGAGTCTCGCTGACCAGCGGGTTCGCCGCCGTCACCACGCTGACCACCCGCCCCCGCGTCCGCTGTCCGACGCCGCGCAGGTAGGCGAAGAAGTCGGCGTACCCCCGGAACCCCGGGTTGGCATCCGAGATCGGCAGCATGTACTCCAGCTCGTCGATCGTGATGACCACTTTGACGTCCGGCAGCGTCGGATCGGCGTCGAGCGCGTCCAGCAGCCGCGAGAGGTCCTCGTCGAAGCGGAGGGCGTTGTTCTGCGGCTGCCGGATTGCCGTGTACGTCCGCACCGCTCCCAGCCGGAGCGTCCCGTCGACCTGCTCTTTGTCCAACAACTGCCGCTCGGAAACAATTTCGTACAGGCGCCGCCCGATCGCCCAGAACAGGTAGGCACAGTCCTGCTGGCCGGTCCCTCGAATTTCCTGAAGGTCGACGTAGACCACCAGATCGAGCGGCCTGGTCCCCCGGAGCTGGTACAGCAGCGAGGTCTTGCCGACCTTCCGCAGGCCGTAGATGCCGGTGTGCCGTCCGTCGTCGATGTTGGCGCGGATCTGCCGAAGCTCGAGCTCCCGACCGTAGAAGTGGCGCCCGGAGACCGGAAAGCGGTCGTCGAACAGGTTGCGCCGCGAGAGCCAGCGGTCCAGCACCTGGTGGAGGTTCGCGCCCTCCAGCGTCTCGTGGTCCAGCGGCACGATCGCCTCGTGGCTGTCGCCGATGAAGCGATAGAGGGCGTTGTGCCAGCGCGTCGAATCGCCCATGATCGCGAACGCGACGTCGCGGTTCAGCGCCTGATACGGCGGGTCCACCAGCACGTCCGCGAGCTGGAGCAGCGTCGCCCAGTCGATCACGTCCCGCAGGAAGCAGCGCGCCAGCACCCTGCTGCCCAGGCCGTACCCGTCCGTGAACGCCGGCTGCTCCGTGCGAAGCGTCAGATCGGCGTACTCGTCCGTCAGCCGCTCGACGTGGACCTCGAAGCCGGCCGCGCGGAAGCAGGCGACGGTCTGCCGCCCGAGCTTCGACCCGGTCACGAACCAGAGCGTCCGGTACCGAGGATCCTCCTTGACCTCGACCAGCCCGAGCTGCTCGGCCTTCTTCGCGTGGCGCGCCGCCGCCGCGAAGTCGCGCTCGTCCCCGATGTCCACCAGCAGGCTGGCGAGCGCCCAGTGCAGGGTCGCCGCCTCTGGCGCGTGCGTCAGACCTCGCCGGAGCGTCGCCGCCGCCTGGTCCGTTCGGCCGCGCAGCGCCAGCAGCGCCGCGTGGCTGACATAGATCGGCGCCGAGATCGGGAATCGCTTGATCCCGCCCTGGAGCAGCGAGATCGCCCGCTCGGTGCTGCCCAGCCGCGCCGCGACCTCAGAGTACGCCAGGTACAGGTCGACGTGCGGCGCCCACTGGATCGCCTCCTCCAGCAGGTCGCGGGCGACCCCCAGCTCGTTGCGCTGCTGCGCGGCCTCGGCCTGGCGGTACAGCCGCTCGGCCTTCGGCGACATCGGTCCGGCGGTGCCGCCGGACGGCAACGGTCTGGCGGTCGGCTGCGGCTGGCGTTCGCTCTGCGCCGGTCGCTTCGGAGACGGCTGTTTCGCCGGGCGAGCGTTGCGTCGCGGCATGGCCGACTCCCGACAGACGATTGAACAGCTAGCGCGGCCCATCTGGAGTGTAACCGCTCGACCCACGGCCCCGGCGACGTGACCTCGACCCACGGCCTCGGTGAAAAGTACGGGCAGAGCTACGGGATTCTACGCAGCCAGCCTGGCATAGCTGAATCGTACCCTCATGCTGCGGATACTGAACCGTTCCTGCACACGAGTTTGAAATACGTCCGCAATCTGTGACAGACCTCACAGTTGATCTTCCTGGTGCAGTGAGATACTCAAACCGCGCCCAGATCGGGGCATGAGGAGACATCGATGCACGCCGATGACGTTCGCACGAAGTACGGTCCACGCTGCGCCCGTTCGATGACCACACGCGGAGCCAACACGGTCATGAAGTTGGCCCCAGACGGGTAACGCCAGCCGGCTGCTCGATCCTCGCGCGCCGCTGCTCGTGACCGTCCATACCCCCGTCGAGTTTGCGCTTCTTAGCCGCCGCGCGACGCTTTCGTCGTGCGCTCGAAGGCACGGCACGATGACACTGCTCCCGGTCACCCTAACCCACGTCTCGCAGCTTCCAGTCACCCGTCGCCGCCACGCCGCCATCGTGGTTGGCGACGTCGTCGGCTACAGCCGTCTCATGGAGTCATACGAGGAGTACACCCACCGCTGGCAGATGCACCTGCGCTCCGAGATCCTCGATCCGGGCATCACCGAATTCGGCGGCCGGATCATCAAGAATACCGGCGACGGCTTCGTCGCGATGTTCGACACCGCCCCTGATGCCACCCGCTGCGCGCTCTCGCTCCAGCAGGCCATCTCCATCGCGACCACCGAACAGCCCGTCGAGACGCGCATCAGCTTTCGGATGGGCGTGAACGCCGCTGACATCATCGTCGAGGACGACGACATCTACGGCGACGGCGTCAACGTCGCCGCGCGCCTCCAGACCTACGCCGAGCCCGGCGGGATCATCATCTCGGGTGCCGTCGCGGAGCAGCTTGGCACCCTCCCGGGCGTCACCGCGATCGATCTCGGAGACCTACCTCTGCGCAACATGGCCCGTCCGGTCCGGGTCTTTTCGCTGCGCACCCAGACCGCCCCCTCGCGGCTGATCGGCGACGTGGTCGCGGGCTCGGAGCCGCGGCCGTCGATCGCCGTGCTGCCGTTTCGGATGCACCCGATCGGCCCCGAGGAACGGTACTTCGTGGACGGCATCGTCGACGAGATCATCCACGGCCTCGCCTCGCTCAAGGAGCTGTTCGTGATCTCGCGCGGCTCGGCGCTCGGCTACGGCGGCCCGAAGCTGGACGTGCGGGCCATCGGCCGAGAGCTCGGCGTCCGCTACGTCCTCTACGGCGGCGTCCGCCGATCCGGCGGTGAGCTGTGCATCGTCACCGACCTGAGCGACGCCGAAACCGGCGCGCTCGTCCGTGCAGATCGGTACGACGGCGAGCCTGCCGATCTCTTCGAGCTTCAGGAGCGGATCGCCGTGGATGTCGTCAGGACGATCGCGCCGCACGTCCAGGAGCGCGAGCTCGAACGCGCGAAGCGGAAGCATCCGCAGAATCTGACCGCGTACGAGCTCCTGCTCCAGGCCCTCGACGTCCTGTACCGGATGGACTACGAGTCGTTCTCGCGGGCGCGCGGGCTCCTCCAGCAGGCGATCGCCCACGACCCCGACTACGCCCCGGCGTACGCCTACGCCGCGTACTGGTACGTCTTCCGCGTCGGCGAGATCGGATCACCAGACCCGGCCGGTGACGGGGCGGCCGCCGCGCACTACTCCGCCGCCGCCCTCCATCGCGATGGCGACGATGCCCTGGCGTTGGCGATCTCCGGCCACGTTCACGCCTACCTGCTCAAAGAGTACCGTCAGGCGATCGCTCTGCTCGATCGCGCCATCGCCTGCGGGCCAAGCTCGGCGATGGCCTGGACGATGAGCAGCGCAACGCGCGGGTACATCGGGGACGGCGAAACGGCCGTGAAGCACGGCGAACAGGGGCTCCGGCTTTCGCCGCTGGATTCCCGCCTGTTCTGGCACGAAGGCCTGCTCGGGCAGGCGCACTACGTGGAGGGGAACTATGAGAAGGCGTTAGCGTGGGTGCAGAGTGCGCTCAGTAGAAACCGATCGATTCGCTACAACTACCGCACCTTGATTGCGACACTTGTTGCGCTCGGGAGAGTCAAGGAAGCCGCCGAGGCTGCTCGTGCTTTCCTCCGCATTCAGCCGGATTTTCGCCTCGGACCGTACTCGAAGCACTGCCCGTTCGTACCGCCGATTCTCGAGCCGTGGCTCGCCCGCCTGAGGGCAGCGGGCCTCCCGGAGTGACGCCGAGGTCAGGCGACCTGAGATAGGTTCAAGGGAGGGCAATCGATGACTGGCAACACTGGCAACACGGGCAACACGGGTAACACTGGCAATACCGGGAACGCCGGCCTGACCGGGGAGACCGGCGGCGGCTGGTTCACGCCGTTCCGCGTCGACCTGCCGTTGGTGACGGAGATCGACCCTCTCACCCTCAACCAGCTCGGCGAGCTCCGTCGCTCGGCCCTGGCAGTCGGCGCCTTTCCGGACCGTTACTGGGCCGCGAAGTGGCACGCCTTCCGCGTCCTCCACGAGTTCACCGAGACCGGCTGGCGGTCGCCGATCGAGACGACCGTGATGGACCCGCTCTGGGCCACCATCGACCTCGCCCTGACCAACACCGAGATCGACCTGCTCGTCCGAGCTGCGCGCGACGAGCGCCCGGAGGCGCTGGCCGAGATCCTCTCCCAGGACGTCGAATTCATCTCCGACTTTATGACGCTGCTGACGATCACGCCGGGCTCGCACCCGAACACCTACCGGGTGCTCCACATCGCCAGCCTGATCGGCTCGTTCGCAGTCCTCTACTTCAAGGACCGGTACAAGCGGGCGCGCCCGACCCACTTCTGTCCGGCCCTGATGCCGCCGATCCCGACCCCTGGTCACTCGGCCTATCCGAGCGGGCACGCCACGCAGGCCTACCTGATAGCGCTCCTGATGGGGCGGGTCCTCTCCGGCAGCGTGCCATCCGCCGACCTGTCGGAATTCGTGGCGAACCTGTCGGCCCTCGCGCGCCGGGTCGCCAGAAACCGCGAGATCGCCGGCGTGCACTACCGGTCAGACTCGGAGGCCGGCGACGCGCTCGCGCAGGCGCTCGACCCCCACCTCTGGATCAACCTCTATCTCGCGAGCACGCCGACCGTCTTCAAGGCAACCATCGACGCCGCGAAGGGCGAATGGACATGATCGAGCTCTTTCCAGAACAGACCCTCAGGGCGCAGCTCGAGCGTGTCAATCAGAATACGATCAGGTTTGAGACGCCAGACACGCCGTACTACCCGCTCGAGGCCGAGGCCGGCGATCTCGACCGGTTCGGCTTCCCGCCTCGGCCGAACGAGTACGAACACCCGGATCTCTACGCCTTCTGGCACAAGATGTTCTCCCGGGGCATCGAGGAGTTCGTCGAGATCGACTTCTCCCTGCTCCCACCCCAGCAAGGGACCGGGTCTGCGCAGAGCGCCCGTACCCTGTTCAGCCGCAGCCATCGCGAGGGCAGCCGCAACTGGTCCGGGGCGTACATCACGCCGCGCGACGGCCGGATGTTCACCGATGTTGTGGGGAGCTGGTACGTCCCGACGGTGAGTGCTCCACCGGGCTGGCCGCCGTCCGATACGTACGGCAGCTCGGTCTGGATCGGCCTGGACGGTCAGCGCCGGTACCTCCATTCGACGCTGCCGCAAATCGGCACCGGGCAGTACCTGAACCTGCCCAGCGTGCCGGGCTCGACAACCACCGCCTGGTTCCAGTGGTGGCCCCAGAACGAGATGACGCTCCCGATGACGATGGTGCCGGGCGACTATGTGATGGCCTGGCTGCTGGTCCTCAACCCGACCCAGGTCCACATGCTCCTGTTCAACTGGAGCCGGCTCTCGCTCGCTCGGTTCGTCTGGCCGGCGCCGACGGTCATCATGCCTCCGTTCATCATGACACCCGTCCAGGCGAACGTCTCCGGCGCGACGGCCGAGTGGATCACCGAACGCCCGGCCGTGGCCCCCACGCCCATACTCTACAACCTGCCCAACTACAGCACCGTCCACTTCGAAGACTGCATGGCGGCCTCGGCGCTCAATCCCGGAATGGCGTTCGTCGACCGCGACGTCGACAACCCGCGGTTGATCCGCATGTACCGTCGTGCCACGAATCCGAGACGCACCGTGACCATCTCGATGGCCCGGCGGGTCTCCGAGCACGAGGTCGAAACCCGCTATCAGGTTTGACCGTCAGGCGGGGACTGGGCGAGGTCCGCCAGCCGGATCCCGACGATCTCCTCCAGCACCGTTGCGATGGCCGGGCTGGACCATTCCCCACGCCCCTTCGCGATCGCCGCCGTGAACAGCTCCTGCGAGATCGCCAGCGTCTGGAGCGGCACGCCCAGGCTGGCCGCCAGATTGCGCCCGAGTCGCAAGTCCTTCTGCCCGAGCACCGTCCGAAAGCCCGGCGTGTAATCGCCGGTCAGCACCTGGTTCGGGATCGAGGTCCGCATGTGGCCGTGGCCGGTCGTGCTGGCCTGGAGCACCTCCAGCGTCTTCCTGAGGTTCAGCCCCGCCTTCGCCGCCAGCACCATCGCCTCACAACTGGCGGCCAGCATCGTCAGCGAGAGCAGGTTGTGCACCAGCTTCAGGGTGATCCCGTGCCCCGGCGGCCCGACGTGGAAGACGTCGCTGCCGGTCGCATCCAGGATCGGCTTGATCGCCGCGAAGTCCTCCGGCTCGGCGCCGACCATGAACACCAGCGTGCCGGCGTCCGCCTCGCCAGATCCCCGCCCCATCGCCGTGTCCGCCATCCGGATGCCGCGCTCGCGCAGCGCCCTGTTGACCGCCAGCGAGACGGCCGGGTCGATCGTGCTGCAATCCATCACGATCGTGCCGGGCTTTGCGCCCTCCGCGATCCCGTTCGGCCCGAGCGCCACGGCCTCGACGTCCGGGCCGTTCGGCAGGACGGTAATGACGACGTCCGACCGCTCGGCGACGGCACGCGGTGTCTCAGCACCCTCGGCCCCGAGCAGCTGCAACGGCTCGATCGCCGCCAGGTTGGCATCGTAGACGGTGAGCGGGAACCCCTTGGTCACCAGGTTCTTGCCGATCCCCCGGCCCATCGAGCCGAGGCCGATCACGCCAACGCGCTGCTCCGGCATCGCTGCCTCCTCGCTATCACATAGTAGAAGTGCCCCACACGATAGCGCCTGCCAGCACCACCCTACACTGCGCGGACCCGGTGCCGGCGTTTCGTGTACCCTGCCTCTGCTCGGACAGCCTCTTACTCATGAAGGGGATGGAAAGGACGTTCCATTGGGGCTTGCAGGACGTCCCTGGGACGTGATCGTCGTCGGCGCGCGCGTCGCGGGCGCCACCCTCGCCGGCTATCTCGGCAAGGCCGGCTTCAGGACGCTGTTGATCGAGCGGGCCAGCCTG
>Ga0114129_10017677_pt1 | contig 10151 bp, 9 predicted proteins | sample RhiMetdeltSRZDD1_FD_80071 | JGI IMG/M metagenome (GOLD analysis project Ga0114129, IMG submission 80071) | Populus rhizosphere microbial communities from Tennessee, USA - Rhizosphere MetaG P. deltoides SRZDD1 (version 2) (version 2) | ecosystem: Host-associated > Plants > Roots > Rhizosphere >...
ACCTCTATTCCGCGAGCCACTCCGCCGGCACGCTCACGACCTTCGCGCGCCACACGATGACGGGACCGGAGAGCGGCGACCTGCCGGCGTGGCTCCGGCGGCCGGGCGAGCAGGACATCACCGCGCACGTCGACTTCACGAGCGTGAGACAGGCCGCCGAAGCCGAGGGGCTGCAGGTGCTCGGCTTTCTCGATCAGACGTACTTTCTGCTCGGTCTCGTGAAGGATCGCCCCGCGTTTTCCACGGACCAGAACGCGCAGCCGTCGTCCGCGCCGCCGCTGCTGCGGCCGCTGATGCAGCTCAAGACGCTCCTGATGCCCGGCGGCCTCGGCAGCTCGCACAAAGTCCTGCTGCTCGCCAGGAACGTCGGCACCCCTGCGCTCGCCGGCTGCTCGTTCCGCGTGCGCGTGACGTGATGTGGATCGTCGGCCTCGCGATCATGGTGGTGACCGAGGTCGCTACGCTCGCCGACGTCGAGCCCTTCGCGTCATGGAACACGCCGATCGCGTGGACCGGGTTCATCCTCTTCGCCGACGATCTCGTATTCCGCGCGCGCGGCAACTCGTGGCTCCGCTCGTCCCCGCGCGAGTTCGCGCTGCTGGCGGCGGCGTCGATTCCGCTCTGGCTCCTCTTCGAGCTCTACAACCGGTTCATCGATAACTGGTATTACGTCGGGCTGCCGGAGAATGCGGCGCTGCGGCTGTTCGGGTACGCGTGGTCGTTCGCGACAATCTGGCCCGCGATCTTCGAGTGTGCGGAGCTCGTCGCGATCGCGAGGGCGGGGAGGGCTGGTGCCCCTCCCGCCCCTCCTGCCCTTCCTGCCCCTCCTGCCCCTCCTGCCCTTCCTGCCCCTCCTGCCCTTCCTGCCCCTCCTGCCCTTCCCGCCCTCTCCATCGCAGCCGGCGCCGCGATGCTGATCGTGCCCTTCGTCGTGCCGCGCGAGGTCGCGCGCTATCTCGCCGCGCCGGTCTGGCTCGGCTTCATTTTCCTGCTCGATCCGATCAACGCGCGCCTCGGCGGCGAGTCGTTGATCGTCGACCTCCGCAGCGGTCGGCTCGATCGTCTGATCAACCTGTCGGTGGCAGGCCTCATCTGCGGCGTGTTGTGGGAGTTCTGGAATTTCTGGGCTCGGGCCAAGTGGCACTACACCGTCCCGATCCTCGAGCACCTGAAGATCTTCGAGATGCCTGTTCCCGGATATCTCGGTTTTCCCGCATTCGCGCTCGAGTGCTTCACGATGTACGTGTTCTTTAGACAGGCCTTGTACATGTTGTTTAGACGCGCGTTGCACGGTGTCAGCGCGGAAGGGCACCTCGGCCGAACGATTGCGTTGTAATCACCCGGCTCCGGCGCTTAAAGTAGGACCACCATGACGGCGACGGTCGAGCGCGAGATCAAGCTCCGATTCGACAGCGCCGCCGCGGCGCGCGACGCGGTCGTCTCGGCCGGCGCGACGCCGATGCGCGGCCGCCGCCTCCAGGAAGATTGCCTGCTCGACACGCCCGACGAGCAGCTCCGCAAGCGGCGCTGCGTGCTTCGCGTCCGGCTGGAGTCCGGCAAGAGCCTGCTGACCTTCAAAGGTCCCGTGCACCCGTCGGACATGAAGCTGCGCGAGGAGCTCGAGACGATCATCGGCGACGGCCCCGCGCTGGTCGACGTGCTCGAGCAGCTCGGCTTTCAGGTCTGGTTCCGTTATCAGAAGTACCGCGAGGAATTTTCCCTCGACGACGTGATCGTGGCGGTCGACGAGACGCCGGTCGGGACGTTCGTCGAAATCGAAGGCGGCGATCGCGGGATTGCCGACATGGCCGTCGCGCTCGGACGCGGGCCGACCGACTACGTGCTCGACTCCTATCGGTCGCTCTTCTGCGAGCACTTCCGCCGCCTCGGCCGGCCGATGACCGACATCCTGTTCGACGCTGAATGAGCGCGGCTGCGCTCGTGCCGCGGCAGGCGCTCGTGCTGACGGCGGGCCTCGGCACGCGGCTGCGTCCGCTCACCGACGTACGGGCGAAGCCGGCCATCCCGGTGGCGGGCGAGCCGATCGTGCGCCGGATCCTTCGCTGGTGCGCCGCGTCAGGCGTCGTCGATCTCGTGCTGAACCTGCACCACCTCCCGGCTACGCTCACGGCCGTCGTCGGCGACGGGCGCGATCTCGGCGTGCGCGTCCGGTACTCCTGGGAGCAGCCGAACGTCCTCGGCAGCGCCGGCGGTCCGCGACTCGCGCTGCCGATCGTCGGCGCGGAGCGGTTTCTGATCGTCAACGGCGACACGATGACCGATCTCGACGTCGGCGCGCTCGCCGCCGCGCACGCCGCCGCCGGCGCGCTGGTGACGCTCGCGCTGGTGCCGAACACGGAACCGGCTCGTTATGGCGGCGTGGCGCTCGCCGGCGACCGCTCCGTCACCGGTTTCGTGCGCCGTGGACCCTCAGCCGGGGGATCGTTTCATTTCATCGGCGTGCAGATCGCGGAGGCGTCGGTCTTCCACTCGCTCCGTGCCGGCGAAGCCGCGGCGTCGATTGGCGGGCTGTACGATCGCGTGATCGCCGGGCGCCCCGGCGCGGTTCGCGGGTTCGTGTCGCAGGCGGCATTCTGGGACGTCGGCACGCCGGCCGACTACCTGAAGACGTCCGCGGCGTTCGCCGCCGGCGCGCCGAGCCCGATCGGGCGCGGAACCCGCATCGATCCGTCGGCGCGGATGACCGACTGTATTCTGTGGGACGATGTGGAGGTCGGCGCTCGGTGCCGGCTGCACCGGTGCATCGCCACGGACGGCGTGCGCGTGCCGTCCGGCAGCGACTACGAGAACGCGATTCTGATCCGCCGGGAGGACGCGTCGGTTGCCGTCACGCCCATCAATCATGCCTGACCAAAGAACCGCTGAAGGCCACGAGCTGCGCGATCGAATCGACCGCTACCTGCGTGCGAGCGGGCTCGCGGATCGGCGCGCCCGCGTGGTGCCGCTGACCGGCGACGCCTCCGATCGGCGCTACTTCCGCGTCATCCCCGCAGATGACCCGTCGATCGTGCTGGCGCTCCACGCGGGACCGATCGAGTTTGCGACGCTGCCGTTCGCCAACGTCGCGCAGCTGCTGCAGCAGATGCCGCTGCCGGTGCCGGCGGTCCTCGATCACCACGACGCGCTCGGCATCATCGCGCTGCAGGATCTGGGCGACGTGACGCTGCAGGCGCATCTCGGCGCCGCGCGCGTCACCGAGCACGCGGCGCTGTATCGGCAGGCGGTCGCGTTCATCGCCGTGCTGCAGCGCCGGGGCGTGGAGCTCGCATCCGACGAGTTCGTGCCCTATCGGGCCGCCTTCGACGTCGAGAAGCTGTCGTGGGAGCTGGATTACTTCGTCAAGCATTTCGTCGAGGCCTATCGCGGCGCCGTGCTGACGCCGGCGCATCGCGAGGCGATCGCGCGCGAATGCGCGCCGATCGTCGAGGAGCTCGCGGGCGAGCCGCGTGTCCTGTGCCACCGCGACTACCACAGCCGCAACCTGATGGTGCACGACGGCGGCCTGTTCATCATCGACTTCCAGGACGCGCGGATGGGGCCCGACACCTACGATCTCGTCTCGCTGCTCCGCGATTCCTACATGGACATCAGCGACCGCGATCTCGACGAGCTCGTCGCCTATTTCCTCGCGGTGAAGGACACGACCGGCGGCGGCGTGATGCAGGCCGACGCGGCGGCGGCCGACGAGTTCCGGCGGCGCTTCGACCTGATGGCGCTGCAGCGCAACCTGAAGGCGCTCGGCACGTTCGGCTATCAGACGGCGGTGCGCCGCAATCCCGTGTACATCCAGTACATCCCGCGCACGTTGAACTACGCCTGCCGGACGATGGACAAGTATCCGCGGTTCGGCGGCCTGCGCGGCGCGCTCGCGGAGCACATCGAGGAGCTGCGGTAGCGGCGATCGCGCCGGGGTTTTTGGGAATCGGGATTCGGGATTCGGGACTCCGCGAGATTCGTCACGTCGGGATTCGACGGGATTCGGGAACCCGGTACAATAGTGATTTGCGGTGGCCCGATCGACGTTCGGGGTATCGACGCACCTCTACCTCGCTCAGCGGCTCTCGCGCGACCATCTGCTCGACATCGCGGCACACGGGTTCGAGGCGGTCGAGCTGTTCGCGGCGCGGACGCACGTCGACTACCACAACGAGTCGGCGGTCGCCGATCTGCAGCAGTGGCTCGCCGAGGCGGGACTCTCGCTGCAGAGCATCCACGCGCCGGTCGCCCTGGGCTATGCCGGCGGACGACCGAGCGATCCGCTGTCGATCGCGAGCGCTGACGCCGACGCGCGCGACCGCGCGCTGCAGGAGACCGAGCGCGCGCTGCACATCGCGCGGCGGATCGAGGCGCGGACGCTCGTCGTGCACGCCGGCGGCAATCGCGACGCGGCGCGCCGCAGCCTGGAGGCGCTCCAGCGAACGGCGGCACCGCTCGGCGTCCGGATCGCCGTCGAGGTGCTCGCCGGCGACGGCACGACTGCCGGCTCGGTGGTGCACCTGATCGAGGAGGACCTGGAGGGCGCCGACGTCGGCGTCTGCCTCGACTTCGGGCACGCGCACGTGCAGGGCGATCTGCTCGACGCGATCGAGACGGCGTCGGGTCATCTCGTCGCCGTGGATCTGCACGACAACCGCGGCAGGCGCGACGAGCACCTCGTGCCGTTCGACGGCACGATCGACTGGCCGGCGGCGCTCACGGCCATCCAGAAGGTGGGCTACGACGGCCCTTTCACCATGGAGCTCGCGGCGCGAGGTCCGGCGAAGGAGACGCTCGCGCGCGCGCGAAAAGCGAGGGAACGCATCGAACGGATGTTGGCGATCTGACTATGCACGTCTACATCGAAGATATCGGGCGGCACGAGGGACAGGAGGTCACGCTCAAGGGGTGGCTGCACAATCGCCGCTCGAGCGGCAAGATCCATTTTCTGATCGTCCGCGACGGGACGGGCTTCATCCAGGCGGTGATGTCGAAGGCGGCGGTCGGCGACGAGCTGTTCAAGGCCGCGGACCATCTGTCGCAGGAAACCTCGATCATCGTCACGGGCACAGCGCGCGCCGACAAGCGGGCGCCCAGCGGCTACGAGATCGACGTCAAGCTGCTCGAGCTGGTCGGCGAGTCGCACGACTTTCCGATCACGCCGAAAGAGCACGGCGTCGATTACCTGCTCGATCGCCGTCATCTGTGGATCCGGACCGAACGCCAGCAGGCGATCCTCCGCGTCCGCCACGAGGTCATCAACGCCGTCCGCGACTTCTTCAACGGCCGCGGCTTCATCCTCGCGGATACGCCGATCTTCACACCCGCCGCCTGCGAAGGCACGACGACGCTGTTTCCGACGCAGTACTTCGAGGATCAGACCGCGTACCTGACGCAGAGCGGTCAGCTGTACAACGAAGCCAACGCGATGGCGCTCGGACGCGTGTACTGCTTCGGGCCGACGTTCCGCGCCGAGAAGTCGAAGACGCGGCGGCATCTCACCGAGTTCTGGATGGTCGAGCCCGAGATGGCCTACGCGGATCTGAACGACGTGATGGATCTGGCCGAAGATCTCATCGTCTCGGTCGTCGCGCGCGTCGTCGAGAAGCGGCGACGCGAGCTGACGGTGCTCGAGCGCGACGTCAGCAAGCTGGAGGCCGTGCAGAAGCCGTTTCCGCGCGTCTCGTATGACGAGGCGGTGAAGACGCTGCAGGCCAAGGGGCTGCCGATCGAATGGGGCGGCGATTTCGGTGGACCCGACGAGACGGCGCTGTCCGAGCAGTACGATCGACCTGTGATGGTCCATCGCTACCCCTCGGCGGTGAAGGCGTTCTACATGAAACCGGATCCTCAGCGGCCCGACGTGGCGCTCGGCGTCGACGTCCTCGCGCCGGAAGGCTACGGCGAGATCATCGGCGGCGGCGAGCGTCTGGCGGATCTCGATCTGCTGCTGCGGCGGATCAAAGAGCACAACCTGCCGCAAGAGGCGTTCGAGTGGTATCTGGATCTGCGGCGCTACGGCACGGTGCCGCACGGCGGCTTCGGGATGGGGATCGAGCGAGTGGTGTCGTGGATCTGCAGGCTGGATCACCTGCGCGAGGCCATTCCGTACCCGCGTATGCTGTATCGGTTATACCCATGAAGGTTGGTGTGATCTCGCTCGGCTGTCCGAAGAACCTCGTCGATTCCGAGGTGATGCTGGGCCTCGCCGAGCGCGCCGGGCACGAGCTCACCTCCGACGCCGCGAGCGCCGAGGTCCTCGTCGTCAATACCTGCGCGTTCATCGACAAGGCGAAGCAGGAGTCCGTGGACACCATCCTCGAGATGGCGCAGCACAAGAAAGACGGCGCGTGTCGTACGCTGATCGTCACGGGCTGCCTCGCCGAACGCTATCGCGACGAGCTGCGCGCGCAGATTCCGGAAATCGACGCCGTCCTCGGGACCGGCGAGGTCCCGCAGATCGTTACCGCGATCGCGCCGACGTGCGACGCGCGAGGTGCGGCGCGTGACGCTCAGCCGCTGACGTTTCACCGCACATCGCACCTCGCACACAGCGCGTCGCATGTCGCACGCAGCACGTCGCACGTGAGGCCCTCCTACATCTACGACGCCGACACTCCGCGCCTGCTCGCGACGCCGAAGCATTACGCATATATAAAGGTTGCCGAGGGGTGCGACTACAAGTGCGCCTTCTGCATCATCCCGACGCTTCGCGGCGCGTACCGGAGCCGGCCGACGGATTCGATCGTGCGCGAATCGCGCGCGCTCGCCGCGCGCGGCGTCAAGGAGCTGCTGCTCATCTCGCAGGACACGACCTTCTACGGCATCGATCGGCAGGAACGCGGAGCGCTCGCCCGACTGCTGCGGGAGCTGAACGGCATCGACGGGCTCGAATGGATCCGCCTCCTCTACCTGTACCCGACCACGATCGATCGCGACACGCTCGCGGCCATGGCCGAGTGCGACAAGGTCTGCAAGTACATCGACCTGCCGCTGCAGCACGCGTCGAACGCCGTCCTGAAACGGATGAAGCGTCCGGGCACGCGCCGCAAGTACGACGAGCTGCTCCGGCAGATTCGCGCGACGGTCCCGGGCGTCGCCCTCCGCACGACGTTCATCGTCGGGTTTCCGGGCGAGACCGACGCCGACGTCGAGGAGCTCTGCCATTTCGTGGCCGATCACGCGTTCGACCACGTCGGCGTGTTCACCTATTCGCACGAGGAGGGCACGTCGGCCTACGCGTTCGACGATGACGTGCCGGCACGAACGAAGGCGGCGCGCCGGAGCCACGTCATGGGACTGCAGAAACGGCTGACGTCGCGGCGTCAGCGGGCCCGCGTCGGCATGCGGACGCGGATACTCGTCGACGGTCCGGCCAGCGACCACGAGCTGGTGCTGAGGGGACGCCTCGCAACGCAGGCGCCCGATATCGACGGGTGCGTCTACCTGACCGACTGCGACCCCTCGGCGTTCCGGGCGGGCGAGCTCGTCGACGTCGAGGTCGTCGGCGCCCGCAACTACGATTTGCTGGCGCGGCCCCTGGTGCTATAATTTTGTGTTCGGAGCCTGGCTGTAGGACCGAGTGGGCGTGTGCCCACTTTTTTCGTTTAAGGACGTGTTTTGGCGACCGACGTCGTCGCGCAGGTGCGGGCGATCGCCGGCCGGGTCGCCGGCACTTACGGCCTGGATATCTTCGACGTGCAGTACCGCCGCGAGGCGGCCGGCATGGTCGTGCGGATCCAGATCGACCGGCCGGGTCCGGCCGCGAGGGCCGAGGAGAGCGTCAGCGTCGAGGACTGCGCGAAGGTCAGCCGTGACCTGTCCGCGGCGCTCGACGTCGAGGATCTGATCCCGACGGCGTACACGTTGGAGGTTTCCTCGCCGGGCCTGGATCGCCCGCTGCGCCACACGGACGACTACCGGCGGTTCGCCGGCCGTCAGGTGAAGCTGGTACTGCGCGAGAAGGTCGACGGCCAGACCTTCCTGCGGGGCCAGCTGGCCGGCGTCGACGCGGGCAACGTGCTCGTCGACGGCGAGGACGGCAAGCGGCATCGCGTGCCGCTCGGTGTCGTGACGCGCGCGAACCTGGAAGTGGAGTTCTAGACCGGGGACGGGACCCCGGAGGAAACACCGGGGGAGAGACCCCGGAGGAAACATGTCGAATCCTTTGCAGCAGACCATCGAAGCGCTGGCGAAAGAAAAAGGCATCGAGCCCGAGACCGTCATCAGCGCCATCGAGGAGGCCGTCGCCACCGCGTCGCGGAAGTACTACAAGACGGGCGAGAACCTGAAGACGCGCTTCAACACCGAGACCGGCCAGGTCGACCTGTTCGCGCTGAAGCAGGTTGTGCAGGACGTCACCAACCCCGCGACCGAGATCGCGATAGACGAGGCGCGGCAGATGTACCGCCAGCTGTACGGCGACGAAGTGGCCAACAGCATCGAGCTCGGCGACGAGATGGAGTTCCCGAAGCCGACCGAGGTGCTCGGGCGCATCGCCGCGCAGACGGCCAAGCAGGTGATCTTCCAGAAGGTCCGCGAGGCCGAGCGCGAGAACATTTTCGCGGAGTACAACCAGCGGATCGGCGAGGTGGTGAACGGCACGATCAAGCGCTTCGAGAACGGCGACATCATCCTCGAGATCGGGCGCATCGAGGCGGTGCTGCCGCGCAAGGAGCAGTCGCGCGCGGAAAGCTACACGCCGGGCGATCGCGTGCGGACCGTCATCAAAGGCGTGAACCGCAGCGCGAAAGGGCCGCAGATCGTCCTGTCGCGCACCGATCCGGCGCTCCTCATCAAGCTCTTCGAGCAGGAAGTGCCTGAGATCTACGACGGCACGGTGGTGATTCGCGGCGCCGTGCGCGAGGCGGGCGACCGGGCGAAGGTTGCGGTGTACTCGCGCGAGCGCGACGTGGATCCCGTCGGCGCCTGCGTCGGCATGAAGGGGACGCGCGTGCAGTCGATCATCCGCGAGCTGCGCGGCGAGAAGATCGACATCGTCGAGTGGTCGGACGATCCGATTTCCTTCGTCACCAACGCGCTCAGCCCCGCGAAGGTGCAGCGCGTCTCGATCGTCGACGATCGCGAGCGCGTGATGGAAGTGATCGTCGAGGACAAGCAGCTCTCGCTCGCCATCGGCAAGAAGGGCCAGAACGTGCGGCTCGCCGCAAAGCTCACCGGCTGGCGGATCGACATCAAGAGCGAGGAAGAAAAGCGCCGGGAGGTCGAGGCGCAGTTCGAAGGGCTCGAGGCGCTCGCGAGCAGCGAGGCGGAAGCGGCTCCGGATGCGGCCGAAGCCGCACCCGAGGCAGAGCTCCCCTACACGCTCGCCGGCATCGGCGAGAAGACCGTGCGCAAGCTCGTCGAGGCGGGCTTCGCAACCGCCGATGCCGTCGCCGCGGCGACGCCCGAGCAGCTGTCGCAGATTCCAGGGATCGGCGAGAAAACCGCCGAGAAGATCCTCGCGGCCGCGCGCGGCGTGCAGGAGCCGCAGCCGGCCGAAACGACGAACGGCGCATCGTAAGAGAGGTCGCAGGTTGGCAACAGTCCGGATTTACAAGGTCGCAGAACTGCTCGGCACCACGAGCCAGGAAGTGACCGCGCTGCTCAAGCGCGATCACGGCATCGAGGTGAAGAGCGCGTCGAGCACGATCGAAGAGGTCGTCGCGCGCCAGTTCGTCGAACGCCTCGCGCGCCAGCGCAACATCGCCCTTCCGAGCGGCGACATCTTCGCGGAAACGCCGGTGGTGAAAGGCAAGAAGCCCGGCGCGCCCGCCAGGAAAGCGCCCGAGCCGCCGAAGCCGGCCGCGCAAGTGCTGCCGCCGCCGCGTCTCGTGAAGACCGTCAAGCCGGTCGCCGCGCCGCCGGTTGCTGCGGAGCCCGAGCGCACCGCCGAAGCCGACGCGCCGGCCGCGCCGCCCGAGGCGCCGGCTGTCGTTGCCCAGGCGCCGTCTCCCGCGCCGGCTGTCGATCAGCCGATCGACACGCCGTCGGCGCCGTCGGCTGAAGCCGGCGATCAACCGGAAGTCGCCATCGCGGCAGCGCCCGCGACCAAGGCGCCGCCGGCGGCGCAACCGGTCCGGCCGCCGACGCACGGCCGCGTCGTGCCGCCAACGCTGCGCCTGCGCATCGAAGAACAGCGTCCGACGACGCCG
>Ga0114129_10017678_pt1 | contig 10151 bp, 8 predicted proteins | sample RhiMetdeltSRZDD1_FD_80071 | JGI IMG/M metagenome (GOLD analysis project Ga0114129, IMG submission 80071) | Populus rhizosphere microbial communities from Tennessee, USA - Rhizosphere MetaG P. deltoides SRZDD1 (version 2) (version 2) | ecosystem: Host-associated > Plants > Roots > Rhizosphere >...
AACTGCCGAGATTAGATTAAGTGCTTACTTGGCAAGATGCCCCACCTCCGCCCAAGGCTGCGAGGGGTGGATGGCGTTCAGAACTGGAGGATTGGCTCGGCTGGCGAGGAAAAATGCGCTCTTTCGAACCGACACTCAAGCTGCGCGCCCGCGTCTTGGCGAATACGCCAGCGATCGCAGGCACCGCGAGCCTAAGAGTGCTTCATGTTCCGCTGACCTAGACCGTTCGCCGCCCGGTCACCAAATTAATCACGGCCACGATCAGTGCGATCACCAGCAGCAGATGGATAAGACTTCCGGCAACATGGAAACCCCATCCCAGCAGCCACAGAATCAGCAGAATGGCAAAGATAGTCCAAAGCATCAGAGTCACCTCACGCCAGCAATAACTGGCTACCCTGAACTGAGAAGCTGCCTTCGAAGGCGGAGTTGTATCAACATCGGGGCAGATCCCTGGCGCCGCCGACGTGATCCGACCATGTTCGAGACAACTTCGCCAATCGGGCCTACTGGGTCAGCCCATAGCGTTTCAGTTTGCGGTATAGAGTGCTCTTTCCAATACCCAGGCGGCGCGCCGCTTCAGGCTTGTCACCCTTTACCTGCAATAACGCATCCACGATTGCCTGCCGCTCCATTTCAGCGAGCGGGATGATTTCCACGTCAAGACTGGGTCCACTATTTGATTGCTGTTTCTCTTCGTGTTGTTGAGGTGCGCTCATTCCCTGGTTTCTCGCCTTATGAATTTGATTCTGGTGCGGTATCTTTTTCGCCATCAGCGATGAATCTCGGGAGGAGATTAGTACGGAATGAACTTGTTGCGGGAAGGCTGCTGATTTTGTTCCAAATTTGGAACAAGCGATCCGGAGGGCAGTTTGGGGGGGTCGGCTTAAAAACAGGAAGATCTTTTCAGGGTGAAACTTGCAACCTACTTCAAGCTTAGCTTTTCACAACCAGCGGCTGCACTAGGTGAAACGTAATCCGGCGTTCCACGTCGAGGCTGGCCTCTTTTCGTGCGCCTGTGTTGTTCTCGGCGGCGGTGAATGTCAAGGCGCCGGTTGCGCTAACCTTTGCGAGTGGACTACGGGCTCTGGGGTCTCGTCCGTGTACAAAAATGCTGGACGTCTCGAGCGGCACCTGCTTCCCCCGTAGAGTAATGTCGGTTAGCGTAATGCGGAGGTATCCGGGATGACGGTCGCGAATGAAACGCCCAACTGCGACCACACGCCCGGTAATGCGCGTTCCGCGCGGGGCGACGGTGTTTCCATCAAGCTCAAGATCCTCGTCGAGAATGGCGTGAAAGCGATCGCCGGCTGACGCGGTGGCACTTGAAATTGAAGTCTGAAGACGTACAGGAAAGGGTGTACCTGCCGGAAGGCTGGCTTCCGTGGCGGCTACGGGAGCCACTTGATCGAAGGGAAGCTGCTCGGCTCCGCTTCCGGCGCGATCGGCAAGACCACCGCTACAGCCAGCGACGATTGTCAGGACAACTGAGCCAGCCACTACCAGCAATACTGCCGAAAACTCTTCCTTCCTGAACATCGGCTACCTCGACCATGAGACCGGGGGAACTTGCTTGGAAACGAGAGGAGCACATTTGGTGCCAACATTTGTTCTTCTCTTTTCCGGCCAATCTTCAAAAAGAGAGTAGAAATGCGTATGTAGTTTCTTCCCGCCAATATAAAAGCCGCTCGGAAGAGCGGCTTGAGTTTGCAGATGTAATGTCTGTCTACTGGCCCCCGCCTCCGCCCGCGGAAACCCGCGTGCCAGCATCGGTGTCGCCCTGGGCCAGCACTCCGTCATAGGCGGTGGTAACAAACAATTTCCCGTGGTGGGAAGTGACGCTGCGAATCAGGCCGGTTGATTCGGCCGCCATTTGCCATCTGTGCCCGCCATCGATGCTCTCGTAGATTATGGGTGAAACGCTGCTGGCGGCCAGCATTCGTTTGCCATCCGCATCGTAGCTGATGGCAGCGATGTTCATTCCCGGCAATCCGCCGAGCACGTGTTCCCAGCTTTCGCCAGAGTCGTTGCTGCGGAAAACGCCTTCGCGCGATGCCAGCCACAAGGTCGAATCCGCACTAATAGCGACATCTCTGACCGCGGAAATGTACTGGGGCAAGCTGGCTGCAAACCAATTGTGCCCGCCGTCGAGTGAGACGGCCACGCCCTTATGCGCGCCCACAATCACCAGATTCTCGCGCGAACGAACCGCCACACACTCCTTGTGCCCGGCAACCGGACCACCGGTCCAGGTGGTGCCGTGGTCCGAGCTCATGTAGAGCCCAGCGTGGGTAGCGGCGTACCAGCGTTGCTGTCCTAACTCGAGATCGTTGACGCGCGCGCTCAGGGCGGAGCGGGTGATCCTTTTTATGGTCTGAAGCTTCGCGCCCTTCTTCTTTGATCGCGCTGGGGCGGCGACTATCTTCTCCTGGATCACTGTATTCAGGGCTTTCCAAGTGCCGTCCTTAGCGAGCCCGAATACACCCTGATTGGTACCAGCAACCAACCGTCCGTCTTCGGCCTGCGCGAGACTGAAGACATCGCGGCCGGCAAGCCCGGAGCTGGTCTGTTGCCAGTTTGCGCCGGCGTCGCGCGAAGTAAATACCCCGCCAAATTCCTTATCGTTGATGACGCTCGCGTAAAGGGTTTTGACATCACTACGGTCGGGCAAGAGCGTGGTTACTTGCCGGTGCGCGAAGCCGCGATTCGAGGCCGCAAATGTGCGGGCGTTGTCGTTCGAGGCAAGCAGGCCAATGCGATCGGTCGCCAACAGGATGCGGTTGCTGTCACGTGGGTCGACCATCACGTCGTTCACCACCACGTTTGTGGCAGTCATGCGCGTGAAGGTTTTCCCGCCATCCGTCGTCCTCCAAAGACCCTCGGTAGTGCCGGCGTAAACCACGCTGTGATTGCGCGGATCCATCTGCAGGACCCGGGTTCGCCGAGCGGAGAACGGAATGCCTTGCACCTTCTGAAATTGCTCGCCCCCGTTTTCGCTCCTGTAAATTCCTGAGCACGCGCTTACAAACAGGATGGAAGGATTGTCGGAATCCACGATGATAGAAAAAACGTCGGAATCGTCGATCAGGCCTTTTTTGATCGATTTCCAGTTTGCTCCGCCGTCGCTGGTCTTCCAAGGCAGGTGCCAGGTGCCGGCATAAATGACGTTCGGGTCCTTGGGATCGATGGCGACCGACTCAAAATTCCGTAGCTCAGAATTGCTGGTGGGAGTGATACGAAACCAGCTTTCGCCCTGGTCGCTGCTCAGGTAAACGCCGTCGAGCGCCCCGACTACCACAACCTTCGGATTGCTGGGGGCGAGCGCCAGAGCGCGCAGCGACTTGCCGTGCACACCGTTCAGGGTGAACCAGCTTTTTCCGCCATCTTTGGAGCGGAACAGATCGCCGCTATCGTTCTCCACGCTCCAAGCAGCTACATAGATGATCTTTGGATCGTTGGGGTCCACGGCAACATTGTCGAGCACGTAGTCGTGGCCAGATCCGAGATGCGCGAGCCGCGCCCAGCTTGCGCCACCATCATTCGAAACGAACAGCCTGCCCGCGCTGGTACCGAGGTAGATTCGCTCGGGATTGCTGGGATCATAGGCAAGCGAGCGAACGTCGCCGCCTTCAGGGCTCAAGGAAATCCACTCACGCTGTGCAGCTTGCAGCGCTGTGGTCAGGCCGAACAGAATCACTAGCCTCAAAACCAGGCTTCGTAATCTTACGCGGTCGAAAATCACGCTGGGCGTCTCCCCGGCTTCGGCCATCAACCGATACCGCATTTTTGGATGCGAAGCTCTCATTCAGAGTGCCCTCAGCTATTGCACGAGGCAAGTTACCTAAGACCAAAGAAAAAGGCCAGTGGAAGGTAACCCACCGGCCTTTACTAGTTCATTTCCAACAGCTTACGCTTCTATCTCCGCGGCGCACGCCGTGCCGGGCGAGCAGCCGGCGGTTTCACCTTGCTCTCATCAACGGGCGTCGTGTTGGGCTCCTCGAAGGTCGCGCCTTCGGGCACCACGTACACTTCGACGCGCATTCCACCATCTTGACCGGTGCGAACGTCGATGCGGCTTCCATCAACCGCCTTCTGGTTTTCGCCGGAGGTGAGATACGCCTTGGCGTTGACGGCGCGCTGGGCCGCTAACGCCTGCCCATTACGCTCCGCCGGGTCATACTGACCGACGATAACCGCGCGAGCATTCGGATCCTGCAACAAGCGATCGGCAACGCCGTCGAGCGCGCCCTTGGCGGCATTATCGACACGCGCGTTGTTCTGCTTGAAGAAGATCTCCGTCAGCTTGCTTGCCTGCGGCTTCTCCGGCGGGGCCTCAACGTTGACCGTGGTGCTGGCCTGAACCGAGAGTCCGCGATCGTCAGTACAAGTTGCGCCAACCGTAATGGCGCCGGGCGCCGCACCTGCCGTATCCAAAGTGGAGGTGCCGCCGGTGCCAGAAACGCGGCCTGCGGTTGCCGTCCATGAACTGACATTGACCGGACGGTTGTCTGGACTCGTGCACTGGCAGGTAATCGCCGCCGACTCACCCGCACGAACCGTTGTCGGGTTCGCGGAACACGACATAGTTGGAGGATTCTTGGGTGCTGGAGCTTTTACCGTAAAGTTGGTAGTGGCTTGTGCGGTCTGCTTGCCATCGTTGGCGCGCACGGTGACGGTGTATTGTCCCGGCGCGAGCCCAGTGGTATCGATGGTTGTCGTAGCTTCGTTGCCTGACGGCTTTCCGCCAGTTGAACTCCAATCGTACTTCACCGTCCGGTTTTTCCCGACATTGGTGGCATTTGCGGTAACAGTCACAGGCTCACCCGCTAGCACCTCCGTGGGTTGCGCGCTGGCGCTTACTGCAAGCGGTTGCGGGGGCGGCCCACCACCCATCAGCAGCACTAGTCCGCCCTGCAAACGCGCACCGTGGAATCGCGCACTTGGAAGCGGGAACAAATTGTGATGCGCCCAGATATAGTCAGCTTGGATGACGCGAATCGCCAGCCCGCGATTCACTTTGACATCAATACCGCCGCCCACTTGCGAGCCGAAGCCGTTGCTGGACGAGAAATCCTGGGCATGCGCTGAGAGGGTGTGTAATCCAACCAGAGCTTCGATAAAAGGCGACACATGCTCGCTTCTAAAGGTAAATTTCGGCCCAACCATGATGGTGTGGGTGTCGCCATTTGTCTTGGACGCCGTAACATCACCGCGAGCGTAGTGGCCCCCGAGATCGAAGGTCAGACCAAAAAACTTATCACCGTTGTAAGTGACACTGGCGCCCCAACCCTTATCCTGGCCGCGCAAAGTCTTTGCTCCCACCTTTGCACCGGGATCAGACCAGGAGTACCCACCAAAAAACTCCCACTTGGGCGTGGTGGTTTCATCCTGGGCTGAAAGCTGCGGCACTATCAGGACAGACAATACGGACAGCATGAGAAACGCCGGCAATAGCCGGCAGCAAACTTCCTGCTTTCGAAGTGACATGCACATCCTCCGGAACCTCTCGCTGAGATGCTGTAAAGGGAAACTAAGGGGGCCGCACACAGTGAAATCCAACCCCACCGTGCAAGCCGAAAATTGTACAGGCTACAAGGTGAGAGTGCAACGAAACTGGGGCACCTAGATAGTAACTGGCAAAATTGACAATTGTCTTAGGCCGCTCGCCTGTCTTAGGCCGCTCGCCCACTTGTGCCCGGTCGACGACTGCGCGCCCGCCCCTCAAGGTCGCCTGGCCGCAAATCACTCGCAAGCCGCAACTTGCATCTTATATAACGAGCAGCAGCACTGAACCGGAGACCACTGTCTTGCTCTCTCCGCGCAAAGTCTAAATAATGGAAAACGACATGACCCAGGAAAAGGTCCTCATTGTCGAGGACGAGGAAAACGAACGCACGGGCCTGGCAGAATTGGTCTCAGCCTGGGGCTATCGGGCCGACACCGCCAAGGATGGCATCGAAGGCCTCGACAAGGTGGCATCCTGGTCACCGGGGATAGTAATTACCGATGTCAGAATGCCACGAATGGACGGCATCGAACTGCTCTCGCGCATCGCCGAGCATCCCCGAACTATCGCTGTAATCGTGGTGACCGCCCAGGGATCAGCCGAGACCGGGTTCGAAGCCGGCAAGCTAGGCGCCTACAGCTACATTCAAAAACCAATCGACCCCAATCGCTTGCGCAACCTGCTGGAAATGGCAGCCAACCAGCGTGCCACCACAATGGAATTGGAAGCTACCCGCCGCAAATTGCGCGACACGGGAATTCTCGGGTCGCTGGTCGGCGCCTCAAGGAACATGCAGGAGATTTTTCGGCTGGTCGAAATGGTGGCCCCCAGCACTGCGTCTGTCCTGATAACTGGCGAGAGCGGCACTGGAAAAGAATTAGTGGCCCGAACCATACACAATCTCAGCTCCAGAAAGCCGAAGCCCTTTGTGGCTATTAATTGCTCCGCAATTCCCGAGACGCTGATTGAAAGCGAAATCTTCGGGCATGAAAAAGGCGCGTTTACCGGAGCTTTGGAACGCCGGGCTGGTTGTTTTGAGCTAGCCGAGGAAGGCACGCTGCTGCTGGATGAGATTGGAGAAATGCCGATTGGCACTCAAGCCAAGCTCTTGCGTGTGCTTGAAGACAGGAAGCTGCGCCGGCTGGGCAGCAAGGTCGAAACCAATTTTGACGTACGGGTCTTGGCGGCAACCAACAAAGTGCCGGAAGATGCCGTAGCCCACGGAGAATTGCGTACTGACCTGTACTACCGCCTCAATGTCTTCAACATTCATATGCCGCCGCTGCGTGAACACAAGGAAGATTTGCCCGAGTTGGTGCAAGCATTGCTCGCGGACATGAACAATAAGCACGGACGAAACGTTAGCGGCGTCAGCGAAGCGGTGATGAATGTGTTTCAGAGTTACCACTGGCCGGGCAACGTGCGCGAGTTGCGGAATACGCTGGAGCGTGCGGTTATCGTGTGCGAAGGACCGGTAATGGAGAGCCGCCATCTGCCTCCGGGTTTCGGCCAGATCATGCCGAGGGCTGCGGCGAGCGAAGCCAACGCCGTACGCCTGGGAGTTGGAACCACTGTCGGGGAGGCGGAGCGGCTGCTGATCCTGAAGACTCTGGAATCGACCAACAATAACAAGACTCGCGCCGCAGAAATCCTCGGCATCAGCCTTAAAACGTTGCACAATAAGCTCAAGGAATATGGCGCCACAGCTTCGATGGGAGCCGCAGCCGATACTGGCAGCTAATAGCGGTGCCGCTACGGGGAGAAGGTCCGGATTCGAATGCGTCTGAAGACCAAACTCGTGCTCGCCATCAGCGGCATGGTGATGGTAGTAGTGGCCGCCTTCTCCACCATCTATATCTCCCAAATCGTCCGCCAACGGATCAATGAGACCTATAACGACGCTGATTTCGTGGCACACCAGATCTTCCATGCCACTCGCGAGGCGCTGGAGCTGGATCTCTCCAACACTCGAATAGATACCAAAAATCCCAAGGCATTCCGCGCCGCTGTGCAGGAAACGCTGCAGACCGATCCCGGACTCAATTCGCTGTTGCAAGCCATTGTGGGCTACTCGCCCACCGTCTATGACGTTGCCATTGCAGGCGCCGATGGCCGCCCGCTGCTGCACAGCGATCCGGAACTACTCAACAAAGATAGTGTCTTGCCGGAACGGGAAAATTTTCGCGATGTTCGTGATGGCGGAATTCGCCGCCAGCTCAAGACGGTGTACGGCGAGCCAAGGGTGTATGAAATCGTGATGACACTGGAGCGGGATGGCGCTCCCTTTGGCTCCATTCGCGTTGGCATCTCGACTGTGTTTCTTAAGCGCGAACTTGCCCCCATTCTGAACCGCGCAATGGTGCTTTCTGGCGTCGCGATCCTGCTCTCGCTACTACTGGCTGCTGGACTCTCCAATCTTGCCCTGAAGCCGCTGGAGTTAATCGGGCGCCGCCTCGACTTGATGACCGGAGGCCCGTTCGATAGCGGCGAACCCGCAGAACGCGAAGGGCAATCGGTTGACGAGGTCGGCGCGGTTAATACGAAGATCAACCGCCTCGGCCGGCAAATTCGCGACGTAAAAGAAGTCTTCTCGGCACTGAAGGAAAACCTGGATCAGATCATGGCCAATCTGCAGGATGGTCTGGTTCTGTTCACCCGCGATGCCCGGGCCATATTGGTAAGCGCTGCGGTGGAACGCTTTGTCGGTGTGCCGCGCAGCCAAATGCTCGGCCATAACGTAGGCGAGTTCTTTTCCGATCAAACCCGTCTGGGTCGCACGGTGCTCGATGCGTTTGAGTTTCATCAGCCGCTCGTCCAGCGCGACGTGGAAATGGAAGATGGGCGCCGCATTCAGGTCTCTTTTGATTTCATCGAGGAAGCTGGCGAGCAAATCGGGGCATTGATGACCCTGCGCGATGCCGAATCCGTGCGGCGCATCGAGGATGAAATCGAGCTATCGCACCGCTTGGCGGCTATTGGGCGATTGGCCTCAGGCGTAGGCCACGAAGTCAAGAATCCCATCAACGCCATCGTGGTGCACCTGGAGGTCTTACGCCAGAAACTGCAGCATGCCGATCCCGACACTCGCCGGCACATGGATGTGATTGGCAGCGAGATACAACGGCTTGATCGCGTGGTACAGATGCTAGTGGACTTTACCCGCCCGGTAGAGTTGCGGCTGGCAGAAACCGACTTGCGCCGGCTGGTCAGTGAGGTAGTAATGCTGGCGGGCCCTGACGCCGAGCGCCATGGCGTCAATATAGTGCGCCGCCTCCCCGAAGAAACGCTCCCGGTAAAGGTTGACGCCGACCTGATGAAGCAGGCCATTCTCAACGTTGTCTTAAACGGTGTGCAAGCTATGCCGAACGGGGGCACGTTGACCATCGAAGCCGCTCATGATGAAAACGGTTTGACGCAAATTGACGTTCGCGATGAGGGCGGCGGAATTGCAGAAGATGTGCGCGACAAAATTTACAATCTATACTTCAGCACAAAGAAAGGCGGCACCGGCATCGGCTTGGCAATGACCTACAAAGTCATGCAGTTGCACAACGGGTCTATCGGATTTGAATCTTCCCCCCGCGGAACCGCCTTCACCCTCAGGCTGCCACTGCTGGAACCTGCCGATGAGGCAGCGATGAGGGCAGTATCGGCAATGGAGCGCCAATGAATCCTTTCATGCGCAGCACGATTGCCGTGGCGCTGATGGGGGTACTTGCGCTCTCAGGTTGCCGTAAGAAAAAAGAGCCGACGGTTACGCCTCAATCGCAGGCGCCGACGATTGGAACACCGCAGAAGCCAGCCAGCACGACACCATCGGAACCAGCGGCGGCGGCGCCAACTGCGACTGTACCCTCCACCACTACTCCTCCCCCAACCGCGCCAGCACCCTCAGCGACTACCAACGGTAAACAAAAGTCTAAGTCGCGGACGCCTAAAACCGCTCGCGGAAAAACGACGGCTCCGGCAAGTGGAACTAATCAGAGCCCGCAGAACCAACCAAGTCAAAGTACGGAAGCTTCTCCTGCCCTACCGGCTCCGACCACTTCCTCGGCCCCGAACACCACGCCGCAGCAGCCCGGATCCAAGGTAGTTGTGCCTGATGCCGGCGATGCAACACCCGGACACATCTCCGCCGCCGGCAGTGATGGTGATGCCCGCTCCCGGCAAAGCGTGGAGCAGTTATTGCAATCCACAGATTCCAATCTGCGCAGCATCACTCGCTCCCTCTCCAACGACGAGCGTGCCATGGTGGAGCAGATACGCACTTACATGGCGCAGGCGCGCACTGCCAGTACCGATGGCGACCTCACTCGCGCCAACAATCTCGCGCTAAAAGCTCACCTGCTCTCCGACGAACTGGTGAAACGCTGACCTGCGCCGGAGACCAGCGTCTCGCGGTTGACCCACTATGCCGAGTTGCTCGAGGTAGCGTGCAACGGTGACAACGGCCTGGCACAGATTGTCGAAACCAAACAGTATGTGGGTCAGCAGGCGGCAGCGGCCGCGCTGAGCTACGTCATGCGCAGTTTTTCCACGCGCGCCACCCGTTCGATACCGATGCAGTAGGCGGCGGTGCGAAGTGAAAGCTTCTCGTCTTTGGCGCGAGTCGCAACCTCCTGATATCCGTTCAGGATGGTTTTCT
>Ga0114129_10017680_pt1 | contig 10151 bp, 7 predicted proteins | sample RhiMetdeltSRZDD1_FD_80071 | JGI IMG/M metagenome (GOLD analysis project Ga0114129, IMG submission 80071) | Populus rhizosphere microbial communities from Tennessee, USA - Rhizosphere MetaG P. deltoides SRZDD1 (version 2) (version 2) | ecosystem: Host-associated > Plants > Roots > Rhizosphere >...
AAACCGATGCCGGCGTCAATCCTGACTGATGGCCCGTCGTGCGGACAACCACCGTTCCAGTTCGATGCCGATCTGCTTCGCGTCCGTCGTGTGTCGTTCACGATCCGCGTCGAAGCAGAATCGGCCGAGTTCAGAGCCCGCGGGATTGGTTTTTCATCTCCCGGTGTGTCCCGCGCATCCGCACGGGTGGTTCCTGACGTGCAGACAACCGTCGACGTCGCGCCTCGGAACATGGCGGCGCGGATTCCTACTCCATGACCAGCACTGCAGGCCAAGACGCAGAACGTGGCAGTGTCTTGCTGTGCACTCTTATGGTGATCACGTTGATTGCGACCGTGGGCGCCGGAGTCAGCCTGATCGTCTTCACCGAATCGGTCGTCGCTGGCACCTATTACGCATCGCAACAAGGGCTTTACGCAGCAGATGCGGGCATCGAACTCGCGATCGCTGAAGCTCGCGTATTGTCTACGTGGACTTCTCTCCCGTCCTCAGCGTCGCCCTCGTCCGACTTCAACGACGGTCAGACCGCTCCGAGAGGACCCGATGGAACGGCGCTCAATCTCGCGCAGTTGACGATGAAGCGACAGGCAGAGAGCGATGCGGTTTACCCGAATGTGGCAGATCGTCCGCATTGGCGGCTCTACGCGCACGCGACGTTGAATCGCATTGCAGGACGCGCGGCGAGCGGCACGCCGTACGTGGTGGTGTGGATTGCCGATGATCCTGACGACCTGGATGGGGATCCTGCAGTGGATACGAACGACATCGTCTTGCTGCACGCCGAGGCCTTCGCTGTTCGCTCAGGAACGCGAGCCGTCGGCGCGACGATTCATCGTGAGCAAGCCATGGCGGCCGGATTGCCAGGCGTCACTCGAAGCGATGTGCGGGTGATTGCATGGCATGAGACGCATTGATCAAAGGAGACGCGAGCGAGCGCAGCGAAAGAATAATGATGCTACACTGACGCCTCGTGTCAGCCCCCGCGCAGATCCTCATCGTCGAAGACAAAGACTCTCTTCGCACGATGTTACGGCATGCCCTCGAGCGTCAGGGGCATGCGGTGATCGAGGCCCGCGATCAAGCCGAAGCCATGAGGATGCTACAGCAGGCGCAACCCGCGCTCGTGTTGTCGGATCTTCGCCTGCCCGAAGGAGACGGCTTCGGGGTTCTCCGTGCGTCGAAAGAGATCGATCCCGATGTTCCGGTGATTGTGATGACCGCGTACGGCAGTATCGAGGATGCGGTGACCGCGATGAAGGAAGGGGCACTCGATTTTCTCGCCAAGCCGGTCGATCCCGATCATCTGCTCCTGCTCGTATCCCGCGCGCTCGAACAGCGACGCCTGGTCACCGAAAACCTCCTGATGAAAGAGGAGCTTGCGGTGCGCCGCGGCGCGCCGCAGCTGGTCGGCGACGACGCGTCGCTCAGGAAAGTGTTTGCCTCGTTGCAGCGCGCGGCATCGACGGATACGACGGTTCTGATCGAGGGAGAAAGCGGTACCGGAAAGGAACTCTTCGCGCGTTCGCTGCACGCGCTCAGTTCACGCGCGGACGCACCGTTTGTCGCGATCAACTGCGCCGCAATTCCAGAGACCCTGCTCGAGACCGAGCTCTTCGGCCACGAGAAAGGAGCGTTCACGGGCGCGGTCTCGAGGAAGCCTGGCAAATTCGAAATGGCGCATCGAGGTACGTTGTTCCTCGATGAAATCGGCGACTTGCCGCTCGCCCTTCAAGCCAAGATTCTTCGCGCGCTGGAGGAGCGTCGATTCGAACGAGTTGGCGGCACGGCGCTCGTGACGGTGGACGTCAGGCTGGTCGCTGCAACCAACCGCGGACTTCGCGCTGCCGTGGCGGCGCGGCGCTTTCGCGAGGATCTCTTCTTCCGCTTGTCGGTGTTCCCAATTACCGTGCCACCGCTGCGCGATCGAGGCAACGACATCCCGCTCCTGGCGCGCTATTTTGTCGATCGCTTCTGTCGCGATCTCAAGAAGAAGGCGATTGGGTTGTCACCCGCGGCGCTGGATGCGCTGCAGGCATATCGCTGGCCGGGCAACGTGCGCGAGCTGCAAAACTGCATCGAGCGGGCGGTCATCCTTGCGGACGGGGATTCGATCCTTCCGCGTCACCTGAATCTCACGTTTGTCGATACGCCGGCGACCCAGGAGCCACCCAACCCGTGGGCTCATCTGGATCTCTCAGGAACCCTGACCGACGTCACCAAGCGGGCCGTGGCCGAGGTCGAGCGATTGAAGATTCGCAATGTGATGCGAGAGGTCGATGGCAACAGGGGTCGCGCCGCGGAGATGCTCCAGATTAGCTACAAGAACCTCTTAGCCAAATTAAAAGAGCACGCGATCGAATAGGATCAAGGTTTCAATCCAATCGCGACGAGCGCGCGCGACAACTCCTTTGTCGACACATCCGACACCATCGTCGTCGATCCGATCGTCGTTGGCAGGACGAAATGAAGGGTGCCGGCAATCACTTTCTTGTCCCGTTTCGTTGCCTCGATGATCTCCGCCGCGGAAAGATCGCTGACGGGCGGTAGCGGTCCCATCTGCATAATCTGGGCGGCCAGTGCCTCACGGTCGGCGGCTGGCAGGACGCCGCGTGCGGCAGCGAGTTCTGCAGCGGCCAGCATTCCGTACGCCACCGCCTCTCCATGTAAGAAGCGGCGATATTTCGTTACCGCCTCGAGCGCGTGTCCGGCCGTGTGACCGAAGTTCAGCGTCCGTCTCAATCCCGACTCACGCTCGTCCTGTTCGACGATACGCGCTTTGATCTGGCACGACTCTGCCACGACCGGCAGGAGAGCTGCTGCCTCCCGCGCAAAGAGCGGTGTGAGTCCTGCGGCCGTGCGCTCGAAGAGCTGGCGGCTGGCGATCACGCCGTACTTCACCACTTCGTACAGGCCGGCGCGAAATTCACGTCGCGGCAGCGTCGACAGCAGGGAGGGATCGACGACGACCGCTGCTGGTGGATGAAACGCGCCGATGAGATTCTTGCCCATCGGATGGTTCACGCCGACTTTTCCCCCGACGGCGCTGTCCACCTGCGCAAGCAGGGTCGTTGGTACTTGCACGACGGGAATTCCGCGCAAGTAGGTGGCCGCGGCGAATCCGGCGACGTCGCCGACAACGCCGCCGCCAATCGCAACAATGGCGCTCGCTCGATCTGCGTTCGCGCGAATGAGCGCGTCGTAGATCCGTCCGACCGTGGCGAGCTGCTTGTAACGTTCACCGTCGGGAATGAGGATCGCCTCTTCGTCAACCGCGCGCTGCAAGTCGCCGCCATGAAAACGCCAGACGGTCTGGCTCGAGACGATGAAGCGCCGCGCCGGCACGCCGACGGCGTCCATGGTGGCGCGGAGATGGCTGGCCAGGCCGGGAGCGATCTCAATTGTGTAGTTGCCGCTCGATGTGCGGACCGACAATCGCGTCGGTTCTTTGCGCGGCTGTTTGGAACGCATCACTTTTGGGATGGTAGGATAGCAGCATCAGGAGCGGCTTGGAGCTTCGCTCGGACTTTCTCATCATCGGCAGCGGCATCGCCGCGCTTCGCGCGGCCCCCGAAGTCGCCGGTCATGGCGACGTTCTCATCCTCACCAAAGGCGGACCTGGGGAAGGCAACACTGGCCACGCGCAAGGCGGCATTGCCGCGGCCGTGGGGTCGGCCGATACTCCTGAGCTGCACGCCGCCGACACAATGGCGGCCGGCGATGGACTGTGCGATCCGGCCGCGGTCCAGGTACTCGTGCAGGATGGTCCGCGATTCGTCCGCGAACTGATCTCGTGGGGTGTTCAGTTCGATCGCGCGCCGAATGGAGAACCCGCGCTCGCAATGGAAGCGGCCCACAGTGCCCGGCGCGTTCTTCACGTGCGCGATGCAACGGGTCGAGAGATCGGTCGCGTCCTCTGGGAACGTGCGTCGCAGTTGCCACAGGTCGAGACGCATGATCACGCGCGCGTTGTCGCTCTCGTCATCGAAGACGGCCGCTGTGTCGGGGTGCGTTTCCTGACCGGTGACGGAGAACTGGCGACGGCACTCGCGCGAACGGTGTTGCTTGCGACTGGCGGAGCAGGGCAGGTCTATCACGAAACAACAAACCCGCAGGTCGCGACGGGTGATGGCGTCGCGATGGCGTACCGCGCGGGCGCCGCCGTCATCGACCTCGAGTTCGTCCAGTTTCATCCGACGGCGTTGATGGTAGAGGGACAACCGCGATTTCTTCTGTCGGAAGCGCTCCGCGGCGAGGGCGCGCAACTGGTGAACGCGTCGGGTGAAGCGTTCATGAGCCGATATGAGGCGGCGGGTGATCTCGCGCCGCGCGACCGCGTGTCGCGAGCAATCGTGCGTGAAGGTCGGCGGACGAACCAGCCGGTCTACCTGTCGCTGGAGCGGCTGAACCCTGATTTCGTCCACAAGCGATTTCCGTTGATCTCCGACATGTGCCGGCGGGCGGGTCTCGATCTGGCGCGAGATCGGATTCCCATTGGTCCTGCGGCGCACTACGTGATGGGCGGCGTCCAGACCGATCTCGATGGACGAACAACGATCCCCGGATTGTTCGCCGCGGGAGAAGTGGCATGCACCGGCGTGCATGGCGCGAATCGACTGGCCAGCAACTCACTTCTCGAGGGCCTCGTCTTCGGAGCGCGGGCAGGCTGCGCGATGCGAGAAGATAAATTGCGCGGCATCGACGTGCCTTCGCGATTGCCACTGTCGTCAACGAGCACGAAAGTGGCGCGAGTTCCCTTCGATCCCGTCGCGCTGACGCGCACCATGTGGCTCGACGTTGGCTTGTTTCGCGATCGCGACGGGCTGACACGAGCATTGGCCACTCTCGAGCCCGCGTGGCAACAGATGGACGATCTGCTTCGTGACGGCGCGGTGCTGCACCCTGACGATTGGCGGACCGCCAGCATACTGACGGTCGGACGTCTGATTGCGCGGGCGGCGTTGCGCCGCGAGGAAAGCCGGGGCGGCCATTACCGCGCAGATTTCCCCGATCGTGACGATGTACACTGGAAGCAAAGAGTTTCGGATCGGAAGACATAAGGGCCTTCCTGAGCGAGCGGATGCACACGCGAGTCGAAGGGCAAAAAGGAACTGATTGATGGCGGAGCAGACGGCGGCAAAGAGCAAAGAGAAGGCAGACGCGCTGGTGACCGAGATCACCCCGCAATCCGAGGACTTTTCCCGGTGGTATCTCGACGTTGTCCGTCGCGCCGAGCTGGCGGACTACACGCCCGTCAAGGGCTGTATGGCGATCCGTCCGTACGGCTACGCCATCTGGGAACTGATTCAACAGGGACTCGATCGACGGTTCAAGGAAACGGGCCACGTCAACGCGTACTTCCCGCTTTTCATTCCCAAATCCCTTCTCATGCGCGAGGCTGAACACGTCGAAGGCTTCGCTCCACAAGTGGCGTGGGTGACACGCGGCGGCGAGGAGGATCTCGAGGAGCCGCTGATCATCCGTCCGACGTCGGAAGTCATTATCGGGACGATGTATTCCAAGTGGATCAAGTCGTGGCGAGACTTGCCCGTGCTGATCAATCAGTGGGCGAACGTCGTGCGGTGGGAAAAAGTCACTCGTCCGTTCCTTCGGACGACGGAATTTCTGTGGCAGGAAGGCCATACGGCGCACGAGACGGAAGCGGAGGCGCAGGACGAGACGATGCGCATCCTTTCGATATACAAGGAGTTCGTCGAGACTCAGCTGGCGATGCCGGTGATCGACGGGCAAAAAAGCGACAGCGAAAAATTCGCCGGCGCCTCGCACACGTATTCCATCGAGGCACTGATGGGCGACGGTCGCGCACTCCAGGCGGGGACGTCGCACAATCTCGGTCAGAACTTCGCCAAAGCGTTCGAGATCCAGTTCCAGGGCCGGGACAAGAATCTGCAGCATGCCTGGACGACCTCGTGGGGCGTCTCGACCCGGCTCATTGGCGGCGTGATCATGACCCACGGCGACGACAGCGGATTGATTCTCCCGCCGCGGGTTGCGCCCTATCAGGTCGTTATCGTCCCGATTGCACGCGGAAACTGGCAGGAGACCGTGTTGCCACGGGCTCGCGATATTCAGAGCGACCTGATGCGCCATGGTGTGCGCGTGATGCTCGACGACCGTGATGCGTATACGCCCGGCTGGAAATTCGCTGAGTGGGAAATGCGCGGTGTCCCCCTTCGGCTGGAGATCGGACCGAAGGACATCGAGAAGTCGTCGGTACTACTGGCCCGCCGTGATATTCCGCGTGAAAAGTTGCCCACGCCGATGGACGGACTGGCAACCAGGATCGTGTCGCTGCTGGAGACGATTCAGAACAACCTGTTCGCGCGCGCGGTCAAGTTCCGCGAAGAGCATACACAGAGGGTATCGAGTTACGAGGAGTTCAAGTCCGTGATGGAAGGACGCCCTGGATTCGTTATTGCGGGGTGGTGCGGAAGCGCTGAGTGCGAGGCGGAGATCAAGGCCGAAACGCAGGCAACTCTTCGCAACATTCCGCTGACCAGCGGCGCGGCCACGGGACCGTGCGTGAAGTGCGGCCGGGCAGCCGCAGCTGAGGCCTGGTTCGCAAAGGCTTATTAGTGCCTAAAGGCGGCCGGACCGGACGGGGACAGTCTTCGCGCCAGCCCCGATGGTCCGGCTGGCTGCCCCTTGCCGCTGCCGTCCTCGCCTTTGGCGCCTATTTCAACGCGCTCGATAACCCCTTCGTATACGACGATCACGACACGGTGATCGGGAACCGATCCCTGACCGATCTCTCCAACGTCCGCTTCATCCTGGTCTACACGCCCTTTCGACCCCTGGTGAACGCGTCGTATGCATTCGATCGGTGGCTCTGGGGCTATCGGCCACTCGGATATCACCTGACCAACGTCTTGTTGCATGTGGTTGTCGTCGTGCTGCTCTACGTCTGGCTACGGTGGGTGATCGAGGATAGTGGGACCGACGTCGAGTCCAGCGGTCCTGCGTTCGTGGGTGCCGCTTGTTTCGCCGTCCATCCTCTGCAGACAGAAGCGGTCGGGTACGTGTCAGGACGATCCGAGGTCCTATGCGCGGTATTCTTCGTCAGCGCGTTGCTGCTCTCGCGTCGCGCGATCCTGTCCGGCAGTTGGATTAGCGCCGTACTCGGGATCGCGTGTGGCATTGCGGCTCTTGCGTCGAAGGAGACCGCCCTGGCGTTGCCGGTCGTCTTTCTCGCGTACGACTGGCTGCTTCGACCAGGTGCAGACGAGGTTCGGTCCCGCCGCTTGTGGCAGGTCGGTGTGCCAGCCGTCGTGGTCTTCGCAGGCGCTGGCCTCTATCGGCTGTCGATGCTCAAGATGTCCTTTGCAGGATTGTCATCGACCGTACTCAACGCGGAAACGCAGGCGATCGTGATCTGGCGGTACGTAAAGTTACTGGTGTGGCCGTTCGGTCAGTCGATCATGCATTCCGTGCATCGTGTAACCAGCTTGTTTGATCCCCTCACGACGATCGCTGTGATTGGCATCGCGCTCGCGATCGCATTGGCCCTGTGGATTCGAAGGTCGCATCCGGTCGTCGCGTTTGGTATCGTGTGGTTCCTTGCCGTGCTCGCTCCCTCGTCCAGCTTCGTGCCGTTGCGTGAGGGGATGGCGGAACATCGCGTATATCTTGCGAGCGCCGGCTTCTTCACGGCGGTGGTCGGAATTCTGCAGGTCTGGTGGGGACGTTGGTCCCTTCGGTCGTTCGCTCCGCGCGCCACAATCGCCGTCGCTATTGCTGTCCTGTGCCTCCTCACCATCCGCCGCAACCAGGTATGGTCGGACCCTGTTACGCTGTGGACCGAGGCGACGCTGCACGCCGCAGGGATGTGGGAGCCGCATTACGCGCTCGCCGATTCATTTCGCGAGCAGGGTTTGTGTGACCGAGCGATCTCCGAGTATCGACAGGCGGTGGCGCTTCGCCCCGGGCACCGCGACGCACACACGAATCTCGGAATCTGTCTCGCCCAGCTGGGTCAGCCCGAAGAAGCCGAGCGTGCATTCCGTCAGGCCTTAGCGATCGATCCCCGATTTGCGCGAGGCTACACGAACCTCGGAGCGTTGGCGCTTCTTTCTGGCGATGCCGAGCGGGCGCGTGATTTCTACCTGCAAACGCTCGTCGTCGATCACGATAACGTCCTCGCGCGGATGCAGCTGGCCAGCCTGTACGAGAATACCTTCCATGACTACCACGCCGCGGCACGTATGTGCGGCGAGGCGCGACTGCTGGCGCCGGCGACGCCCGGTGTCGTGGAGTGTGTGGAACGAAATCAGCGACTGGCGGCCGGTCAGGGTCGGTAACCAATGCGAGTGCTCTACGCGATTCATGATTTCCTGCCGCGGCACCGCGCCGGCTCTGAGATCTACGCATTCGAGCTCGCGCGTGAATTGAGCCACGGATCAGAAGTATTCATTCTCGCCGCTGAGTACGACCCGTCTGTTGCGCATGGAACGATACGATGGCGATCGCACGAAGGATTGGTCGTCGTCGAGGTCGTCAACAATTGGGAGTTTCGCGGCTTCGACGAGACGTATAAGTCAGAGAGAATGAACGCGCAGCTGCGCCACGTGCTCGACGCGACCCGTCCTGATGTCCTGCACGTCCACAACCTGCTGAACCTCTCGTTCGACCTGCCCCGGATTGCGAAGCAGCGTGGCATCGCAACTGTTGCGACGCTCCATGACTACACACTGGTGTGTCCGTCCGGAGGTCAACGCGTCCACGTGGCGGAGTCGCACGTCTGCGCATCGATCGATGCGGATCGATGTGCGCGCTGCTTCAGCCAGTCGCCTTTGTCGCGGCAGATGCGTGCAGCGAAGATAACTCGAGGGGTTGCGGGGCGAGTTCTCGGGCGCGCCGGTCAGATGGCGTTCAGAATCGCACCCGTTCTGACGAAGTCGATGCTCGCCAACGCCGGCGGGGCCGCGGAGATCAGCAGCGCCGATATTCGGCGGCGCCTTGGATATGCCAGGCAAGTGTTTGAATCGATCGATCTATTCGTCGCGCCCTCCCAATCCATTGCGCAGGAGTTCTGCAGACTCGGACTCCCAGGCGATCGCATCGAGGTTTCTGACTACGGTTTTCGTCCGCCTTCGCGCTTTCGCGCTTCGGGCGAGACAAGCTCAGAAGGCGAGCCATTGCGCATCGGTTTTGTCGGCACGCTTGTCTGGCACAAGGGTGTTCACGTGCTGATCGAGGCGGCGCGGCAACTTCGTGGGAACTACGAGGTCCGCATTCACGGCGACACGGCGGTATTTCCGGACTATTCGGCAGACCTCCGGAAGTCTGCCGCGGGATTGCCGGTGGTGTTCCAAAGTGGATTCGATCGCCATCGGGTGGACGATGTTTATACCAGTCTGGATGTGCTGGTCGTCCCCTCGTTATGGCCGGAGAACTCTCCGCTCGTGATTCACGAGGCATTCATGCACCACGTCCCGGTCGTCGCTGCGCGTGTCGGTGGCGTGCCTGAGCTGGTTGACGATGAGATCAACGGTTTCCTGTACGAACCATTTGATGCCGACTCGCTCGCTTCATCGTTGCAGCGCCTAATCGACGATCGCGAACTCGTCGCGGCATTGTCCACGCGTGTTCTGCCGGTCAAATCAATCGAGCAGGACGCGCGTGAATGGGACCAGCGTTACCGTCGGATGCGCCAGCGGGCAGAGGTGCATGCGTGCACTTGAACCACAGGATTTCGATCGTTATTCCGACCCGAAACGCGGGGCCTGTGCTTGGCGAAGTCCTCGAAGCGATTGCCGCCCAGGAAGGTCCATTTCAGGCCGAGGTGATGGCCATCGATTCCGGGTCTTCCGACGGCACGCTCGAGCGGCTGAAACAGTACGGTGCGCGGATCCTGACCGTCTCTTCGAACGCGTTCAACCACGGTGAGACGCGAAACGAGGCACTGAGACACGCCCGCGGTGAATGCGCTGTCCTGCTCGTTCAGGATGCTGTGCCGGCTTCGACGCGCTGGCTCTCGGCCTTGATCGAACCCTTACTGCTCGATCCGCCGATTGCCGGGACTTTTGCCCGACCATGTCCGAACGATCGAGCCAGCCGCGTGACCGCCCACTACCTATCACAGTGGGCTGCCGCGCAAGCGATCCCTCGTGTCATCGGCCCGGTGACAGCCGAGG
>Ga0114129_10017681_pt1 | contig 10151 bp, 8 predicted proteins | sample RhiMetdeltSRZDD1_FD_80071 | JGI IMG/M metagenome (GOLD analysis project Ga0114129, IMG submission 80071) | Populus rhizosphere microbial communities from Tennessee, USA - Rhizosphere MetaG P. deltoides SRZDD1 (version 2) (version 2) | ecosystem: Host-associated > Plants > Roots > Rhizosphere >...
GACATGGCCGGGCGCGTGGTGGTGGGCGGGCTCTCCGCGGAAGCCGCGCTCAAGGAGGCGCACGCGCGGGTGGAGGAGATCTACAAGATGCGCCGCGCGTAGGACCGGGTCGATGGCGACGCCGGCGGCGCAGCTTCGCGCGAGCACTCCCCTCCCGCGAACGCGCGCGCAGATCTCCCTCCACCGCGTGCTCGGGCCGGACTACCGTCTCGGCTACCTCTTCGTGTTGCCGATGGCGATCCTGGTCCTGGCGCTCGTCGCCTACCCGTTCGGCTACGCGATCTACCTGAGCATGACGAAGAAGTACGTCGGCGTCCCTCCCGTGTGGGTGGGCCTCGACAATTACATCAAGCTCACCTGGGACGGCTTCTTCCGCCGTGCCGTCGTCAACTCGTTCGTGTTCACGTTCGGCTCGGTGGCGGTCAAGCTCGTGCTCGGCATCGCGATGGCGCTCGTGCTGAGCTCGCGCATCCGCTGGCGGAGCTTCTGGACGGGCGTGCTCCTGATCCCGTGGGTAGCGCCCACGGTGGTCTCCGCGCTGAACTTCCTGTGGATCTACGACTACAGCCTGGGCGTCCTCAACTATCTGCTCGTGCGCGTGTTCCGTCTGCTCCCACACGGGATCGGCTGGCTGAGCGAGCCCGGCACCGCGATGGGATCGGTGATCGCCGTCAACATCTGGCGCGGCTTCCCATTCTTTGGGATCAGCTTCCTCGCCGGCATGAAGGCGATCCCGGGGGAGCTCTACGAGGCGGCGGCCGTGGACGGGGCGGGCGCGCTCCAGCGATTCTTCCGCGTGACGCTGCCCGGGCTCAAGAACATCCTCATCATCGTCACCCTGCTCTCCACGATCTGGACGTTCAACGATTTCCAGATCGTCTACATCCTCACCAAGGGCGGTCCCGGGGGCGCCACCCAGGTCCTGCCCGTGTTCACGTACGAGATCGCCTTCGGCGCTCAGCGCCTCGGCGAAGCCATCGCAGTCGCGCTCTACATGCTGCCCGCGCTCGCGGCCGTGATCATCGTGCTCGCCCGCTACATGCGGCGGGGGCAGCGCACGTGAGCCGCGCGCTCGCGCGACGGCTGCCCGACGTGACGGCCTACGCCTTCCTCGCCGTCCTCGTCGTGCTCGTGGTGTTTCCCTTCTACTGGATGACGATCACGGCCCTCAAGAGCGAGACGCAGATGCGGAGCCTCACGTCGATGTTCTGGCCCGATCCGCTCGTGATCGACAACTTCCGCCATCTCCTCCGCCAGACCGACTTCGGGGCGTGGTTCAAGAACAGCGTCACCGTCGCGGTGACCTCGACCCTGCTCGCGACCGCCATTGGCACCGTCGGCGCCTACGGCCTCGCCCGCCTGCGCTTCCGCGGCCGCGCCTTCATGTCTTCGGCGGTGTTGATCACGTACCTGGTGCCGCCCTCGATCCTGTTCATCCCGCTCTACGCCCAGATCCGGAATCTCGGCCTGGCGGACAGCCTGGCCGGGCTCATCGCCGCCTATCCGAGCTTCACGGTGCCGTTCGTGACGTGGCTCCTCATGGGCTACTTCGAGTCGATTCCGGAGGAGCTCGAAGAAGCGGCCATGATCGACGGCGCCAGCCGCTTCGGCGCCTTCGCGCGCATCGTGCTCCCGCTCGCCGCCCCCGGCGTGCTCGCGGCGGGACTCTACGCCTTCACGCAGGCATGGAACGAGTTCCTCTACGCGCTCGTGTTCATCACCGACGTGAAGCTCCGCACGCTTCCCGTCGGGCTCTCGTCGTTCATCACCGGCGACGTCTACGGCTGGGGATTTCTCATGGCGGGCGCCGTGCTCACCACGCTGCCGGTGATCGCGGCCTACATCTATCTCCAGAAATACATGGTGGAAGGCCTGACCGCCGGCAGCGTGAAGGGCTGACCCCGAGGAGGTTCGCATGGATTACGGCGTGGTGATGTTCCCGACCGAGTACGCGATGGCGCCCGACGATCTCGCGCGCGCGCTCGAGGAGCGCGGGTTCGAGTCGGTGTGGTTCCCCGAGCACACGCACATCCCGGCCAGCCGGCGCAGTCCGTGGCCGGGCGGCGGCGAGCTGCCGCGCGATTACTGGTCGTCCTACGATCCGTTCGTGGCCCTCATGGCGGCGGGCGCGGCGACGAAGCGCTTGAAGCTCGGCACCGGGATCTGTCTCGTCGTCGAGCGCGATCCCATCACGACCGCCAAGGAGGTCGCGACGCTCGACCGGTTGTCAGGCGGGCGTGTCCTCTTCGGCATCGGCGGCGGCTGGAACGCGGAAGAGATGGAGAACCACGGCACGCCGTTCAAGACGCGGTGGCGGATCCTGCGTGAGCGCGTGCTCGCGATGAAGGAGATCTGGACGAAGAAGGAGGCAGAGTTCCACGGCGACTTCGTCCGCTTCGACAAGGTCTGGGCCGACCCCAAGCCGCTCCAGAGGCCGCATCCGCCCATCATCATCGGCGGCGACGGCGCCACCACCTTCGACCGCGTCGTCGAGTTCGGCGACGGCTGGATGCCGATCATGCGCCCGAACCAGAACCCCGTGGAGCGGATCCCCGAGCTGCGCGAGCGGCTGAAGAAGGCAGGGCGGGACCCAAAGTCGGCGCCCGTCTCGATCTTCTTCGTGCCGCCCAAGCGCGAGGCGGTGGACGCGATGGGCGCGGCGGGTGTCTCACGCGTGATCTTCGGAGTGCCATCGGAGCCGCGCGAGGCGGTGCTGCCGCGGCTCGACGCGTACGCGAAGGTGATGCGCGGCTGACGGGAACCGGCGCCGTCCGCGTCAGGCGTGCATGAGACGCCAGAGCTTTTCCGGCGTCAGCGGCATGTCCACGTGGGCGACGCCGAACGGCGCCAGCGCATCGACGGCGGCGTTGACGAGCGCGGGCGGGATGCCGATGCATCCCGCTTCGCCCAGCCCCTTGGCGCCGAGCGGATTGTACGGCGACGGCGTGTGCATCTTCTCGATCGTTACCGGCGGCACGTCGTCGGCGCGCGGGAGCGCATAGTCCATGAGCGTCGCGGAGAGGAGCTGGCCGCGCTCGTCGTAGACGATGCGCTCCATCAACGCCTGGCCCACGCCCTGGGCGAGGCCGCCGTGGAGCTGGCCTTCGGCCAGGAGCGGGTTCACGATCGTACCCGCGTCATCGACCCACAGCAGTGACTCGATGGTGAGCCGCCCCGTCTCGCGCTCGATGGCGACGACGGCCACCACCGCGCCGAAGCTCCAGACTTCGCCTTCCGCCTGGAAATACGAGGCCGATTCGAGCCCCGGCGTCTCCCCCGCGGGCAACCCAGCACCGCCGGCGTAGGCAACGGTGGCGACCTGCTTCCACGAGATCGTGCGCTGGGCGGCGCCGATCACGTGGAATCCGCCGCGCGCGCTCACCACATCGTCCGCGCTCGCCTCCAGCAGCTTGGCCGCGATGCGCCGGCCCTTGTCGCGCACGACGACGGCGGCCTCCACGAGCGCGCCGCCGCCGAGCGCCGTGCTGCGGCTGCCGAACGTCCCGAAGCCTTCGGGGCCGCGCCGGGTGTCGCCGTGGATCACGGTCACGTCCTCGGGCGTGACGCCGACGGCGTCCGCCACCACCTGAGCAAACGTCGTCTCGTGGCCCTGGCCGTGAGCGCTGGAGCCGGTGATCGCGGTGACGCGCCCGGAACGCTCGACCTTGACGCTGCCGCTTTCCCATCCGAGCGCGCACGGCTCGACGTAGCTCGTGAGGCCGAGGCCCACCACCTCGCCGCGCGCCCGGCGCGTCTCCAGCGTGCGCCGGAGGTTCGGATAGTCGACCGCGGCCAGTGCGCGCGCGAGCGCCTCCGGATAGTTTCCGGAGTCGTAGACCTGGCCGGTGATCGTCCGATACGGAAAGCGATCGGCCGGGATCAGGTTGCGACGGCGAATCTCGGCGGGATCGAGCTTCAGCGTGCGGGCGGCGTTGTCGATCAAGCGCTCGATCACGAAACAGGCCTCGGGACGACCGGCGCCTCGATACGCCGACACCGGCGTGGTGTTGGTGACCGCGCCCTCCACGGCGATCTCGCAGCTCGGCACGACGTAGGCGCCGGGCAGCAGCCGCGCGTGGTTCCACGGCGAGCCCGGGGCCGCGAACATGGCGGCGGCGCCGATGGGCGAGGCGATCCGCGCGCGCAGCCCGAGAATCCGTCCGTCGGCGTCCAGCGCCAGCTCGCCCTCGCACACGGAGCCGCGCGCGTGGTTGGTGGTCTCGAAATCCTCGCGGCGCGTCGCCGCCCACTTGAGCGGCCGGCGCAGCCGCTGCGCCAGCCACGCGAGCACGATCTCCTCGCGGTACGGTCCCGTCTTCACGCCGAAGCCGCCACCCACGTCGGGTGCGATCACGCGCACCTGCGACTCGTGCAGGTCGAGCAGCCGCGCCACCTCGCCGCGGATGCGGAAGGGCGACTGGCACGACGACCACAGCGTGAGCTCGTCGGCGACGACGTCGAAGCTCGCCGCCACCGTGCGCGGCTCCAGCGCGACCGCCGAGATCCGCTCCTGGGCCACTCGCAGCGTCACGCGATGCGCCGCCCGCGCGAACGCCGCGTCCGGATCGCCGCCCTTCAAGACGCGGCGGAATGCGCGGTTGCCGTCGATTGCGGCGTGGAGCACGGGCGCGCCCGGCGCCAGCGCCGCCTCCGGCTCCGGCACCGCCGGCAATTCCGCGTACTCGACCTGGACGAGCTCGGCGGCGTCCCAGGCGGCGGCGACGCTCTCGGCCGCGATCGCGGCGACCGGCACGCCCGTCGCGTGAACGACACCCTCCGCGATCACCGGATGCGGCGGCACTTTCATGTCCGGCATGGGGCCGCGGTTCACGGTGGTGAGTCCGAGGTGCCGCACGTCTTGGCCGGTGACGACGGCGACCACGCCGGGTGCCTTGCGGGCGCTTTCGACGTCGAGGCGGGTCACGCGTGCGTGACCATGCGGCGAGCGCACGAAGACGACGCTGAGCGCGCCCGGAAGCGCGAGGTCGTCGACGAACTTTCCCTGGCCGAGTAGCAAGCGGCGGTCCTCGCGCCGCTTCATTGGCCGGCCGACGTACTTCTCCGGGTCGCTGGCGTGGGTCATGGTCGCCTCGGGTCGGTCAGATCACGCCGCGCTGGGTGAGGTCGGCGATCTGGTCCTTCGTGTAGCCGAGCGAGGTCAGGATCTCCTCGTTGTCCTGGCCGAGCTCGGGGGCGGCGCTCCGGATGGGCAAGCGCTTGGCGCCGTGCGAGACGGGGTGACCGAGGATCGTGAGATCGCCGAGGACCGGCGAGTGCACCGGCTGCGCCATCTCCAGATGCTTCACCTGAGCATCCGCGAAGGCTTCATCGACGCGATAGATCGGCCCGCACGGCACGCCGGCATCGTTCAGGATCTTCACCCACTCCGCACTCGTCTTCTGCCGCGTGATCGGCATGAACACCTCCATGAGTACGTCACGATTGGCGGAGCGGGCGCGGGCGCTGGCGAAGCGCGCATCGGTGCGGAGGTCCGGGCGCTCGAGGGCGCGACACAGGCGATCGTAGAGATCATCGCCGGCGGCGGCGATGTTGATGTGGCCGTCCTTCGTCTCGAACACGCCGGTGGGAATGCCGGTCGGATGGTTGTTCCCGGCCTGGGGCGGGATCTCGCCGCTCATCAGCCAGCGCGACGCCTGGAAATCCAGCATCGAGAGCATCGCCTCCAGCAACGAGGTGTGCACCCACTTGCCCTCGCCGGTGACCTCGCGTTCGAGGAGCGCAACGAGAATGCCCTGGGCGAGCAGAATGCCCGCGCAGAGGTCGGCGATGGGAATGCCCACGCGCACCGGCCCCTGTCCCGGAATGCCGGTGATCGACATGAGGCCGCCCATGCCCTGCGCGATCTGGTCCACGCCGGGGCGATCGCGATACGGTCCGCTCTGTCCGAAGCCGGAGATGCTGCCGTAGATCAATCGAGGGTTGATCGGGCGCAGGCTCTCGTAGTCGATGCCGAGACGGCGCTTCACGTCCGGACGGTAGTTCTCGACCACGATGTCGGCGTCGCGCGCGAGGCGCTTGAAGATGACGACGCCGTCGGGATCGCGCAGGTTCAGCGTCATCGCCTTCTTGCCGCGATGCAGGTTCTGGAAGTCGAACCCGTGGCGATTGCCGCCCATGCCGTCGCCGTCGCGGCCGCCCGGCATCTCGATCTTGATCGCCTGCGCCCCCCAGTCGACGAGCTGGCGCACGCAGGTGGGTCCGGCGCGGGCCCGCGTGAGGTCGAGGACGGTGAAGCGCGCGAGCGGAAGGGCTTGGTTGTCGGGCATGACGGTCGCTAATCATATCAGCACTCGCGCCCGATGCCGTTGACACGCCCACAACCGCCGGCGCACTATCGGACCCACCCGACGGAGGAACTCACACATGGCATTCGACGGTGAAGCGTTCGTGACCGAGTTCAACACCGTGTGGAACGGGCACGATGTCGACGGCATCCTCGGCATGATGACCGACGACGTGATCTTCGAAGCGTCGTTCGGCCGCGATCCATGGGGCACGCGCGTGGCCGGCAAACCGGCCCTGCGCGCGTTCCTGCAGGACATGTTCCAGCGCATTCCGGACGTGAGATGGGACGAGATCCGGCACTTCGCGCACCCCGAGCTCGTGGTCGTGGAGTGGCTCACGAGCGGGACACCGCGCAGCGGTACTCCCTACAAGGTGGAGGGGTGCGACATTCTCAGCGTGCGCAACGGCAAGATCGCGGCCAAGCGCTCGTACCGGAAGGGCGTGGTGTAACTCGTCAACGGCCGGCGAGCGCGGCCTTGACCCGGTCCGGTCGGAACGGTGCCGTCCGCAATCGCACGCCCGTCGCGTCGAACACGGCGTTGGCGAGGGCGGCCGGCACCGGCGCCGACGCCGCCTCCCCCACCCCGAGTGGCGGCTGATCCACGCGCTGGATCAGCTCGAACTCCAGCGCGGGAACTTCGGGAAACGTCAGGATCGGATACGAGCCCCAGTCCACGCTCGTCACGCGGTCGCGGTCGTAGGCGACCTCCTCGTGGAGCGTGCGCGACAGCGTCTGGATGATGTTGCCCTCGACCTGGCTCTGCACGCAGTCGGGATTCACCATGAGCCCGCAGTCCTGCGCGCACACCACGCGCGTGACGCGGATGCGTCCGGTCGCGCGCTCCACTTTGACCTCCATGCCCATCGCCACCATCGTCTCCTCGTGCTTGTAGTGCACGAAGGCGATGCCGCGGCCGGTGAGCACGGCGGCGCCGGGATCGGCGGGGCGCGGCGACGGCCGCGGCTGCCAGCCCATGCGCGCCGCCGCCCGCCGCAGCACCTCGGCTCCGCGCACGTTGCCGAGGCGCCGGAGACGGAACTCGACGGGATCGACCCGCGCGAGGGCGGCGATCTCGTCCACGAACGACTCCACCGCGAACGTGTTGGCGACCTTGCCGGGCGCGCGGAAGGCCGACGTGCGCAGCGGCGCGTCGCCGATCCAGTGCACGACCGCGTGGACGTTCGGCATCGTGTAGGGCGGATCCACGTTCTGGTAGATCAACCCCGTGGACCGTCCCTGCGGCTGCGGGATGCCCGCCGCGTCGAGGGCGAGGATCGGCACGTTGGGAAGATTCGCAGTGGCGAGCGGCAGCCACGCCTGCGTCTCCCACGCCGCGACCTCGCCGTCGCGATCGACAGCCGCGCGTAGCTCGAGGAGCTGGGCCGGGCCCTTGGGGTCCCACCCGTGTTCTTCCTGCCGGCTCCACTGAACGCGCACGGGCCGTCCCGTCGATCGGGACAGCAGCGCCGCTTCGCAGGCCGCGTCGTCGGCGCCGTTCGGGCCATAGGACCCGGCACCGTCCATGTAGATGACGCGGACACGATCCCGCTCGAGGCCGAGGGCGCGCGCACACGTCGCCTGGAGCGTGTGCGTTCCCTGCGACGAGCTCCACACGGTCGCGCGATCGCCGCGCACGTCCGCCACGCCGCACGACGGGCCGATGGAGCCGTGCGTCTGCATGGGCCAGCGGTAGACGGCGTTGAGCGTGCGCGTCCCTGGACCGGGGGTACTCAACGCCGCGAGATCGCCGCGGCGTGCGATCTCCTGATCGCGCACGACGCGGCTCGCTCGCATCGATTCGAACTCGGTTGCGTGATCGGGGAGCCCGCCGCCGCCCGTCCACTTCGCGTGCAGCGCCCGCGCCGCCCGCACCGCATTCCACTCCGAGTCGGCCGCCACCGCCAGGAAGTCCTGGATGCGTACCACGCGGGCGCCGGGGATGGACGCGATCGAGGCATCGTCAACGGATACGAGCGTGGCCCCGATCGCGGGGGGCCGGATCACCCGCGCGTGCAGCATTCCGGGCAGCGTGAGGTCGTGCAGATAGCGATGGCGCCCGGTGACCTTCGCGGGCACGTCGGGACGCGGCAGCGATTTCCCGATGAAGCGGAAACGATGCGGCGACTTCAGCGGCGCCGCCTTGTCCACCCGGAGGTTGAACGCACGGTCGCCGATCAGTTCGCCGTAGGCGACGGACGGGCCGCCGTCGCGCGCGCGCACGACGCCATCGCTGATCTCGAGATCTCCCACAGGCCGACCCAGCCGCGACGCCGCCTGCGCGAGCAGCGCCTGGCGAGCGGTGGCGGCGGCCTGGCGGAGCTGCACGCCACCGCGCGCGATCCCGTAGCTTCCCGCGGTGGCGCCTTGATTCGGCGTGAGCGCGGTGTCGCCCTCGATCATCGCGATGCGTTCGAGCGGCACGTCGAGCTCTTCGCCCACGAGCTGGCGCATGGCGATGCGCGAGCCCGTCCCGATATCGACCTTGCCCACGAAGACGGTCACCGACCCATCGGCGTGCACGGCGAGGAACGAATCCACCGTGTCCGGCGCCAGCGGCTTGCCCAGAAAGCGATCGGCGCCGTGTGCGGTCTGCGCGCGCGGCCGGCCCACGTTCTCGAGGCCGAGGCCGACGATCAACACCCCGCCCGCGGCCAGGAACGTGCGGCGCGAGATCGGCATCGCCGCCATCTCAGCGCCCTTCCGCGCTGGCCGCGCGCAACACCGCGCGCAGGACCCGGTCCTGGCTGCCGCAGCGGCAGAGGTTGCCCGTGAACGCGTCGCGCACCTGCTGATCCGTTGGCCGCGGCGTCGTCGCCAGCACCGCGCGAGCGGTCATGACCATGCCGGCCGTGCAGTATCCGCACTGAGCCGCCTGCTCGGCGATGAACGCGGCCTGCACGGGATCGGGACGATCGGGGGAGCCGAGGCCTTCGATGGTGACGATGTCCTGACCCACCACCGAGCGCGCGGCCGCGATGCACGAGCGCACCGCACGCCCGTCCACGAGCACCGTGCAGGCTCCGCACTGGGCGAGGCCGCAGCCGAACCGCGTGCCCGTCAGCCCGAGGTCGTTGCGCAAGACATAGAGAAGGGGCACGTCGGGGTCATCACTCTCGACCTCACGCCGCGCACCGTTGACCGTGAGCGCCAGCTTCGCCATCGCGCCTCCCGAACATGTCTCGTGTGTCGCTCATTCTACGGGAGCGGCAAAACGCTCTCCGAGCGCGCCCCATCGCGACGCGGACCGCGCACGTTCGAGCGCTTTCTCAAGGTCGGGTGGCGCGACTTGAAGTGAAGTCTCAGCGACAGTGCGCGCGCTCACATCTCGGACACGGCGGTCGTGAAGCGCGGTCGGCGGAGCCACGTGGCGACGAACGGCGCCAGCACCGCCACCGCACCGGCCGCGTTGAGCGCCCCGAAGCCCCACGCGCCGAGGATCACGCCGCCTGCCGCGCTTCCGACCGCGCCCATCAAGCCCATCGTCAGGTCGGCGAGACCCTGGATGGAGGTGCGCTCGTCCGCCGAGAGCGCGTCCGTCAGCAGCGCGCTGCCGGCCACGAACGCGAGATTCCACCCGATGCCGTTCAGGAACAGTCCCAGCATGACGAGACCGCTCGCGCTGCCGGGCGCGAGCCCAGCCACGGTCACCGCGAGCAGCAGCACCAGCCACCCGCACGTGATCGTCGGGATGCGTCCGACACGATCCGCGAGCCAGCCCGACAGCGGCGACGCGATGTACATGCCGCCGAGGTGGACCGCGACGGCGAGACCGATCGTGTGCACGTGGTGCCCGTGGTCGTGGAGGTGAACCGGCGACGTCGATGTCGTCCCGATCATCACGAGC
>Ga0114129_10017682_pt1 | contig 10150 bp, 10 predicted proteins | sample RhiMetdeltSRZDD1_FD_80071 | JGI IMG/M metagenome (GOLD analysis project Ga0114129, IMG submission 80071) | Populus rhizosphere microbial communities from Tennessee, USA - Rhizosphere MetaG P. deltoides SRZDD1 (version 2) (version 2) | ecosystem: Host-associated > Plants > Roots > Rhizosphere >...
GCCAGCCGATCGTGTGGATGATCGGGACGAGGGGCTTTTCGACCTCCCAGACCTCCTTGACGCCGAGCGCGTAGACCTGCGGCGAGCCGCCGAGGTCGAACTGCTCGATCGCCCCCCGCGTGAGGTGGCCCAGCGTTCCCTCGGCGAGAATCGTCACCCGGGCGCGGATGTCGCTGCCGGGCTCGAATTTCGGCAGCGTCTCACCGGCGCGGCCGCGCCCTCGGTCTCCGGTCCGGACGCCAACGACCCTGCCGCCGCTCACGAGAAGCTTGACGGCGGCCGTCTCGGGCACGATCGTGGCACCGAGCTCCTCGGCGCGCTCCGCGAGCCAGCGCGAGAGGCGGCTGAGCGACACGAAGTAGTTCCTGTCGTTGCGCATCTGGGGCGGCATCGGAATCCGCAGCGAGCGCTTGTGCGTCAGGAAGTAGACGGCCTCGTGCTCGACCAGGCCGGCGAACGGCATCTCGGCGGCCGGCATCCCCGGAAACAGGAGCTGCATGCCGCGCGGGTTCACGACGGCCCCGGAGAGGACGTGGGAGCCCGGTGCCTTTCCCTTCTCCACGACGCAGATCGGCACCTCGCCGAGTCGCTCGGCGAGCTCCGGCCGCTCCTGCAGCAGCTGGCCCGCGCGGATGGCGGCCGCGAGCCCTGCGGGGCCGCCGCCGACGATGAGGATGCCCACGTCGATGCGCTCGTCCGGCGGGTCGGTCGGCTCGGTGAAGAGCTCGTCCAGATCGAACGGCGGCGGGAAATCGGCGGGCTTCACGTTACGCCCCTCTCCTCGAACGCATGAGCTCCGTGAGCTTCGGCAGGATCTCGTGGAGGTCGCCGACGACGCCGAGGTCGCAGAAGTCGAAGATCGGCGCGTTGCGGTCCTTGTTGATCGCGACGATCGTGCCGGCGTTCTGCATGCCCACCTTGTGCTGGATCGCGCCCGAGATGCCGCAGGCGATGTAGAGCTTCGGCGAGACGGTCTTGCCCGTCTGCCCCACCTGGCTCGCGTACGGGTACCAGCCCGCGTCGACGACCGCCCGAGTCGCGCCCACGGCGCCGCCGAGCGCCTTCGCCAACTCCTCGACGAGCGCGAAGTTCTCCGGCTTGCCGAGGCCGCGGCCTCCCGCGACGATCACCTCCGCTTCCTCGATCGACGGGCCCTCGCTCTCGGCGCGCGCCTGCTCGGCCATTGTCGCCGCGCGCGACCAGTCGTCGACCGAGGCGTCGATCTCCTCGACGGACGCGGTCCCGCCTGTCTCGACGGGCTCGAGCGTTCCCGACCGAACGAGCGCGATCTGCGGCGTGGAGCTCCAGCCCACGTCCACGTGAATCGTGTCCTGGAGCGCGGGCCGTGTCCCGACGAGGTCGTCGCCGTCGAGACGCAGGTCGACGAGGTCCCAGTTGAGCCCTCCCTCGAGGCGCGCCGCGAGCCCCGCCGCGACGTCGGATGCGAGCACGGAGGCGCCGAAGAGCACCGTGTCGAAGCCCTTGTCGGCCACGAGCCGGGCCAGGACGTCGACGCGCGGCTGCGGCAGTGGATCGCCAAGCGCAGGGTCGTCGGCGACGTAGACCGTCTTCGCTCCCGCCGCGCCCGCACGCTCCGCAAGCGGCGCGACGTCGGAGCCGACGAGCACCGCCGCCGTATCGTCCCACAACGTCGCGGCCTTGGAGAGCACACCGAGCGACGGGCGCAGCGGCTCGCCGTCGTGGTGCTCGGTGAAGACCAGTGTGGGCATCGATGCGTGTTTCAGACGAGCTTCTGCTCGGCGAGGTAGTCGGCGATCCGCTGTGCGGCGGAGCCGTCGTCCTCGATGACCAGGGTCTCGCCCCGGGGCGGCGGCTGCTTGAGCTCGCGCACCACCGTGCCCGACCCGGCCTCGCCGGCCTCGTCCGCCGGCACGCCGAGCTCACCGAGGGCGATCGTCTCCTGCGGCTTCTTCTTCGCTCCCATGATTCCCTTGAGCGACGGGTACCGCGGCTCGTTGATCGCGTCGGAGACTGCGACGACGCACGGCAGCGGCGCCTGGATGACGTCGTAGCCGTACTCCGTCTGGCGGCGCACCGTCGCCTTGCCGTCCGCGATCTCGAGCGTCGCTGCCTGGGAGATGAGCGGCAGGCGCAGCCGATCGGCGACGGCGGCCCAGAGCACGGCGCCGTCGGAGTCCGATCCCTGCTGGCCGAAGAGGACGAGGTCGGCGCCCTCCCGCTCGAGCGCCTTCGCAAGCACGCGGCTGGTCGCCACGAGGTCGGCGCCCGCCGCAGCGTCGTCCGCGACGAGCACGGCCCGGTCGGCGCCCATGGCCAGGGCCTTGCGCAGCGACGCCGCCGCGCGTTCCGGGCCCATCGACACGGCGACCACCTCGCCGCCGCCGGCCTCGACGAGGCGCAGGCCTTCCTCGAGCGCCGAGAGGTCCCACGGGTTGAGCGTTCCCTCGCCGGAGCGGTCGAGCCGCAGTGTCGTCGGGTCGATCCGCCGCGGAGCGCTCGACTCCGGAACCTCCTTCACGCAGACGGCGACCTTCATCCGCGGGGCACTCTACCCATCGGGGCTGCGGCCAGCCGTGCAAGCGTCGGCCCTCCCGGGCTACCGTCGCCTCCCGTCAGACAGCCTGCTAGGGTGGTGCACTTCTCGTGCGCGAACCGGAGCACAGCGGTCGCCACCGGACGTACGCTCGAGTGGCTGGGATCCTCGTTGTCGCGTGGGCCGTCGCTCTGTCGCTGCTGCCCGGAGCGGCTTTCGGAGACGTCCCGCGCCTGCTGTTCCCGGTCATCGGCCAGGTCCACTACGAGGACGACTTCGGCGATCCCCGCGGCCAGGGCGGTCACGAGGGCAACGACATCATGGCGGCCTGGAGATCCCCGGCGATCGCCGTCGAGGCCGGCAAGGTCAAGATCTGGACGAGTTCCTCGCGGGCGGGCTGCATGCTCTACCTCTACGGCGCGAGCGGCACGACCTACCTCTACATCCACCTGAACAACGATCGCACGGCGGACAGCGAGGACTCGGGCGGCTGCAAGCGCGGTGTCGCCTACGCTCCCGGCCTCCAGGATGGGGAGCGTGTGCGCGCCGGCCAGCTGATCGCCTACGTCGGCGACTCGGGCGACGCCGAGGGTGTCGGCCACCACCTCCACTTCGAGCTCCACCCCGACGACGGCGGCGCCGTCTCGCCGTATCGCTGGCTACGCCGCGCGGAGAAGCTCCTGTTCGCGGTGCCCGAAGGCGACAGTGCCCGCGGCGCCGCGGCGGATCTCGTGCTGACGCTGACCGCGACGATCGTCGGCTACGAGCCTCCCACGGGGTCGGCGGAGCCCGGCGCCGCCGGAGGCCAGGGCGGCGGGACCACGACCGAGCCGCTGCCACCTTCCCCGCCTTCCCGCTCGCCGAGCGCCGCCGGGGCCAACGCAGGAAGCCTGACTCTGCGCGTGACGCGGGTCCGGCTCTCGAGCGGCGGCTCGTGGCGCCTCACGCGCCAGGTCGTGCTCACCGTCGGACGAGACCTCGTGCTCGAGCAGCCATCCGGCAAGAAGGTGCAGCCCGCCGACCTGACGAACGGCGTGGCGGTGACCGTGACGACCGACCCGGTCGACGTGTCGCTCGAGACTCAGCGCGCCCGGCCCGGCGTTCTGCGTGCCGCGCGGGTCGTCTTGCGGTAGGAGGCGACGGAAGCCGGTGAGCTCGCCGGCCTAGGACGGCGCTGGGCAGCGCGCCGTGTTTGGGCAGCGCTTCAGCACCTTCACCCTCGGCACGCCGTCCCTGCCGTTCGGCCAGCTGAGGCGCAACAGGACCGAAGAGGCGTTGTTGGTATAGCGCGACTCGTGGAGACGGCGGCCGGGATTGACCCGGTGCACGAGCACGTAGCGCCCCGGGGCCAGGCCTGTCAGCTCGACGTACTGGCCGTCTCGCCAGGGCTCGTAGTTGTCGCCCCAGCCGACCGAGATGCCCTCTTCGAGGCTGAGCAGGTCGGGCGTCCCTGGGCCGCAGTTCGTGTTGTAGACGCGGTTCGCGGGCTCGCCCGGCAGCGTCGTGGCCAGGTCGACGTTGTAGCGGTCGCCGAGGCAGAAGCCAGTCTTGCGGTCGGTCACCGCGAGCGCGAAGTTGCCGGCCTTGCGCAGCTCGTAGCGCATGAACGGAAGCAGATGGAAGTGCTGGTGGGTCGGGTCGGTCACGTACTCGAAGTGGCCCACGTCGTGCACGGTCTCCGTCTGCCCGTTGGCGAGCATGACGATCTGGTCGGCCACGAGCGTCGGCTGCCCGAGGTTCGGGCGGTATCCCTGGACGATCAGGGGACCGGAGCCGATGTTCTCGCCGCCGGAGGCGAACCCGAGCAGGATCCGCCGCTTCTCCCCGCTGTCGTCAATGGCCACCGACAGCTTCGTCGGCAGAGCCGGGTGGAGATCCGGAAGACGCTTCCCGAACGTTCCGGTCGGAGCCCGGTCGGCCGAGCCGCCTGGTGCCGCGCCGAGCAGCACGAGAATGCCCGCGGCCGCCAGAGCCGCGAGCACGACGCAGCCGGCGATGCGCAGGGGCCTCATCGGACGGCCACCTGCGCGCGCTCGAGCACCGTGCGCAGGCTCCGCGCAGCGCGCTCGGGATCCGGCGCGTCGGCGATAGCGCGGACGACGGCCAGGCGCGTCGCGCCCGCGCCCACCGCGAGCTCCGCGCTGTCTGCGTCGATGCCGCCGATCGCGAACCACGGCACCGAAGCGTGCTCCGCCGCATAGCGGACGAGGTCGAGCCCCACGGCCGCGCGGCCCGGCTTGGTGGGCGTGGCGAACACGGGGCCGACCCCGAGGTAGTCGGCGTCGGCCGCGTCGATGTCGGCCGGGGTGTGCGTCGACAGGCCGACGGGAGGCCCGAGCTTACGCACTGCCGACGTCGGCAGGTCGTCCTGGCCGACGTGCACGAGGTCGGCGCCCACGAGCAGCGCGAGGTCGGGGCGGTCGTTCACGACGAGCGGGACGTCGTGGCGGCCGGTGATGTCCCGAGCCACCTCCAGCCCCGCAAGCAGCTCGCGATCGGTGGCGTCCTTGTCGCGAATCTGGACGATGTCGACACCCCCGCGGATCGCGGCCTCGAGCAGGTCGGCAAGATCCGGTCTCAGACCGGTGACGAGGTACAGGCACCGGCCCTCGACCATGCGAGACAGCCTAGACGACGGGCTGGCGCGCTCCCCACCGAGAGGCGGCGTCTTCATCGATTCCGAACAACTGCCCCGGAGGGCCGCCGCTCAGCCGCCGGCGACGGGGCGAGCCACGACGAGCGTGTCGCCCTCCTCGAGCGCGAGCTCCGCGTAGCGGGCCCGCTCGACCGGCTCGCCGTTGCGCTCGACGAGGGCGTAGCGCGCCGTGAAGCCGAGCCGCTCGAGCAGCCGGGCGACGGTCTCACCGGCCTCGAGCTCCTGCTCTCGGCCGTTGACGACGACACTGATCAAGGAGGGCTCAGGCCTTCGTGATCACGCCGGCGAGCGGGCTCGACGGCTCCGCCGTCGCGCGCTCCTCGATCAGCCCGGCGAGGCGGGCGGCCCGGCCGGCCTCGACAGCGAGGCGGAACGCCCGGGCCATCGCGACCGGATCGTCGGCCGTGGCGATCGCCGTATTGACGAGCACGGCATCGGCGCCCAGCTCCATCGCGGCCGCCGCGTGTGACGGAGCGCCGAGCCCCGCGTCGACGACGACGGGGACGATGCGCTCCTCGACCATGATCTCGATCGTCTCGCGCAGCTTGAGGCCCCAGCCGCTGCCGATCGGTGCGGCGAGCGGCATCACGGTGGCGCACCCGACCTCCGCGAGCCTCCGCGCGAGCACCGGGTCGGGGAGCATGTACGGGAGCACGGTGAAGCCGTCCTCGACCAGCGTTGCCGCCGCCCTCAGCGTCTCGACCGGGTCGGGAAGGAGGTACCGCGGGTCGGGGATGACCTCGAGCTTGACCCAGTCGGGCAGGCCGCCGGCGCGGGCGAGGCGGGCCATGCGCACGGCCTCCTCTGCCGTCTCGGCGCCGGACGTGTTCGGGAGGAGCAGGACGTCGTCGGGCACGTAGGCCGTGATGTCCTCGCCGGGCGTATCGAATTCGACGCGCCGGACTGCGACGGTCAGCATCTCGCAGCCGGAGGCGAGCGCCGCGTCGCGCATCACCGCGAAGGAGGAGTACTTGCCGCTGCCCGTGATCAGCCGTGACCGGAACTCGCGCCCGGCGATGACGAGGGGGTCGGTTCGGCTCATCGTGCTCCCTTCGCTGGCATGACCCAGATCAGGTTCGGCGGTCGCAGCCTCGTGGCCGGCCTCTCAGCCCCCGGCAGGGGCTCCCGCTTCTGGCAGCCTAGCAAGGCGTCCCCGGGTCACCATCACCGGCCGCCCGCTCTCGATTCAGGGGCTGAACTCGCGGAATGCGACAGCGATCCAGCATAGTGAGAACATGATCGGCGGTCCTGACCGGCGCGGCAGTCGCGCTACTCGACTTCTGCTCGCGCTCGCGGTTCTCTTCGCCATACCTGGCACGTTCGCGTTGTCGGCTGCCGGTGCGGTCGCGCAGTTTGAAGAAGAGGAACGGCGGCGAACTATCCGAACGGTGGAGCGATTGGCGGCCGGCCCCGAGGCTTCGAACGGCCTACGCGCCGTCCTGATGTACCACGAGGGATCACGGCTCGATCAGGATGGCCTCAGCCGCTGGCTCGCGTCCTTTTCCGAGGTCTGCGGCATCGTCGTCATTCGCGAAAGGCGCCAGGCGAGGCGCGCTCGCATCCGCCGGGAGCTGCGTCGCGTCGGCCTGCCGCGCTTCTTCGACGTGGCTGCCATGCGTCTCTTCTACCGCGCCTTCATCGCTCGGCGCGACCGGCGCGTGGAGGACGACGCCCTCGAGCAGCTGCACAAGCGCTATCCGGACCTGCGGCGCCAGCCGCCCACGCTGATCACCGAGGATCCGAACAGCGCGGCGGTCGCCGATTTCATCCGGGAACGTGCACCCGACTTCACCCTTGCGCGCTGCAAGACACTGCTGCGTCAGGAGGTGTTTGACGCACCGAGGCTCGGCACGTTCGTCATGCACCCGGGCATTTGCCCCGAGTACCGCAACTCGCACGGCTGCTTCTGGGCACTCGCGAACGACGACTACGACCATGTCGGGATGAGCCTCGTCCGGATCGACGAAGGCATCGACACCGGCCCTGTGTACGGGTACTACTCGTATCCCTATGACGCCAAGCACGAGTCGCACATCCTCATCCAGCAGCGGGTCATCCTCGAGAACCTCGACGCCATCCGCGATCGTTTGCTGGACGTCGCGGCCGGAAAGGCCACCCCGCTCGATACCACCGGACGGCCTTCCGCGACCTGGGGGCAGCCGTGGTTGACCAAGTACGTGCGAATCCGCTGGAAGGCCCGGCGGCGCGCATGAAAGCGATCGGGCTCCTCTACCACGACATCGTCGTTCCCGGCGAGGACGAGGCCTCAGGATTTCCCGGCGCCGGACCGGCGCGATACAAGCTGGAGGTTGACCGTTTCGCGCTCCAGCTCGAGGCAATCGCCGCCGCCGGCTGCTCCGCCACGACAGGCCCGGAAGGGCTTGCGGCGAGCGCGCCGCCGCAGCTCTTCCTCACGTTCGACGACGGCGGCAGAAGCGCCCCGGCGATCGGAGACCTCCTGGCCGACCGGGGCTGGAAGGGCCACTTCTTCATCACGACAGACCGGATCGACACGCCTGCCTTCGTCTCGACGCGGGACCTGCTCGGGCTGCGCGACGCCGGGCATGTGATCGGATCCCATTCGTGCAGTCATCCGGAGCGAATGTCGCGCTGCTCTTGGGAGGAGCTCGTCCGCGAGTGGACGCAGAGCGTGGCCCGTCTCGCCGAGATTCTCGGCCACCCCGTGACCTGCGCGTCTATACCAGGCGGCTACTACGCGAGCACGGTCGCGAAAGCGGCTGCTTTCGCCGGCATCACCACGCTCTTCACATCGGAGCCGACAACGCGGGTCCGTACGATCGACGGTTGCCGCTTGCTCGGCCGCTACGCGGTCCTGCGTGGGACGCCGACGGCGACGGTCGCAGCAATTGCAGCCGGACGCTTCCCGCCCCGCGCCCGCCAGGTTGCGTGGTGGAACACGAAGAAGGTCGCCAAGGCGGTGGGTGGGAACTCGTATGTCCGGTTCCGGCGCGCTGTCCTCGCTCGCCTGAGCTGAGGCTCCACGCCGCGGATCCGCTTCAGGCTGCGGGGCGGGCCGACACGTGCTGGCGCAGGAAGTCTACGATGCCCGAAAGCGGCGCCCCCGGCGTAAACACTTCGCCGACGCCGAGTTGCTTCAGGGCAGTGGCGTCCTCGCGCGGAATCGTCCCGCCGACGATGACGAGGACGTCGGCCACGTCGTTCTCCTCGAGCAGTTCGACGATGCGCGGCACGAGGGTCATGTGCGCACCCGAGAGGATCGAGATGCCGATCGCGTCGGCGTCTTCCTGAATCGCGGTTTCCACGATCTGCTCCGGCGTCTGGTGCAGGCCGGTGTAGATGACTTCGAAACCCGCGTCCCGCAGCGCTCGCGCGATCACCTTGGCGCCGCGGTCGTGCCCGTCGAGACCGGGCTTTGCAATAACAACCCGGATAGGCCGTTCCACGTCGGCAAGTATATGGGGGTGCGACTGACCGTCATCGGGAGCTCCCCCGCTCACCCGAACCCCGCCGGAGCGCACTCCGGCTACCTGCTCGAGGGCGACGGCTGCGGCCGCCTCCTGCTCGACTGCGGGCCGGGCGTGCTCGCGAGACTCCTTGCCGCCGAGCTCCTCCCGGTCGACGCCATCGCGGTCACGCACTTCCACCTCGACCACTGGGGCGACCTCGTCCCGTGGGCGTGGATGCGCCTCTATGGATCCAACGGCTCCGGCCCGGCGCCCGCCCTCTGGGTTCCGCCGGCCGGCATCGAGAATCTCCATGTTTTCGCGTCCCACTGGGGCACGGCGGGCATGTTCGAGGCCGCCTTCGAGATCGCCGAGTACTCCACCGGGACATCATTCGAGGCGGCGGGCTTCGAGATCGACGCCTACCCCGTCGAGCACTACGGCTTTCCGGCCTTCGGGTTTCGGGTCACAGCACCGGACGGCTGCGTCCTCGGCTACTCGGGGGACACGGCGCCGTGCGAGGGGTTGACGACGATCGCGGCCGGCGCCGATCTCTTTCTTTGCGAGGCGACGCTCAGGGCCGCCGGCGACGACGCCGACCCACGCGGCCACCTGTCTGCGGACGAGGCAGCCGCCGTGGGTGACGGACCGCTGTTGCTCACGCACCGACCTACTGAGCTTGCCGTGCCTGCCGACGCACGCCGCGCGCGAGACGGTCAAGTGGTCGAGGTCGCGCCGACGACCTGACCGGCGGGCCTCCTCCTCAGGCCCGCTTGGCGAGCCGGTCGGAGACCTCGGCGAGCACATCGCTCAGGATCGTCGCCAGATCACGCTCCGGTTGCCAGCCGATGGTGGAGCGGATCTTCTCGATCGAGGGCGTTCGATGGAGCATGTCCTCGATGCCGAGGCCGTACACCTCGTCGTACGGAATGAAGACGATCTCGGACTCGCTCTGCGCGAGCTTTCGCACGCGCTCCGCGAGGCTGAGTATGCGGATCCGCTCGACCGAGCCGATGTTGAAGATCTCACCGGAGATGCTCCTCGCCTCCATGAGGTCCGCCAACGCACGGATCGTGTCCTGCACGTGGCAGAAGCAACGCGTCTGGGTGCCGTCCCCGTGGACCTCGAGCGGCTGCCCGGTCAGCGCGGACTCGACGAAGCGAGGGATGACCATGCCGTAACGGCCGGTCTGACGTGGGCCGACCGTGTTGAAGATGCGGGCGATCACGCAGTCGAGGTCGCGCTCCTGGTGATGCGCCAGCGCGAGGAACTCGTCGATGGCCTTGGAATCGGCGTATGCCCAACGGCGGGCCGTCGTCGGGCCGTAGATACGCCGGTCGGTCTCCGAGAGCCCTCGCGTCACGCGATGGTCGCCGTAGACCTCCGAGGTGGACGCGATGAGCACGCGCTTGCCGAACCGACCGCAGTACTCCAGCACGTTTTCGGTCCCCTGGATGTTGGTGACCAACGTGCGCACCGGCTCGTCGATGATGAGCCTCACCCCGACCGCCGCCGCAAGGTGGTAGACGACGTCGCACTTGTGGACGAGCTCGC